>SXGT01296780.1_pt1 | contig 17339 bp, 14 predicted proteins | sample 3176221 | NCBI WGS metagenome assembly SXGT01 (sample SAMN11356862, study PRJNA531348) | freshwater metagenome | isolation source: freshwater sample F1-120 | place: China: Fuxian Lake, Yuxi | collected 2017-12-25
CCACGCGGCAGCCCTTGATCTTGGCAACCTGGCCGACGGTTTGCCCGACCGCACCGGCAGCGCCGGATACGACCACTGTCTCGCCCGCCTTGGGTTGCCCGGTTTCAAGCAGGCCAAAGTAGGCTGTCATGCCCGGCATACCGAGTGCGTTGAGCCACTGGGAGAGCGAGCCCATGCGCAAATCAATCCTGTGCAGGCCTGCACGCTTGATCTTGCCCTCGTCGAGTAGGCAGTACTCCTGCACATCAAATCCGCCACCAACGTAGTCGCCCGCGGCGAACGCAGGATTGTTTGAGGCGACGACCTTGCCGACACCGCCGGCCCGCATCACCTCGCCAATGCCGACCGGCGGGATATAGCTTTTGCCTTCGTTCATCCAGCCGCGAATCGCCGGATCAAGCGAGAGTTGCAGGACTTTGACCAGCACGCCACCGGGCGCGGGATCGCCCACTGATTCTTCGGTGAAGCTCCAGTCCGACCGTTTGGGGTTGCCCACCGGGCGTGCGGCAAGGCGTATCTGATGATTGGTGAACGACATGTCATTCCTTCAAGCGGAGCCAAAAGGCGAAAGTCTAACCGCGAATCCGCGAGCATGTTTGTACGAGGGAATGACAGGTCTGCGCCGGGCTGTAGAAAATGCCGAAGCTATACTCCACGCATGAAACCGGAAGCAGACTATCTGGAGCAATTGGTGCGGTTTGCCGCGGAAACCGCCTATGAGGATATTCCCTCGGAGGTCATCGCAAGTGCCAAGGACATCCTGATTGACTCGTTGCCGGTGTACGCCACCGGGATGCGCGCGCCGGAGCTTGTGGCGCTCACGGCCAGGCAACTTGAGTCCGCCGCACCAGGGCGGGCGTGGGTGATTGGCAGCGGCCGTTCCTGCAACCCGATGGACGCGGCCATGCTCAACGGTATCGCCGGCGCCTGGCTTGATTTCGACGAAGGTAACTTCCTGGCCAATGGCCATCCGGGTATGCAGGTGATCCCGGCCGCACTTGCCGTCGGCCAGGAGCGGCGTGTCTCCGGCCGTGAATTGCTGGCCACCATCGTGCTGTCCTACGAGGTGGTGGCGCGGATCGGCATGGCGACCAAGGTCAAGCTGATTGTCAATCCGCATGGCACCTTCGGTGTGGTGGGGGCTGCACTGGCGACGGCGCGGCTGACCGGCATGGCGCCAGACAAACTGCGGAACCTCGCGAGCCTGGCCGCATCGACCTGTGTTGCTACCAACCGCCACACCATGCTCGACGGCGCAACCGTACGCAACTGGTACGCCGGACACAGTGGGTTCATGGGGCAAATGGCGGTGCGTCTTGCGGAAGCGGGGTTCAGCGGGCCTGCTGATGGCGTGAACACCACCTTCAGCCTGGTGCTCGGCGACGGATTCAATCAGCAGGTGGCTGTTGCCGGCCTGGGTGAGCGCTGGTTGCTGCGCGAGGGTTACATCAAGCTTTATCCGACGGCACGCTACGTGCACTCGGCCATTGATGCGCTATTCGACGCATTGGGGAGCGTGCAGGATGAAATCGTCCAGCCTGCTGACGTGGTGCGCATTGATGTCCGGGCCTACCGCCTGGCGGCTTTTCTATCCAACAAGTCACCAAAGGACTGGTTCGGCACGCGCTTCTCGATTCCCTTTGCACTGGCGACCCTGCTGGTCGGCGGGCGTACGGGTTTGGCGGCATTTGGCGACGCGGCAGTGGCCGATCCGGTTGTGATGGGGTTGGCGCAAAAGGTCGAGGTGACCGAAGAGGAGGCGTTCACGCAGGCCTATCCCGCTGCGCAGCGGGTCGAACTGGTCATACATTTGCGGAATGGTCGCCAACTCTCGGGGCGATGCGAAATTACCAGTGGTGAACCCGGCCGCCCGCACCCGCCCGACCTGCTGGCGCGCAAGTATCGCGAACTGGCAGAACCGATTTGGGGTGTCGAACGTGCTGACGCGCTTCGCAATGCCCTGATGAATATAGAATCGTGTGAAGATGTGAGCATGCTGACGGACTTCAAGCTCTGACCACGATCGCTTGAAGCGAGCGCCACACCTTCAAATCAATGTACTCATGGAGCGCAAGATGATCAAGATGTTCAGAGCGATGTTGTTTGGTGCCGTCATCGCAGTCGCGCCCGCCGCGTTGCTGGCGCAGTCCTGGCCCTCGCAGCCGATCAAGTTCATCGTTTCCCAATCGGCCGGCGGCAGCATCGATATTGCAGCGCGCCTGATTGGGCAGAAACTCTCTGATGCCTTGGGTAAGCAGGTGGTGGTGGATAACCGTGCCGGCGCCAACGGGATGATTGCGGGTGAAGCCGCAGCCCGCGCCCTGCCGGATGGCCATACGTTCCTGATGACGTCGCCGAGTACGCTGACGATCAACCAGCATGTTTACAAGAAGGTTCCTTACGACGCATTGAAGGATTTTGTGCCGGTGACGCAAACCACCTCGATCGTGTTTGTGCTGGTGGTCAACGCAGCCTCGCCTTACCGCAGCGTGGCGGACCTCGTTGCCGCAGCCAAAGCGAAGCCGGAGGCAGTACGGTATGCCTCGGCAGGAATTGGCAACCAATCCCACCTGGCCGCGGAACTGTTTGCCGGTGCCATTGGCGCGCAGATGCTGCACGTTGCTTACAAGGGCGAAGCACCCGCCATCACGGATCTCTTGGGCGGGCAGGTCGACATGATTTTTGGTACGGCGCCCGCGCTGCTCGGGCATGTCAGGGGCGGCAAGATGCGCGCCCTGGCAGTCGGCCAGACGCGCCGCGCTGCTTCCGTGCCGGATGTGCCGTCGATCGCCGAAGCTGGCTATCCTTCCGTTTCAGTGACCGGCTGGACCGGATTGGTAGCCCCTGCCGGTACGCCGCCGGCAATCATCAAACGCATGCATGAGGAGATCGGCAAGATTTTGGCCATACCCGACGTAAGGGAGACGCTTGCCAAGGCCGGTGCAGAGCCGGTAGGCAGCACGCCGGAGCAGTTTGGCGAATTCATTCGGACGGAGACGCAGAAGTGGGGCGCCGCCGTCAAGCGGGCCGGCATCGTGCCGGAATGACCGCAATTGCACCGATGCTCACTCCGGCTTTGCGCCTGACAGTTCGACAGCACGCTTGAATTTGCGCATTTCGCCCAGATGGAATTGCGTTGCGTCCGCAGGTGTGGATCCGACGACCGTTGCACCCTGAGACTCCAGTTGCTGCTTGACGGCCGGATCTTCCAGCGCGCGTCTGGCCTCCGCTGCAATCCGTGACACTACATTTGCCGGCGTTCCAGCTGGCGCCATCAGCAAAATCCAGGCGGATGCATCAAAGCCAGGCATGAACTCCGACACCGCCGGAACCTGGGGCAGTAACGGGGAGCGTTGGGCAGAGGTAACTGCCAACGGCAACACCACGCCACCCTTGATCTGACCCACCAGCGAGGGAATGCCTTCCACACCGATCTGCACGTCGCCCGCCGCAACTGCCTGCGTTGCGGGCGCACCGCCACGGTATCCCACGTGCAGCATTTTTAATCCTGCATCCGCCTTGATCAGTTCCATCACCAGGTGCGAGGTCGTACCCTGGCCTGACGACGCGTGCGATAGCGCATCCGGCTTGGCGCGCGCCTGTCCGATCATGTCGGGAATCGAGCGGATGGTTCCCTTCGGATTGGCGATGACGACTTGTGGAAACGAGACCAACTGGGTGGCCGCACTGAAATCCTTGACGGCATCATAGGGAAGCTTGGCAAACAGATAGGGGTTGATGGCCATGGTCCCGGGAGAGCCCAGCAGCAGCGTGTAACCATCAGGTTTCGCTCGCGCCGCAGCTTCCGTACCGATGTTGCCAGAAGCGCCGGTGCGTACATCGACCTGAATGGCCTGCCCGAGGTTCTGGCTCATTTTCTGTGCCACCACCCGTGCCACAACGTCAACTGCTGAGCCGGCTGCGAACGGGTTGATCAAGATGACAGGTCGAGCGGGCCATTCGCCGGTCTGAGCTCGCGCGGGGTTGTGCAGCAGCGCGGCAATCACGAGGAGCAGTGTCCACATCACACATTGAGTCTGGAGGGTCTTTTCGGTATTGACCATAATCTGCACGCGAGAAGTGAAAATGGAGGCTGTCATAATAGCGGACAAAATGGCATCAATCACCACGGAAATGGACTCACCGCGAGAATCTGAAGGTGTGATCCCGAATACCACGGAAATGGACTCACCGCGAGAATCTGAAGGTGTGATCCCGAATGAGGCGTATCCGCATCTGTTCAGTCCATTTTGGCTGGCAGGGAGGCGATTGAGGAACCGCATCGTGCACGCGTCGATGTCGTTGCGGTATGCGGCTGGACAGGGCGTTTCTGAGCGTCTCCTGGACTATCACGCCAATCGAGCGCGCGGAGGGGCAGCGATGATCATCACCGAGCCCGTCGCAGTTGCGCCTGGTCAACCGACGCGACGCGTCATTGCGTACGATGACAGCCGTTTCGACGATCTGGCGCGCTGGGCAGACGCCGTGGAGGCGCATGACTGCCGGCTGATCGCGCAGGTACAGGACACGGGACGGGCGCGGCACATTCCAGGACGCACCTTCGCTGCAATGGCGCCCTCAGCCTTGCCGGATGACCTGAGCTGGTCGATGCCGCAGGCCATGCAGGCAAGCCAGATCGAGTCTTTCATTAATGCGGCCAGTCGCTCCTGTCAACGTCTTCAGCGTGCCGGCTTTTCAGGGGCAGAAATCTCGGCCGGGCACGGCCATCTGATTCATCAATTTCTTTCACCGCGATCAAACCACCGGAACGATGAGTTCGGCGGTGATGTGATTGGAAGGTGCCGCTTTCTCGTTCGCTTGATGACTGCGATCCGCAGTGTCTGTGGAGCAGGATTCATCATTGGTGTGAAGCTGCCAGGGGATGACGGCATTGCAGATAGCGTATCCCCGAAGGAAGCAGCTTCGATTGCGAGCCACCTGGTTAGTCAAGTGGCGGTTGATTACCTTTGCTACGCACAAGGTTCGCACCACCATTCGCTGGAAATGCATATCCCGGACGGTAGCTACCCGCGCGTGTCATACCGGGAGCTGACGCGCATGCTCCGCACCGCAACGCCGGGTGTTCCGTTGCTGGGGTTGGGCAGGATTACCGATCCTGCCGAGGCCGAAGGGCTGCTTGCTGCGGACGAGGTCGAGCTGATCGGGCTTGGGCGTGCGCTGGTGACGGATCCGGCGTGGCCCATCAAGGCGCAAGCCGGGCGCGCGCGCGACATTCGCTATTGCGTTTCCTGCAACACCTGCTGGAAATCCATTGTGGCCGACATCCCATTGGCATGTGACAACAATCCAAGGTTGGGTTCGGCTGAAGAAGTTTCCTGGCGGCCGCAAGCGTCGCTGCGCCGCAAGCATGTGGTGGTGGTTGGCGCTGGCATTGCCGGCCTCGAAGCCGCACTGACCGCTGCGGCGCGCGGGCACGGCGTCACGGTCATCGGCGCTTCTGCCGAAGCGGGTGGCAAGACAAGATTGCATGCAAGCCTGCCAATTGCAGAGGCGCTCTCCAGCATCTACGACTATCAGCAAGTTGAAGCGCAACAGCGCGGTGTCCGGTTTGAATTGGGAGTCCGCGCAAGCTCGATGGATGTACTCGCCCTGAAGCCGGACGAAATCGTTCTCGCCACCGGGGCCACCATGATTCGACCTGACTGCCTGGATGTGGATCAGCAGGAAGCGGCATTTGTCGAGGATCTGCGCGCCACCATGCAGGGGCTGCGCGGCAGACGGCGGCCCGCCCAGGGTACAGCAGTCATTCTGGACATGGACCATACCGATGGCACGTACGCGGCGGCAGAGCGCTTGCGCGACCTGTTCGAACATGTGGTGATCCTTACGCCAAGGGACCGAATCGCCGAAGAGACATCATTGGTGACGCGGCAGCGCGTATTGCGACGCTTCCATGAGCGTGGGATCGAAGTGCGCACACTGGTCCTGCCACACCTTTCTCCCAGGTTCGAGGAGCAGGACCAACTCGACGTTCGCAGCATCTACGGAGGGGAGGGGCAGCCGGTAACGGATGTCGCCTTGTTGACCTACGCTTCCCCCCGGATTCCGGATGACACGCTGCTGGCACCGCTGATGGCCTTTGGGATTCCTGTCCATCGAGTGGGCGATTGCAGGGTGGCGCGAGGCGTACTGGAGGCTACCGCAGATGGTTATGCCGTGGGAATGGCGATCTGATCATGCGGGTGAATTTGGTCATTCTTGGCGCGGGCGCTGCCGGCATGATGAGCGCATTGCTGGCGGCGCACCAAGGAATGCGGGTCGTGGTCGTGGACCCGCTTTTCAGCCAGCCCAACAACCTGTTTACCAGCGGGGGCCTGTTCCCCGTTGCGGGCTCGCGTTTACAACGTGAGGCAGGTGTTGACGACAGCCCCCAGTCCTGGCTTGAAGACCTGAGGGCATTTGCGGGTGACTCCGTGAATGAGGCGATCGCACCTGCAATTGCCGCTGCATTGCCGGATTGGCTTGATTTTCTACTTCTTGAATGTGGTGCTCCGCTGCAATTCTTGCCCGGTATTCCGGCGCCAGGGCATCGGGTTGCGCGATTCCATTCTGTGAACCCGGCGTCCGGGCGGGCGTTGCATGCGTGGCTTAGAGCGGCAATGGCTGCCGAAGACAGGATTGCCTGCATCAGAGACCAGCAGGTGCAGCCTCCCATCTATGGCGAGGATGGCTGGAGCATGGGTTGGCGAGACAGTTTGGGGTCAGAACAGAACGTGATCAGCGAGCATTTGATGCTTGCCGGTGGCGGATTTGGCGCCAATCGGGAAATGGTGGCACGGTACCTACCGGGCATGTCCGGCGCACTTCACAGCGGCGCGGTTTCCAATGACGGAAGTTGTATTTCACTTGCCTTGGGCTGGGGTGCCGCACTCGCTGGCATGGATGGCTATCAGGGGCAGGGACACACCCATTCATCAGGACGAACGCGCCTGGGCATGTCGTTGCCCCCGCTCGGCGCGATCATGGTGAATCGGAATGGCCACCGCTTCGTGCGCGAGGATGTGGGGCCGTCAGCGCTTGCAGCGTACGTACTTGGACAGGCCGGGCAGGTGGCGCTTGAAATATTTGATGCGCACATCGAACGGCAAGTGGCGACCCAGTCGGCATACCGTGATGCGGTAACGGCGCAACGCGTTCTCTCGGCTGGCAGTGTGGAAGAGTTGGCACGTGTGGCCGGCGTGCCGTTGGCAGCGCTTACGCAAACACTCGAGCAATGCAAGGCCTATGCTGCCGGCGCTGCCGATCCTTTGGGTCGGCGCGTGTTTGCGCGCGGGCTCGAAGCGCCATTTCGTGCTTCATGGGTAACCGGAGCACTGGCGCATACACAGGGTGGGCTCGCAACGGATGACCAGGCACGGGTGCTGGACGTACACGGCAATCTGATGCCGGCGCTCTATGCGGCAGGTGGATGTGCGGCAGGACTGTCCGGCCGGGGCGGAGAAGGTTACCTGCCTGGGAACGGTCTGGCGCAATCGTTTGGCCTGGCGTGGCTTGCGGTTCGTTCAATGTGCGAGTTGGGTCACAAGCCTGAATAGGGTCCGTTCCGACCGCTGTCACCGGTCCGCGAGAATGGCTTGCGCTGCGTTGTGCCCCGGCGCGCCAGTCACGCCGCCACCCGGATGTGTTCCTGACCCGCAGAGGTAGAGCCCCTTGATCGGAGTGCGATAGTCGGCGTAACCGAGCATCGGCCGGCTCGCAAACAATTGTTCCAATGACAGCCGGCCGTGGAAAATGTCGCCATCGGTCAAGCCAAACGTGCGTTCCAGATCCAGTGGCGTCAACACTTGCCGTGCGATCACCGATTGTTTGAAGTTAGGAGCGAAGCGGTTGACGGTGTCGATCACCAGGTCGGCTGCCGCTTCACGCTGGGTATCCCAAGAGACACCGTCTGGCAGAACTGGCGCAAAGCTTTGGCAAAACAGGCTGGCTACGTGTTGTCCCGGCGGGGCAAGTGAGTCGTCCAGCGTGCTGGGAATCAACACCTCCACCACTGGCGCTGTCGACATGCCCGTGCGCCGGGCATCTTCATAGGCCTGGTGCATGTAATCGAGCGTCGGGGCGAGGATGATGCCCGCGCCATGGTGGGCTTGCTGACGGGTGCCCAGGTTGCAGAAGTTCGGCAGTTCGGAAAGCGCGACATTCATGCGCAGTACCCCGGAGCCAGTTTTGAAACGCTGCATGCGCGTGCGGAACGCTTCGGGCAAGTCTTTCGATTCAACCAGCTGGTTAAACAGCAGCTTCGGGCCGACGTTGGAGATGAGCTTGCGGGCGACGAGTTCCTCGCCATCCTCCAGCACAACGCCAGTGGCGCAACCGTCGCTGACGAGCACGCGCGCAACCTTGGCATTCAGGCTGATCGTCACGCCAAGACGCGCGCACTCTTTTGCCATTGCCTGCGTAATGGCACCCATGCCGCCGATGGCGTGGCCCCAGGCACCCTTTTTGCCGTTGACTTCGCCAAAGCAGTGATGCAGCTGCACATAGGCCGAGCCGGGCGAATAGGGCGAGGCATACGCGCCGACGATCGAGTCGAATCCAAGGGCAGCCTTGAGCGCGTCGGTCTCGAACCAGTCATCAAGCATCTCGCCGGCGCTGCGTCCAAACAACTCGATCAGGTCGCGCTGGGCTTCAATCGATAACCCGCGCAGTGCGAGGCCGGCCTTGAGCGTGTCGATGATGCCGCCGACGCCGCCATTCGGGTCGGGGGGCGCCTTGAGGATCCACTTGCGCAGTTCGTCGGCCAACAGATCCAGCATGGCGTAGTAGCGCGGCAACGCCACGGCATCCCTGCCTGAAAAGCGTGTGACTTCGCGCACCGTATCCTCGACGTTCGGGCCGACGCGCAGCGCATCGCCATTTTCCAGCGGCAGGAAATTCGACATCGGGCGCTGCACGATTCTGAGACCATGCCTGGCCAGGTGCAGGTCGGCAATCACCTGAGGATGGAGCAGGCTTACGGTATAGCTGGCCACCGAATTGCGAAAGCCGGGGTGAAATTCTTCGGTGACGGCAGCGCCACCGACAAGATGGCGCTGCTCCAGCACCGTTACTTTCCACCCCTTGCGGGCGAGGTAGCAGGCGCAGGTGAGGCCGTTGTGGCCGCCGCCGATGATCAGGGCATCAACCGTCATGTTGGTAGGGGAAGAGCACTCATGGGTGGGCGTAAAATGGCGCCACTATAGCTTCTTGCAGGTGACAGTCATGGATAGCGTTGATCTGAATGTTTTGAAATCGGTTTTGGCTTGGCGCAAGGCTGGCCAGACGGTCAATCTGGTAACGGTCGTCGAAACCTGGGGCAGCGCGCCGCGGCCGCCGGGTGCCTTGCTCGCCATTCGTAGCGATGGCCAGATCGTTGGCAGCGTCTCCGGGGGCTGTGTAGAAGATGACCTGATTGAGCGTTGCCGCAATGCGCCCTTGCTCGACAAGCCGCAGATGGTGTCTTACGGTGTGACGACTGAAGAAGCGGCACGTTTTGGCCTGCCCTGTGGCGGCGCGCTCAAGCTCGTGCAGGAGCCGATCACCGAAACGGGCTGGGTCGAAGAGATTCTCGCGCGCGCAGAACGCCATGAGCTCGCGTTGCGCACCGTGAATCTGAAAAGCGGCGCAGTGACCGTCGCCGGTGCGTCACGCGCCGACAAAACGTCGTTTGACGGCACCACGCTCAAGGTGATCTACGGCCCGTTGTGGCGCATGCTGATCATCGGCGCGGGGCAGTTGTCCCGTTATCTTGCCGAAATGGCCCAGGCGCTTGACTACCTCGTGATCGTGTGCGACCCGCGCGAGGAGTATCGCGCTGACTGGAACGTGCCCAATGTTGAACTGGTGACCGGCATGCCGGATGACGTGGTGGTCGAGCTCAACCTCGACGCCCACAGCGCCGTCGTCGCAGTGACCCATGATCCCAAGTTGGACGACATGGCCCTGATGGAGGCGCTCAAGTCGCCGGCGTTTTATGTTGGCGCGTTGGGTAGCCGCGTGAATACGGCCAAGCGCAAGGAACGCCTGAAGGAGTTCGACTTGTCGGAAGCCGAAATCAACCTTCTGCATGGTCCGATCGGTTTGCGCATCGGCAGCCGCACGCCGCCGGAGATTGCGATTTCCATCCTCGCCGAGGTGACGGCGGTCAAGAATCGGTTTCCGCTTGAGAAGGTCTCCGATAAGGCGACTGGGAACTTCGAAGCCTGCGTCGTCCAGTAGATGGGGTCTGAACCCATTGTCGGCATCCTGCTTGCCGCAGGTTCCTCCACGCGATTTGGCGGCTTCAAACTGATGCACCCGATCGACGGGGTGCCGATGTGCGAGAAGAGTGCCATGGCCATGAAATCGGCTCTGGGAGCGGCTCTTGTGGCAGTTAGACCCGGAAGCCCTTGTGTACCAACGCTCTCCGGTCGGGCAGGCATTCGGGTTCTGGAGTGCCAGCGAGCTTCTGAGGGCATGGGTGGCACCCTTGCCGACGCCGTTGCCGCGCTGCCCGCAGCGGGGGCCGGCTATGTTGTGGCGCTGGCCGACATGCCCTTCATACAACCTGACTCGATTCGTGCAATGGCAGAAGCCTTGCGTGGCGGCGCCAGTCTGGTGGCGCCGGTCTACCGTGGGCAGCGTGGTCACCCGGTTGGCCTGGCTGCTTCGTACCGTGCTGAATTGCTGGCCCTGACTGGCGACAGCGGGGCGCGTGCCATTCTCAAGCGGGACGAGGCGCTCATCACCTTGATCGAGGTCGATGACCCAGGAGTGGTGCGTGACATCGATACCCCGGCTGATCTCATCAGCCCGACTGCCTAGGCGCTGATCGAGTTGCTTGCGCCGCTGGCGGGATGGCGGGCCAGCGCTTCAGTGTTGACGAGGCTGATCCGAAGCCGGAGCCGAACTTGCGCTGGCCTGGGCGTGGCTGCGCCGGAGGGTCGCGGCCACGAATTGCCGCACCTGCGCAACGTAGTCCTGTGGTGCGGCCCAGGCGATGCCGCTGTGGCTGGCGCCTTCGAACTTGACCAGCTTTTTCGGCTCACTGGCCAACCTGTAGAGCTCATCGCTCATGGTGTGCGGAATGACGTTGTCCGATGTGCCGTGCATGAAAAGCTTGGGCATCTGCACCTTGCCGATCTTCTCGAACGAAGCGAAGCGCTGGCTGATCAGGAATCCCACCGGAATCCATCCGTACTGCGAGGCCGAGACCATGTCCGGTACGGAGGTAAACGTCGACTCGGTGATCAGGCCAGCTGCGTCACCAGCGGGCAGGCGCGCAGCAAGATCGATGGCCACCGCGCCGCCGAGCGAGTGGCCGTACAGATAGCGCTGGCCGGCGTCGGGAATCTGCTGCCTGAGCCAGGCCCAGGCGGCGGCCGCGTCTTCGTAGGCTGTCGCTTCGGTCGGCAACTCACCCGACGATTGGCCAAATCCGCGATAGTCGATTGCCAGCACCGAAAAACCCATCTCACGCCAGCGCTGGATGCGGAAGGTCGAGCCGGAGAGGTTCCAGCGCGAGCCATGCAGATACAGCAGGGCAGGTGCGTGGGGATCATCCTGCGGCATCCACCATGCATGCACCTTGTGGTCGGATGGCGCATCGATTTGCAGCCAGACATCCTGCGCCCCTTCGGGCAAGCCCGAGAAGCCGCGCCAGTTTTCCTTGACCGGCCGAAAAATCCATTCACTCTGCTTCGATTCCAGGACCGCGCATCCCGCCAGCAAAGAGGCGGAAAGGAAAAACAGCAGCAGGCGGTGCGAAAACCTCATCGGGCGGCGTGTAGGGGTCAGCAGGAGTAGGGAGGAAAGCCGGAGGATTTCTGCTCGGCATCAAGCAGTCGCAGCATCGCATGCCATTCCAGCACACCGTAAGGCCGCCTCGTGCGCGGCTGGTAGAGATCGGCGGTCTTGTCCAGCACCTCGGCTGCGGGCATCCTGAGTTCGGTTCTCGCCGCCATCACATCGACCTGGGCACGACAGGCCAGTTCCAGGTTGTACATCAGGTTGAAGGCTTCGCCGGCACTCGGCCCGCAGGTCAGCAAACCGTGGTTATCGAGGATCAATGCGTTGTGCTCTCCCAGGTCGTGCACCAGGCGCTCGCGTTCGGCGAGGTCAATCGCCGGCCCTTCATACGCGTGGTATCCCAGATGGCCGACAAAGCGCATGCCGGTCTGGGTGAGCGGCAGCAGGCCACATTGCATGGAAGCGACTGCCATGCCGGCGCGGGTGTGGGTGTGGATGATGCATTTCACATCCGGCCTTGCCTTGTGGATCGCGCCGTGGATCACGTATCCCGACTTGTTGATGTCATAGCTGGTGTCCGGTTTCCAGAGGATGTTGCCCTCGACATCGATCTTCACCAGGCTCGATGCAGTGATTTCCTTGTAGAGCAACCCGTAGAGGTTGATCAGCAGGTGTTCGGTACCGGGAATGCGCAGCGTGATGTGGTTGTAGATCAGGTCCGTCATGCCGTACACATCGACCAGGCGGTAACAGGCGGCCAGGTCGAGGCGGGCCTGCCATTCTTCCTGGCAAACATCATCGCGGACGCAGCGAAAGGCGGTGTCGAAGCGGGGCACAGGAGCGTTCATGCGGGAAAGTGAGTGATGGGTGGCTGCGTGCAAGCAGGAGGCGGTGGGGCATCGCGCAGATCGCGCTCTCCGTCTGGTGCCTGCCCTATACTGCCGCCCAGTCTGCCACAAATCCATGCATCCATCACTTCAAGGCCATTATGGCGGCGTTAGCCTGACTTAAGCGCCCTGGTGCGAGTGCCCTCACATTCCATGAAATACGTTGCCGCCGAATCCGTCCGTGCCCAGATCGTTTCCATTCTCACGGCGTGGGGAATGGATCCGCCGCTGGTCCAGACCAGTGCCACCGTGATGGTGGAGACCGATTTGTCCGGCGTCGATTCGCATGGCGTCTCCATGTTGATGGACTATGAATCTTCCCGCGACAAGGGCAAACTGAACCTGAAAGGCCGACCGCGCGTGGTGCGCGAGAACGCCGTCACCGCGTTGGTGGACGCCGATGCCGGGCTGGGACACCCGGCCGCAGCAATGGGCATGGAACTGGCGATCAGCAAGGCGCAGGCGCTCGGGGTGGGTGTGGTGACGGTGCGCAATTCACATCACTTTGGCGCCGCCGGGTATTACGCGGCCATGGCGTCCCGGCAGGGTCTGATCGGCATGGTCACCAGCGCCACGCGCAGCATCAATACAGTTCCCACACGCGGCACGATCCCGGTGCTCGGTACCAATCCCATCGCGTTCGCAGCGCCGGCGCGGCGCAATCGCCCCTTCTTGCTCGACATGGCCACCGCCAGTGTGGCGGCCAACAAGGTGCGGGTGTACGAATTGAAGGGTAAGGACGTGCCGCCGGGCTGGGTGCTCGACGAGAAGGGTGCGCCGGTGACGAACGCCGCATTGGCGACGGACTACTTGTTCAATCGCGATGTCGGCGGACTGACGCCGCTGGGAGGAACCGAACAGATGTCCAGCTACAAGGGCTATGGCCTGTCGATGATGGCGCATATCCTGGGCGGCACGTTGTCCGGCTCGTCGTTCTCGCCAATCCGGGTGAAGACGCAGAAGCCGGAAGATCCCGACAATCTGGGCCACTTTTTCATGGCGATTGACCCCAAGGTGTTTCGTGCCGAAGGGGAGTTTGAGGAAGACCTGGACGAGGCCATTGACGTGCTCCATGCGGTGCCGCCGGTGGATCCGGGAGCATCGGTGCTGGTTGCGGGCGAGCCGGAAGCACTGGAACGAGAGAAGCGTTTGCGCGAAGGCATTCCGATTCCGGATAGCCTGGCCACGCAGATTCGCCAGATGTGTGAACGCTGCAATGTGCCTTGCCTGTTTTAAGGCGATCTATCGGGTGACGACATGAAAAAGACCATCGTTGCAGCCACGCTGTTGCTGTTGTGCGGGCTTCTCCCTTTGACAACCCTCGCGGCGGACCCCTATCCTTCGCGGCCGATCCGCCTGATCATTCCGTTCCCGCCGGGCGGAAGCAACGATGTGGTGGGGCGCCTGATTGCGCAACAACTGACGACGCGCCTCGGGCAACAGGTGGTGCCCGACAATCGCGCCGGCGCCGGCGGCATGATCGGCACGGACGCGGTGGCAAAGGCCGACGCCGATGGTTACACGATCCTGTTTGCCTCATCGGCGTTTGCCGCCAACAGTGCGCTGTACAAGTTGCCCTACGACCCGGTGAAAGCGTTCGCGCCGGTCGCGATGATTGCTGCGGGCCCCAATGTGCTGGCGGTCTCGACCACCTTGCCGGTCAATTCCGTGCGTGACCTGATCGCGCTGGCCCGTGCCAAACCGGGCACGCTCAACTACGCCTCGGCGGGGATCGGCAGTTTCCAGCACTTGGGCGGCGCCCTGTTCGTCAGCATGGCCAAGGCCGACATCGTGCATGTGCCGTTCAAAGGAGGCGGGCCAGCCATGGTCGACGTGGTTGCCGGCAACACGCAGTTGATGCTTTCATCACTGGTGCAAACGCTACCGCTGATCAAGGCGGGCAAGCTCAAGGCCCTGGGGGTGGGTGGTTCGCGCCGCAGTTCCACCTTGCCCGATGTTCCGACGATTGCCGAGGCCGGGCTGCCGGGCTACGAGGCTGTCAACTGGTGGGGCCTGATTGCGCCGGCAGGAACACCGCCCGAGGTGGTGGCGCGCCTGCACCGCGAGATTACGGCGATTCAGCGCGCGCCTGAAGTCGTGCGCCGCTTTGAATCCGAAGCAGTGGACGCGATCCAGATGAGTACGGCAGAGTTTTCCGCCTACATTCAGGAAGAAACGGTGAAATGGGCGCGGGTCGTGCGTGAGGCCGGCATCAAAGCGCAATAAGGTCGGCGCAACAAGACAGGCGCAATACGGCCCGGCCCTAGCGCAGCACCTGCACCAGGTTGTGAAAATCGTCGGTCCACGGTTTCATACCCTTCTTCTCGGGCAGCGCTTGTGCGCCATCGGCGATGCGTGGATGGGCGAGTACGCTCTTGTCCTTGGATAGCAGGATCCAGTCGCTCACCGTGGCGCCGGTTTCGTAGACGATCACGCCGTGAAATCCGTGCTTGTCCGCCAACGCCTTGATGGCGGGCGCAAGATCAATGAAGCGGTTGGACACGTGAATGGCCAGGATGCCATCCGGTTTCAGATGCCGCTCATAAGCGGTGAAGGCTTCGCTGGTAATCAGGTGCGCCGGCACCGAATCGCTCGAAAACGCGTCCATCGCCAACAGGTCATAGCCCTGGGGGGCTTCCCGTTCGATTGCCAAGCGGCCGTCGCCCAGGACGACATCGATCTTCGCCGGTGAATCGGACAGATAAGTGAAATCGCGCCGGGCGATGTCGAGCACCATCGGATTGATTTCATACATGCGCCAGTGGTCGCTCTTGCGGGCGTACACCGAAACAGCCCCGGCGCCCAACCCGAGAATGCCGACCTTGACGGCAGGCTTGTCATACTTGGAAATCAGCGCACGGCCAATGCCCGCATCATTGCTGTAATAGCGCGTGGCACTGCGCCGATACTTCGGCGAGAGGAATTGCTCGCCGTGGTTGATGACACCGTGCACCAGCACGCGACTGTGCGTGTCTTCGCCGGGGGTACCGTATTCCTTGACCCGCAGCACGGTGTAGAAATTGCGCCCGGTAAATACCGCGTCCTTGTTGTAGTTGACGATCTGGGTCACCGTAATGCCAATGCCGCCCGCCACCAGGAGGCCGGCGCATGCCATGCCGGTGCGCAGGCTGGGGAATTCGGCCGTGGTGCTGGACTTGAGCCGCAGGTAGAGCAACACGGCAGCAAGCGTCAGGCCGAGTTCGAACTCGTAGTAGGCGGGCAACAGGAGCGGCGCGAGGATGCCGGTAAGAATGGCTCCCAGAGCGCCTCCCAGCGCGATCATCAGGTAGAAGCGGGTGAGAAACCGGGGCGCCGGCTTCAGATGGGTGAGTTCGCCGTGGCAGAACATGCACACCACGAACAGGCCCGAGAAGAACAGGACGATCTGGAACTTGAGCTCGAACTTCAGCTGGGGTGCGATCAGGGTGGCACCCATGGCAGCAAGCCAGACACCGGTTGCGACCATGAAGGCCTTGCGCTTGTACCAGCCCTGCCCGTCGAAACACAGGATGAAAGTGAGCAGGTAAAGCGCCAGCGGAACCACCCACAACAGAGGAATCGAGGAAATGTTCTGGGTGACGTGGTTCGAGATGCCGAGCAGGAGAATCGAGCCGGTGGCAGAGAGGGCACACCACATGATTTGGGTGGCTGCCGCCGGCGCCGGAACGTCTGCCTGGTCCACGTCTTGCGCTGCGGCAGGGCCAGCCGCCGTGGCAGCGCGTGCGCTGCGGAAGGCGCAGGCAGTGGCCAGCACGACAAACAAGCCATACATGCCGGACCAGATCCAGGCCTGCTGCTTGACGCCAAGCGTCGGTTCAATCAGGAACGGGTAGGATAGCAATGCCAGCATCGAGGCAAGGTTGGACAGCGCAAACAGGCGATAAGGGCTGGCACCCGGATAGGCGCGCGCATACCAGGTTTGCACCATCGGACTGGTGGTGGACAGCATCACGTAGGGCAGGCCGATGACTCCTGCCAGTAGTGCGAGGATGCCGAAGATGGGATTGGCATCGCCGGCAGGCTTCCAGAAGTCACCCGCGATGACAGGCAGCACGAGGCAGCTACCGAGGAGCAGGGCGGTGTGCAGCCAGGCCTGCTTTTTCGGTTGCAGTTTGCGGCCGATCAGGTCAGGGTAGGCGTAGCCGGCTAAAAGGGCGCACTGAAAGAACACCAGGCAGGTGGTCCACACGCCGGCGGCGCCGCCAAACCACGGCAGGATTTGCTTGGCGATCATCGGCTGCACGAGGAACAGCAGGAAGGCAGAAAGGAAGATGGTGGCAGCGAAGAGAGGCATGGCGAGAACCGGCAGCGGCGATGGACGCGGGGATTGTAGGTAGGGCAATCTCAGGGCAACTACTCCCGACCGCGGTCGGGAGTAGTTGAACGAAAAGTCTTCGAGTCAGGTGTTGAGGTTGACGACAACGCGCCCGCGAATCTTCCCGGCCATCAAGTCTGCAGCGGCGCCGATCGCCTCGCCCAGGGGGATTTCGCGGGTGATCGCATCGAGCTTGGCGGCAACAATGTTGCATCCCAGCTTGCCCCATGCCTTGATACGCCGTTCCCTTGGCGCCATGACCGAATCAACTCCCGCCAGCGTCACACCGCGCAGGATGAAGGGTTAATTTTATTTGATCAAGATGATAATGAAGAATTTAGATATGAAGTTGCCGAAGTAACAAGAAATAATACGATGCTTGGACTACAAGGCGGTCAAAAATTTAAAGC
>SXGT01370112.1_pt1 | contig 17337 bp, 15 predicted proteins | sample 3176221 | NCBI WGS metagenome assembly SXGT01 (sample SAMN11356862, study PRJNA531348) | freshwater metagenome | isolation source: freshwater sample F1-120 | place: China: Fuxian Lake, Yuxi | collected 2017-12-25
AGGTTCAAATCCTGCCCCCGCTACCAAATTTAATTAATACGTAAACTGTTTAAAACAACAAATAACGAAGATGCTGACATAGCTGCTGCTGCATACATTGGCGAGAGATTTCCGCTAGCAGCGATTGGAATACCAACTAGATTATATAAGAACGCCCAGCCTAAGTTTGATTTAATAACTCTTACAGTCTTTTTCGAAATTGCTATCGCATCTAATGCGGCAAGTAGCGATGGTCTAATCAGGGTGATATCAGCTGCAGCTATTGCTATATCAGTTCCGGATCCAATTGCGATACTCAAATCTGCTTTTGCGATGGCAGCTGCATCATTTATCCCATCACCAATCATTAAGACTTTTCCATTTTCTTGAAGTTTAGTTACAAATTCAAGCTTGTCTGCTGGAGAAGCTGATGCAAATATGCGATCTATGGGTATTCCAACTTCAGAGCCGATAGTGATAGCAGCCGATTCACTATCACCAGTTACTAACCAGGTATTTATACTTGATGAATGTAATTTATCAACGGCATCTTTAGCCTCTGGTTTCACCTGATCACCAACCTCAAAGACACCATAGGCCAACCCATCAATTGCCAATACTGCAATTGAGTTTGCTCGTGATGTGGCTGATTCGATGGCCCTTGTTAATTCAGGTGAAAATTCAGTTGTACTACGAGCAATTGAAAGTGGTGAACCGATTAGAACAGCCTTAGCATCAGTTGAGTTTAAGGATTGCACTCTAGCTGCAACGCCGGAACCAGGTGTATGTTCAAACTCCGTTGCAGTAAATGCAGCTACCCCTTGCTTTAAAAGTGAATTAGCAATTGCAGTGGCTATTGGATGTGAATCCATACTCTCCAGAGTTAATGCATAACTCATTAGATCAGAGGTTGCAATGGCAGTATTTGGGGTTGAAAGTGGATTATTAATTAATACCATCTGTTGTAAAACCATTTGTCCACTTGTAATCGTCCCAGTTTTATCAAAAACAACATCAGTAATACCAACCGCTTTTTCAATAGATCTAGGTGATCTAATTACTATGCCAGATTTTGCAGCCTTACCAGATGCAACTAGGAGCGCAATTGGAGTTGCTAAGCCAAGTGCACATGGACAGGCGATTACTAATACAGCGACTGCAGTTGTAATTGAAAGTGCAGTATCTGTTCCTGATAAATACCACCCCAGGAAAGTCGCAATAGCAATTACCAATACCAGTGGCACAAAAAATCTACTTATACGATCTGCTAACTGTTGTACTGGCGCCTTTTCTATTTGAGCTGCTAAAACCATTCTAGTTATTCTTGCTAGTTCAGTATCAGTGCCTATTCGCATGGCTCTTACAACTAAGTTTCCATTATTGTTAATGGCTCCGGCATAAACTAAACTACCAACGGAGATTTCAATTGGCACTACCTCACCAGTTAAAAAAGCGTTATTAATCGTGCTAAAGCCTGAGATTACTTGCCCATCAGTTGCAATTACTTCACCAGGTTTCACAATAAAAATATCACCAACTTGTAATTGATCGATTGGAATTATTTCATTTCGATCAGACCTTTTAACCTCCACCTGGGCGGCGATTAATTTAAATAGGTGTGACAGAGCTGATCCGGCTTTGCGCTTCGCACGGTATTCAAGATAGCGACCCAACATTACGAAGAAAATCACTGCAGAAGAAACTTCAACATAAAGTACTGGCATCTCTTGGCTATCTACTTGATATGTTGCTGCTGAATAAATACTCCAACCAAGTGAAATCAATGATCCGAGGGAAACTAGAGTGTCCATAGTTGGACTTTTAAGATTCTTTATCGCAGCTCTGTGGATTGGCCATGCAAAAATAATTACAACGGGAAGTGATAATCCGATTAAGAGCCAGGTTGTAATTGGAGCTATTGGGTATCCAATTACCAGTGAAATTCCGAGATTTTTAATTAGGTTGTTAACTTGATCGAGTGAATTATTAAGTTGCTTATCCATTTGTTCATGCCAGCTATGAAACATTGAAATTAGGATCACTGGAGCGGTCAAAAGCAGGGTTAGAAAGAGTCTAACTCCGAGGCGATTAGATTTTTCAAATGATTCACGCTCACCCTTAAATGCAGTGGCCTTATATCCAGCCTTATTGACTGCCGTTATTAGATCTTGTTCTGAGATGTTTAATGGCGCAATTACATGAGCTGATTCCATCGCAAGATTAACTACAGCTTTAACACCCGGTATTTTATTTAAAGCACTTTCAATCGTGCTAACACATGAAGAGCAGGTCATACCAGTTAGATGTAAATCAATCTGCCGGCTTTTAACCTCGTTTTGTACGATCGCTGAACTCATAGTGGTCAGGTTACTCTTTTTTCTATTTTACCGATAAAACTCTACGTAAACTTTCAAGCCTTGCCAAATTTTGGTTAGTGAAGCCTGGCCAATCATTTAAGGCACAAGTCGCTTCGTTGTGAGAGCAGTTTTTTGGGCAGTGTGAGATCGCCTTGGTAAATTCCGGAAATGCTGAAATAACTCTTGACGGCTGAACATGTGCGATTCCAAATGATCTAACACCTGGGGTATCAATAATCCAACCGAAATTTTCACCATTAAATGAGGAAGAGAGCGGTAATGCAATTGCACTAGAAGAAGTATGACGACCCCGTCCGGTAACCTCATTAACATCACCAGTTGCACGGTGCTTAGATTCATCACCAACAGCAACTGATTTATTTTTCGAACTTACCAGTAAGTTATTGACCAAGGTGGATTTACCAACACCTGAGTGTCCAATTAGGACTGTAATTTTGTTGATTAATACTTTCTGTAATTTTCCTAAATCTGATGATTTATCAATTTTGAAAATCTTTATATCGAGATCTTTGTATGTGTCTAAAAATTCATCGCCGTTAGCAAGATCCTGTTTGGTCATAATTATGATTGGTTCAATTCCTTGGTCATAGGCAACTACCAATGCACGATCGACAAAACCTTCTCGCGGTTGGGGGTTAGTAGTAGCTATCACGATAGCCATCTGATCAACATTTGCCACAATAACTCGCTCATCATTTGAATGATCATCAATAGTTCTGGTAAGTGAATTTTTTCTTGTCAAAACTGATACTACTCGCGCAAGTGAGCCTTCTGCACCTGAAATATCTCCAACTACTGAAACCAAGTCACCAACAACTACTGATTTTTTCCCAAGTTCACGAGCCTTCATAGCAGTGATAATTGTTTTATTCTCATTTACTTCAATCAAACATTGAACACGACCTCTATCAACCTCAGTAATTGTTGCCGTTTGTGCTTTTGAGTAATCCGGACGGTCCTTACTCCTTGGCCTTGTTTTATTACTCGAGCCGAACTGGCGTGATTTATTGATTCGAACATCATCTTCATCCCAATTTTTCTTCTGCCTAACCATCAAGCATCCCCCGCCACATACCAGGAAAATCAGGTAATGTTTTTTTGGTTGTTTCAATGTTTTCTACAACCAAACCTTCAACAGCTAATCCAATAATTGCCCCAGCAGTTGCCATGCGATGGTCTTCATAACTTTTAAAAATTTGTGATGACTTAAGTGTGGCTGGCTTAATCAATAATTCACCTGGACCTTCAGTTACCGAGCCACCAAGATTATTAATTTCAGTTGCAAGTGCTGAGAGTCGATCTGTTTCATGCAAGCGAAGATGGGAAATACCACGAAGCGTTGAAGGTGAATTGGCTAGGCAAGCTACTGCTGCAATTGATGGTGTTAATTCGCCAACATCATGAAGATCAATATCTATACCGACTATTTTTCCCGTTCCAAATATTTTTAAACCGGAGTTACTCACTTCAATTTTTGCTCCCATATTTTTGAATATTTCACGGAGCTGATCACCTGGTTGTGTTGTTAATTTTGGCCAATCTGCTATTTCAACACTTCCACCACAGATCATTGCAGCTGCCATAAATGGCGCTGCATTTGATAAATCAGGTTCAATCAGCAAGTCTTGACCGAGTAATTCTCCAGATTTTACAATCCAACTATTTTTATTTACTTCAACATTTCCACCAAATGCTCTGATCATTTGAATAGTCATTTCAATATGAGGCATTGATGGTAGTGATGTACCAGTGTGCTTAACAGTAATCCCTTGCTCTGTCGCAGGGCCAAGTAAAAGTAAAGCTGAAACAAATTGACTAGATGCACTTGCATCTATTTCAACTAATCCACCTTTTACTTTGCCTGATCCATTAATTGTTATTGGTAAGCGATACTTATTATTATGTTCAATAGAAACACCTAATTGCTCAAGCGCACTTATTACTGGAGCTAGTGGTCGCTCATGAGATCTGGCGTCACCATCAAAATGTATTAAGCCATTTGCAAGGCAAGCAATTGGTGGCAGAAAACGCATAACAGTTCCCGCATTTCCAACCTCAATTTGAGTTGGTCCGGTAAGTTTTTTTGGTGTTATTTGATAATCAAATCCATCATTGGTTTTAATCTCATTTATCTCACAACCTAATGCGCGCAAGCCTTTCACCATTAAATCGGTATCTCTAGAGGAAAGTGGCTTGCGCAATCTTGAGGGAGATTTCGCAATTGCAGCGAGAATTAAAGCCCTATTTGTAACTGATTTAGAACCTGGAATTACAACCCTGGAGTTAATTGGGTTTGCCGCAGATGAAGTTAACTTACTTCGAAATGGCGCATTCCAATTTGTCATATGTCCCAGTCTACCTTCCGCCCACTTGAGTAATTCTGGCATTTAAGCGTTGCATGCCGGTGGTCGGCGGGAATAAATTGGCTAAATAGCAGGTTTCATATCTATGCATGCGCTGCGCTCGAGTATTAGCCAAAATAAAAAATACGATCCAATACCAAAAAGCTCTTTCGAGGTAGCCTTGTCCCAAATGAGTGATGAAGAGTTACTACCTGCAGTAGTTAATCGAGAGAGAGAAACCTTAGCCCAGCGTAAGGTTAGGTTTGAAAAAGATGCTCTTGTTTTTACCTCACAACTTTATGCAGCTGCACTTCGCTACACAAAGAATTCTCATGATGCTCAAGATTTAGTTCAAGATACTTATGCAAAAGCATTCATAAGTTTTCATCAATTTGAACCTGGCACTAATTTAAAAGCTTGGTTATACCGAATTCTCACCACTACATTTATTAATAACTATCGTAAAGATCAGCGAAGACCATTAATTTCCAATAATGAGATAGAAGATTGGCAAATTGCAAAGGCTTCATCACACACAAGTGATCAAGGAAAATCTGCTGAAGATGAGGTACTTGAAAATATTGCAGATAAAGATATAAAAAATGCATTAGCCCAAATGCCAGATGAGTTTAGAATGGCTGTTTATTTATCTGATGTTGAAGGATTTGCATATAAAGAGGTTGCAGAAATTATGGGTGTTCCAACTGGAACAGTAATGTCTAGATTACATCGTGGTCGTAAAATGTTAAGAGCTTCACTTGCTGAGTATGCAAAAGATCGTGGTTATGGAAAAGATAAAGCAGGTGATCAATCATGAACTTTAATCAAAATAATTTAATTCCGTGTGAGCAAGTTTTACCAAATATTGTGCTTTATATTGATCATGAAATCTTTGATACTCAAGAATTGAGTGCTGTTGAAATACATTTTGGTCAGTGCCCATCTTGTCGGAATTATATGGAGCGCGAAAGTGCCACACTAACGCTTATGAAAAATCTTTTGGCCAATTCCCTAATTGAATCAGCACCTGATGAGTTATGTAATCGGATTAATCAGCAAACTCAGGATCTATACGATCAAATGCTGCAGACGGGTGATTCTCAGGATGTCACAGAAATTACCTATACCCAAACAACTTATACGGAAATTAGCGCAGAAGGCACCACACAAATCGAAATAACTAGCGAAATCCGCAGGCAGTTCCCGCTGGAGTAATTACTTAATCACTAGCCTTGTGATTATGAAAGCTGAACAAGTCATTGGCGTAATTGGAATGGCAACCATGAGTATTCGCCCTGGTGACACATCAGTTGCGCAAGGAGTAAATGATTTGCCAGTTGTGGGTTCAAATCAATTGTTATCTCTAATGGAGAGCGCATGTAGTACAGCGATAATTGAGTTTTTAGATTTTGGCGAAACTACCGTGACAACTACTTCGCAGATAGATATAACGGGAGCAGCGGGTGTAGGAATTGAGATTCATGCGACAGCTAGATGCCTTGGATTAGATGAAAACATACTTAGCTTCGAGGTAGAAGTCCATCAAGTTGCAAGATTGATAGCAACTGGACATATAAGGCGCAAGTTTGTTGAACGAGTTTCATTTATGGCAAGAGTTGCAGCCGAAACCATGATGGCAGAAAAAGGGGTATCAGTTAGTGAAAAAAAAGTGGCTAGCAGCTTAAATTTCTAAGCCACTAGCCATGTGTAAGTTATTTACTTTTTAGTTGCCCAAAATATTTCAGAAATTTCATCTATCTTCTTAATTAATTTATCTGCTACTGCAACATCATTTGTTCCCTTACTGCCACCAGCACCAGCAAGCTTAGTTGCTTCATTAAACAAAGTATGAAGCTGAGGGTAGGCTTCAAAATGATTTGGCTTAAAGTAATCTGTCCATAAAACCCATAAGTGATGCTTAACTAATTCAGATCGCTCTTCTTTAATTGCGACCGCGCGAGATTTAAAATCTGCATCACTGCTACTTGCATACTTCTCCATACAGGCCTTAACAGATTGTGCCTCTATCTTGGCTTGTGCTGGGTCATAAACGCCACATGGTAGATCGCAATGGGCATAGACACTCTCTTTTGGAGTGATTAACTTAAGCAATAAATCGAGCATTTTCTCTCCTTGGTTTTAAATAAATAATTTATTAGTGGGAGAATACTCTTTATGTTCGGGTTTAGCACAGTAGTAGTTTCTGGAAATTCAATGTCGCCTGCCTATAACGATGGAGATTTCTTGCTTATCCGTTCATTAAGTGGTCAACGGCACACCTTATTAATCGACCAGGTTTACCTAATAGAAGACCCCAACCGAGAGGGTGTTAAGTTACTTAAGCGTTTAAAAGAAACTCGAATGGAGCACGGGATTACTAGGTACTGGGTGGAAGGTGATAGCAAAGAGAGCAATGATTCAAGAAGCTGGGGATGGCTAGAGGGGAATAAGTTTGTTGGCAAGGTTTTACTTAGATATCGAAAAGGATAATTACCGAGTGAAGGCCTCTGTCATTAAAGCCTTCTCTTCTTCTTCATGTAAATGATGATTTCCAGTCGCAGGACTTGCAGTGGCACGCCTTGAAACTCTACGAATGCTTCTGCCACTTAACTCCTCATGAGCAACAAAAGCTTCAGATGCTGTAAGAGCAATGTATGGCCATGGACCCTGGTTAGCTGGTTCATCTTGCACCCAAAGTAATGTTGCTTTTGAATGCTTCTTTGCTTCAGCAATCATCTCCTCAATCGGGAGAGGATATAGCTGTTCAACTCTAACAATCGCAGTTGAGTGCTCACCTAATTTCTCACGCTCGGCAATTAAGTCGTAATAAACTTTTCCAGAGGTAAAAATTAAACGTGTGGTATTAACAACTTTGTCATCAGGTATAAATGGTTTAAATGTTCCAGTTGTGAAATCTTTTAGCCCACTTGCAGCAGCCTTTAGTCTTAACATTGACTTTGGTTCAAAAACAATTAATGGTCGACGAGCTGGATTTTTCATATGCCAGCGAAGTAGGTGGAAATAAGAAGCTGGAGTAGATGGTTGAGCAACTGTCATGTTTTGCTCAGCACATAGTGCCAAAAATCTTTCAATACGCCCAGATGAATGATCAGGGCCTTGTCCTTCATAACCATGTGGCAGTAGCAGAACTACTGATGAACGCTCACCCCATTTTTGAAGGGCTGATGAAATAAATTCATCTATAACTGTCTGAGCACCATTAGCAAAGTCACCAAATTGTGCTTCCCAAATTACTAAGGCGTTATCCCGCTCAACGGAGTAACCATATTCAAAGCCCATTACCGCGTACTCAGAAAGTAATGAATCATAGATATGAAATTGATTTGGATCTTTAACTAGTGAGCGTAGTGGGAATAATTCTTTACCGTTTTCTTTATCAACTATTACAGCATGGCGATTGCTAAATGTGCCACGGCGAACATCTTGGCCACTCATTCTAATTGGATGACCTTCTAGCAATAGTGAACCAAATGCAAACATCTCTCCAGTTGCCCAATCAACTGTAGATTCATCTAACATCTCAACCCGCTTAAGTAATTGAGGCAATAATTTTGGATGTACCGTGAACTCAGCTGGCATTGATGATTGTGTTAAGGCAATCTTACGAAGCTGATCCTCCGCTACTGATGTATTAACTGTCGCTGGTGCTGGTACCACTGGTGGGCGCCAACTTGGATCACTCTCTGGTTCAATATTATGAACAGAGGTAAATACTCCCTCTAATTGTTGTTGGTAATCGCGTAAAACCTCTTCAGCCTCTTCAACTGTAATATCACCTCGCCCAATTAGCGCTTCGGTGTATAGCTTTCGAGTTGATCTTTTTGCGTCAATTAATTTATACATAAGTGGCTGTGTAAAGCTTGGTTCATCGCCTTCATTATGGCCGCGGCGGCGATAGCAAATCATGTCTATCACTACATCTTTATTAAATGTTTGGCGGTATTCAAATGCGATTCGAGCAACTCGCACGCATGCCTCAGGATCATCGCCATTTACATGGAATACAGGAGACTGAATCATCTTTGCAATATCAGTTGAATATGTTGAAGATCTTGCTGCACTAGGTGAGGTTGTAAAGCCAACTTGATTATTAACAATAATATGAATAGTTCCACCAGTTCTATACCCTTTAAGGAGAGAGAGTGAGAGTGTTTCAGAGACAACTCCTTGACCAGCAAATGCAGCGTCACCATGGAGAAGTATTGGCATTACTGGGTAAGAGGTTTGCTCATCAATACTGGTATCTCCAGCAGCTGCTCTTAATTTATCCTGCTTAGCTCTAACAATTCCTTCTAATACCGGATTAACTGCTTCTAAATGCGATGGGTTAGCAGCTAAATAAATCTTTGTCTTAGCGCCAGACTCTGATACAAAAGTTCCCTTAGTTCCCAAATGGTATTTAACATCTCCTGAACCATGAACTTCGTTATCATGATAATTTCCTTCAAACTCTTGGAATATCTGCCCATAAGATTTTCCTGCAATATTTGCTAATATATTTAATCGCCCTCTGTGCGGCATACCGACACAAACTTCATCTAAACCAGCCTCAGCAGCAGCTGAAATCATGGCATCTAACACAGGTATTACAGACTCACCACCTTCTAAGGAGAATCTCTTTTGACCAACATATTTTGTCTGTAGAAATGTTTCAAAAGCCTCGGCACTGTTTAACTTACGTAAAATTCTTAATTGCTCATCACGAGGAGTTCTTGGTGCACCAACCTCCATTCGTTCCTGCATCCATTTGCGCTCAGCTGGATTTGCAATATACATATACTCCACACCAATCGTGCGGCAGTAAGAGTCACGGAGCACACCTAAAATTCTGCGCAGCTTCATAAAGGACTTTCCACCAAAACCGCCAGTGGCAAACTCGCGATCTAAATCCCATAGTGATAATCCATGGGAAACAACATCTAGATCAGGGTGTGATCTTTGAACATAAGATAAAGGTTCAACATCTGCCATTAAATGCCCAGTTGTGCGGTAAGCGTCAATTAATTTTTGAACTCGGGCGGTCTTGCTTACATCATCATCTTTATCAAACTGTATGTCAATGACCCAACGAATTGGAACATAAGGAATTCGAAGTGCTTCAAATATTTCATCATAAAAGTTTTCTTCACCCAGTAAAATTTCATGAATCCTGCGCAGAAAATCACCAGATTGAGCACCCTGAATAATTCTATGATCGTAGGTACTAGTAATTGTCACTACCTTGCTAATCGCCAGATCAGCAAGAGATTGTTCATTTGCGCCATGAAACTCAGCAGGATAATCAAGTGATCCAACTCCAAGAATTAAACCTTGACCTTGTACAAGTCTTGGTACAGAGTGAACAGTTCCGATAGTTCCAGGATTTGTTAGTGAGATTGTTGTGCCAGCAAAGTCTTCTACAGTTAATGTACCTGCTCTAGCTTTGCGCACAATATCTTCATAGGCTGACCAAAATTGAGCAAAATCAAGGGCCTCACAACCTTTAATCGATGGAACTAACAATTGGCGAGCACCATCTGGTTTTGCTAAATCAATTGCAATACCTAAATTAATATGTTCTGGGTGACCAATCGCAGGCTTGCCGTCCAAATCTGTAAAGAAGTTATTCATCTCTGGCATAGCTCTTAGGGCTTTGATCATGGCGTAACCAATTATGTGCGTAAATGAAACCTTTCCACCTCGACCACGTTTTAAGTGATTATTTATGACCGTTCGATTATCAATCATTAACTTTGCAGGAACTACTCGCACGCTCGTGGCAGTTGGCACAGAGAGTGAACCCTCCATTGATTGCACAACCCTTGCTGCCACACCGCGCAATGGCTCTACAGTTGCCGCCCCTGGTGTAATTAGAGTTGGAATTGGCTTTACTACAGGATCAGCTGGCTTAACTGTTGTAGTAGAGGTTTTTACCGGTGTTACATTTTTTTCTATAACTGGCTTGATCACTTCCGGCGTAATAACCTCAGATTTTGCTACTGGCGCAGGTGGTAGAGGCTTTGTTAATTGTGATTTTGGAATTGGTGGGGTTCCACTTTTAACTGAATTATTTAAACTTGGAGTTCCTTTGTAATCTGCAAAAAATTCCCACCAAGATTTATCTACAGATGATGGGTCACTTTGAAATCTCTCATACATCTCCTGCACTAACCACTCATTAGGACCAAAGGAGCCGCCAAAGTGATTAGCGGGGGTATTAGCTCCGGCTTGACTCACTCATAACTCCCTAATTTTGATCTGATGTAGATTGTTGCAACAGGTTAATCTTAACTCCCATAACCCCTTGGCTTAACAAGTAGGGCTTATCGTAAGTGAAAGTGGCCATCGGCACAGTTAAAAGGCTGGAAAGTAAAGGCTAATAACGGCATGGTTACGCCCATGAGTGATGAAAAAAAGTGGGCAATCGTAACCGGGGGATCTAGGGGCCTCGGATTTGAAACGGCGAAAGGTTTAATTGCAGCTGGAATATCTGTTTACATAATTGGTAAGGATGAAGTTCGAGCCCAGCAAAGTGCAGAAAAACTAAGATGTAACTTTCGTGCAGTAGATGTGGCAGATAGTAAAAAATTCCGTAAAGTGCTAAGTGAAATAACCGAAGAGGCAACTAGTAACGGTTTTCAAACTCTTGATATTTTGGTATTGGCTCATGGCGTCATGAGTGAAAAAATGTCAAAAACACTTCGCACCACCGATGAAGAATGGCGTAGGACTTTATCAATTAACTTAGATGCAGTATTTACTGCAGTTAATCAACTAGCACCAGCGATGTCAGATGCACGAAAGGGAAGAGTAATTGTTTACTCTGCATGTCTTGGCAGAATGTCTGGGCCCGGTACACACGGCGGCCTTGCGCCATATCGAATTAGTAAGGCAGGAGTTAACGCATTTGTTAAAAATCTTTCCTATGAAACAGGACTAGGAGCACGCGGATTTCTAGTAGATGCAATATGTCCAAATCATTGTCGAACAGATATGGGCGGGCCTGATGCGCCAAGGAGTGCGCAAGAAGGGGCTGAGACTGCGATATGGCTTGCCACTAGAGAGTTTGATCCGACGAAAGATAAAACAGGTCTACTTTGGGAGGATCGTCAAGTAGTTGACTGGTAATTACTCTTTATAACCAAGTGCTGCCGAAATTAAAGTAATTGCTGCAAGTATTGCCAGTGGTATTCCTACTATAAATAGTTTTCCAGTGATCATGTAATAAGAAACGCCTAGAGCAATCAGATTAGCCATTACAGCTGGTGCTCTACCAAATGATTTTTTTTGTTTAAACCCACTTGCAGATGCCCAAAGACCTATGGATGCCAGTAAGCCAAAAACTATTTCAGCAGATAAAGCTGCTGGCACATTAACTTCAGAAATGAGTGGTGCCACTAAAAGATAAATTACCAGGCCTAGAATAATCAAGGATTCAAGGCGTAATAAATAGATAGCTCTTATTCTGCTTGAATTTAATGAAAAAAAATTACTCGCTTTCATTACTAAATAGTACCGAACACTTTAGGTCTACTATCCTAGTTTTCAGTCGCCCTTTTGTCGCTTCTTACTTAGTTCTTCCACCTTTGCCCAGAGAGTTGGCAGGTCTATTTCTGAAGCATCTACAGTTTCGGTATGACCACCTTGCGGCATTTGTTTAGAGTTTAAAATAAAAGGTAGTCCAACATCTAGCCGTAACCATTTAAGTGTGCTTGTCTCAATATCAGAGGCTTCTTTAACTGTTTTAAAGTTTCTTTTTTTATACAACATCCAGCCTCTTTTTTTATGCTGATACATACGGTCATCAAACTTACTACTTTTGTATGAATTTGCTATTCCAATTTTATGCGCTTTAAATTTTGTATTCGTAATTAAATATATATACCCTGACTTTTGATAATTTAATCCATAATCTGCACAATTAGAGCAGCCACCTTGGCCTCGCTGCAAGTCGCTCCATTTAGGCGTAACTTCTGCTTTACACACTAAGCATTTACATCGCCAAGGTTTATTACTTCCTGGAAAATCTCCAAGTGGTTTTAAATTTACTGAAGTCATAAATTTCAAGGCCATCGATATATCTACCCGTCTTTGTGCACAGTAGGCACAATGGCCCCTACCTTGTTTAATGCGGTTCCAGGTTGGCTGAACAATTTTTTTACATACTAAGCACCTACATTTCCAAGGAATTTTTGCAGATTGATACTTCTCTAGAGGTTTTAATTTTAATACGGTAAGTCGTTTAAATAAATCAGATTCCTCAACAATAACGCCTGCACAGTATTTACAACCATTTTTAGTAGTCAAACTATGAAATACCGTCTGATACCTTTTCTTACATTTGATACACTGAACTAGCCAATTTTTAGTAGCACCAGGAAATACTTCTAGAGTTTTAAATCCTCTTTTCTTCATCGCTAAAACTGCGTCTTTTGGGTCCACTGCTCGATGACCACAATACTTACAACCAATTCCTTTTTTAATACTAGTAAAAGTAGGTGACGTGACTTTTTTACACTTCTTACACTTTGACTTCCAGGCTTTATTTGCACCAGGATATTTTGAAATAGGAGCAAAACCTTTGGATTCTGCAATTCTTGTGGCTACTCTTCCGTCAATCTTTTTTGGCATGCCCTTATTCTGCCCCTAACTACTGACCTTTGTAATAGAAAACTTTTAATCGAGTGAAAATTTAATGGTTTTACCAAGCGGGGTTTTAAGTCGAAAGGTTAGACTGTAGCCATGTCTAAAGTTCTCTCCTCCCTGCCAGTTGGCCAGAAGGTTGGCATTGCATTTAGTGGCGGACTTGATACTTCAGTTGCGGTTGCTTGGATGAAAAGTAAAGGCGCAACACCTTGCACATACACCGCAGATCTTGGTCAATATGATGAAGAAAATATCCAAACTGTGCCAACGCGGGCAAAAGAGTATGGCGCAGAGATCGCTCGCCTAGTTGATTGCAAAAGCGCACTTGTCGAGGAAGGTTTAGCAGCCCTTGCTTGCGGAGCTTTTCATATAACAACTGCTGGAAAAACTTACTTTAATACCACTCCTCTTGGTAGAGCAGTTACTGGAACATTACTTGTTAGAGCAATGCTTGCCGATGGTGTTTTAATTTGGGGAGATGGTTCAACCTATAAAGGTAACGACATAGAACGCTTCTATCGTTATGGTTTATTGGCTAACCCAAAACTTAAGATATATAAACCATGGCTTGATAAAGATTTTGTAAGTGAATTAGGTGGCCGCAAAGAGATGTCAAAGTGGCTTACCGATCATAATTTGCCCTACCGTGATTCAACTGAGAAGGCATACAGCACTGATGCAAATATTTTAGGCGCCACTCATGAGGCGAAATCTCTTGAGAATCTAGATTCACATATTGAAATAGTTGAGCCAATTATGGGAGTTAAGTTTTGGGATCAGTCGGTTAAAATCGATAGTGAAGATGTAACTATTGAGTTTGTGCAGGGCCGACCAGTTTCAATTAATGCAAAAGCCATTAAAGACCCTGTTGCTTTAATCAAAGAGGCTAATGCAATAGGTGGGCGCCATGGCCTTGGCATGAGTGATCAGATTGAAAATCGAATTATTGAAGCAAAGAGCCGTGGTATTTATGAAGCACCTGGAATGGCGTTGTTATTTATTGCCTATGAAAGATTAGTGAGCGCTATTCATAATGAAGACACAATCGCTTCTTATCATGAGCAAGGACGTAAACTAGGAAGATTGTTATATGAAGGCCGATGGTTTGATCCACAAGCGCTAATGCTTCGCCAGTCACTAACTAGCTGGGTTGCTTCGACAATTACTGGCTCAGTGACAATTAGATTACGACGAGGTGATGATTACTCAATAGTTAATACTAAGGGCGCAAATCTTTCTTACTCACCAGAGAAGTTATCAATGGAGAAAACTGCAGATGCTGCTTTTGGGCCAGCTGATCGAATTGGGCAACTGACTATGAGAAACCTAGATATTGAAGACACTAGGGCAAAATTAGAGTTATATGCATCACAGGGTCAACTTGGTAGTGCTGACTTTGATCTCATTAAAGAAATTGGCAACGATAAAAAGTAGCTTGTTTATAAAGTAGGATCAGATTGATGTTTCCGGGGGTCGGTGTAATTCCGAACCGGCGGTAAAAGTCCGCGACCCAAATGAAATTCATTTGGTTGACTTGGTGAAACTCCGAGACCGACAGTTAAAGTCTGGATAAAGGAACATCTAGGAGGTAACGCATGTCCATTTTAGAATGGCTGTTTGAGGCACAGATTCAATTTGGTAGTAAAACAATCACATACCGCGAAATAATTGGTGGGTTATTGGGTTTATCAAGTGCAATTTTTGGGTTAAAAAGAAAAGTACTTGCCTGGCCAGTTGGAATAACTGGGGATGCATTACTTTTTACTGTATTTCTTGGCGCAGTATTTTCATTTGGTGCCGATGGTGACGAAAAAACTTTTTATGGCCAAGCCGGTCGTAATCTGCTTTTAATCTTTGTCAGCATTTATGGCTGGATTCGTTGGAGTCAACATCGTAAATCCGGGGCACCAGGAACGCCAGCGGTGGTTCCACGTTGGACTACCACTAAGGAAAAAATGGTGTTGGTGCCAGCAATTATTATTTTTTATACCCTGGCTTATCAATTATTTCAGTCTTTGGGCCAAACCGGTACCTGGTTGGCAGTTGATACCTGGATCTTTACCGGAACCGCACTTGCTACCTTTGGCATGAGCCGCGGCTACGTAGAGTTCTGGCTAGTTTGGGTAGCAGTAGATTTAGTTGGTGTGCCTTTTGCATTTAGCAACGGTTACTACCCAACTGGGACGTTGTATGCAATTTATCTACCATTTGTAATCTGGGGCTTTATTTCATGGCTTAAGATTTCAAAGCGAGAAAAACAGTTGGTTTAAATACTGAATAAATGGGCTAGGAGTATCTCTTAGCCCATTTATTTATAAAGCCTTTAAAGCGCTAACTACTTTAGTTAGTGAATCTTTTGCATCACCAAATAAAAGAGTAGTTTTCGCCTCGTATAAAAGTTCATTTTCAATACCAGCAAAGCCTGGTCGCATTGATCGTTTTAAGAAAATTACATTACCAGCTAGTGCAACATCTAAAATTGGCATTCCATAGATTGGACATCCAGGAGTGGTTTTTGCTGCGGGATTAACTACATCATTTGCGCCAACAACTAATACAACATCTGTTTGCGGAAAGGTTGGATTTATCTCTTCCATCTCAACTAATTGTTCATATGGAACATTTGCCTCAGCAAGTAAAACATTCATATGCCCTGGCATACGACCTGCAACTGGGTGGATTCCATAAGCTACTTCAACACCTTTAGATGCTAATAAATCTGCTAACTCTCTAACTGTGTGTTGTGCTTGAGCAACCGCTAACCCAAATCCTGGCACGATCACAACACGTTGAGCGTAGTTAAGAAGTATTGCCACATCATCAGGTGAACCTGATTTAACTGGACGAGCATCAGCCTCACCAACACTTGCTTGTGCTTTAGCGGTAAAGGCACCAAATAAAGTTCCAAATAAGGATCTGCCCATAGCCTCAGCCATTAATCTAGTAAGAATTGTGCCAGAGGCACCAACTAATGTTCCAGCCACAATTAATAATGTAGTTTGTAGTACATAGCCAGAGGCGGCAACTGTCAGACCGGTAAATGCATTAAGTAGTGAGATAACAATAGGAACATCTGCTCCGCCAACAGGTAAGACAAAGAGAACACCAAATAATAATGAAAGCAAGCCATTTACTAATAGTGCGGTGGTACCACCTGATGAAATAACCCAACCTCCACTTACTAATACGCCAATTAAGGTTAAGGCAATTATTTGCCTGCCGAGTGGGAATATGACTGGCCTGGTTGTCATTATTTCTTGTAATTTTAAGAAGGTAATAATTGAGCCAGAAAAAGATACACATCCCACAATTACAGTAAAAACAGTTGCTATAACAACCGCTGTAGAAGCAGTATCGCCAAGCTTTAAGTATTCAACAATTGCTACTAAAGCAGCTGCTCCGCCGCCCACACCATTAAAGAGTGCTACAAGTTGTGGCATCTGAGTCATCTGCACCTTACGTGCAGCCGGAACTCCAACTAAGGTTCCAAAAGCAATTGCAGCCAAAATGAGGGTTTGATTATTTAATGCCTTACCTTCATTGGCATAAAAGAAGACAATTACTGTGGCCACAGTTGCTCCAACTGCGCCAATTAGATTTCCTCTGCGAGCTGATTTTGGTGAGGACAATCCTTTTAAAGCCAAAATGAAACAGATACCGGCGGCTAGGCCAATTAAGTCATAGAGGTTACGGCTCATTTGCCTTCACCTGAATCTTTTTTGGGCTTTGGCTTTCCTTTAAACATTTGCAGCATTCGATCAGTTACAACAAAGCCGCCTACCATATTAATTGTTGCCAAAATTACAGCAGCAAGTGCTAGGCCTAATTCAAGATTTGTCTTTGCATGATCTGCTACCACAATTGCGCCAACTAAAATAACTCCATGAATTGCATTAGCACCACTCATAAGTGGCGTGTGTAATGTTGTAGATACCTTTGAAACTACTTCAAATCCAACGAAGATAGATAATAAAAAGATTGCAAGTAAGGCG
>SXGT01381276.1_pt1 | contig 17336 bp, 10 predicted proteins | sample 3176221 | NCBI WGS metagenome assembly SXGT01 (sample SAMN11356862, study PRJNA531348) | freshwater metagenome | isolation source: freshwater sample F1-120 | place: China: Fuxian Lake, Yuxi | collected 2017-12-25
CAGTGCCCGTGGAGGCGGGCGCAGGGAACGCCGCCGCGATCCCGGAGGGCCCGCACCTCGTCACGCTCGTGTGTCGCGACGCCTTCGGCAACACCAGCGACGCGGACCCGCTGACCATCGTGGTTGACCGCACGCCGCCGGCTTTGATCGTAGATTCGCCCACGCCGGAGCAGTGGGTCGCTGAGACGGGCTTCCCAGTCGTGGTGCTCTCCGAGGAAGCGAGCGCCGCTGAAGCGGACAACGGGGTGGAGGTGTTTCCCCTGGAGAAGTACCTGTTTGCGTGGCTCGGCAGCGTCACGCCCGTGCCTGTGGAGGGTCCGGGCTCCGTGACGGTGCGCGTGGTCGACGAGGCAGGCAACGTCGGGGCCGTCGAGGTCCCACTACGCGTCGACATGACCCCTCCCACCCCACCTGAGATCGTCCCGGATCTCGGCGTGACCGTAGGCACTGGCGCGGAGGCGGTCTACTGGACCCCCGTGCCACTCCTCCCCGCCAAGGTGCTCTCGGTGGACGAGGGCTCGGGTGTTCAGAGGTTTTGCGTCATCGAGGTTGGGAGCTGCGCCGACGCTGTGGGCGGAGAGGCCTCGCTGTCGCTCCCAGTGGGACATCCGACGGTGTTGGCGGTCGACGAGGTGGGGCACGTCTCTTCTGCGAATTTTCAGGTGGCCCTTGATGACGCAGCACCGAGCTGCGTCGTGGAGCAGATGGACCCGGCCGTGACGAACGGCGAGGTCTTCTCGCTCTCAGTGGCCACGTTCGACTCGGACGGGCCTCCGTTGCCGCTAACCGTTGGGGGCACGCTGGGCTCGGCCGAGGCCTCGGGCACAGCGGTGGACGGGCTCGCGGAGTTGGACCTGATCCTGCCGCCCACCGACGGCGTATTGCCCCTCAGCGTGCGCTGCACAGACGCCCTCGGTAATACGGTCCAGCACGACCTGGGCGAGGTCGTCGTGGACCGCACGGCGCCGAGCATCGCCGTGCTCTCACCCCTGGCGGGCGCGACAGTGTCGAGCACGTTCGAGGTTGTGGTCGAAGCCCCCGACGCGGTGAAGGTCGCGGTCTGGCGCGGCACCACCTCGTACGGCGCCTCCAAGGACGCCTTGGGTCGGTGGGTGGTCTCAGTAGCAAGTGGGGCGGCGCACGGGGCCACCGTGGCCTTCCGCGCGGTTGCAACCGACGGCGCGGGCAATGTGTCGGAGCTCTCTCGTGCCGTCGTAGTAGACTCACAGGGACCCTCGCTCGGGGGCGTCGCGGTGTTCAACGGCCAAGGCACTCAGCACCCCGCGTGGGTGTCGCCCGAGGGGATCTGGGTTACCCGTGAGCCGTTGGCCACGATCCAGCTACTTACGCCCGGGTCGACCCTCGCGTCCGCGTGTCTGTCGACTGGGCAGTGTGCTCAGGTAACGCCCGGGGTGGCGTTGTTCACGAATATCCCGGTATTGGTCGATGGGGTGGGGCTCACCATCGTGGCGGTCGACGGGGTGGGCAACAAGACCACCCGGAGCGTGTCGGTCCGCCTCGACGACACCCTGCCTACCTGCGTGGGCACCGCGCTGCCGCCATGGGTCAATAAGTCCACCTTCACCGCGTCGAGCACCGCCACGGACGGCGGCTCTGGCATTCATTCGGTGTGGCTCGCCTTCGCGACGTCGCCGCCGGAGACGCACGGCTTGAAGCTGGTGTGGGCAACCTACACGGCGCAGCTGAGTGTGCCGAAAGACGGGGATACCGTCGTTCAATACGGCTGCCGCGACAACGCAGGCAACGAGACCATCGGGCTCCCTCAAACGCTGAGAGTCGATCGGACAGCTCCCGTTTTGAAACTCGGCAAGTGGAACTTCTTCGACGAGGCGTTGCTCAGCACCACAAAGGATGCCGTCGGCGGCGTTGTCCACGTGTTCACCTCAGCGGTACAGGTCACGCTCTCGGAAGCGACTTGCTCGCAGGGATGTCCCACGATCAACCGCCTTTGGACACGGTATGCCCTCGGCACCAGCCCCTCGGCCGCCCAGAACAACACACCGGTGCTCCTGCCTGAGTCAAGCGACGCCACGTCTGGTGTGAAGTCGTTGGAGTACGCCCTGACGTCGCCGGCCGCACCCAGCCCGAGCTACAAGACCGTGCCGACGGGCGTTGCGCTTACGCCAACCGGACAGACTGGGGCCGGCGTCGTTCTCAGCTCCGCGGGTGCCCTCCCGCCGTCCGCGGACTACGGCACGACCAAGTGGCCCAACGCCGTCTGGTTCCGCGTTACCGACAATGCGGGGAATATCACCGCCAGGGAATACCCGCTTTCGATCCGGCTCCTGGCGCCTCCGCCCATCATCACTGCCGAGTCACTTGGCATAGAGGCCCCGGACCTGGAGTCCGTCGCCGGCCTCGGCAACGCCGATGCGGCGTTCTCGCTCTCGACGGCGGGGAAGGGAGCCAATTACGAGAAGGTGAAAGGCGTGCGGGTGCTCAGGTACAAGGTAGAGAACCCCTTCACGTTCGACCTGCTGCTCACCACGCCGCCGCCTGGGCCGGTTACGCTCCGGCGATTCTGGACGCCGCGCCTGGGTTCAGCCCTGGCTGCCCCGGAGTGTGAATCGCCGCACTGCGCTGTGGGGACGTGCAAGGCGACCGCGGAGGGGTGCTGGGCGGCGGCAGGCCAGTCGGAGTCGGCCGTCGAGCTTCCGACCGAGACGGAGCTCTACGACAACCCGTCGGTCGATGGCGCCGCGCTGGGCAAGTTCGGCGGCGCCGCGGTGCTCAAGGCGGGGAAGGCGGCCTGGGCCTCCGTCGTCGTCAGGTCGCGGGGCACCTGCCTGGTGCTCCCAGAGGCACAGCCGTTCGGCACTGCGGCGGCATACCTGCTTCCTGCTTTCGACGATTGCAACACAAGCGGCAACGGGATCGAGGTCGTGGGGTGTGTCACCGACTGGGGTGGTTGCCACGAGCTCCAGCTGGCAGCGGCCCGCGCGATCACCGACCTCGCGCTCTCGGGCCCGGAATCGGTCTCGACTGCGGCTGTGCTGTCGCCGAGAATCGAGACAAGTCTCCAAATCGGCAAGGCGTCGACGTTTGTCTGGACTCGTCAGGAGGACCTCCTTTGGAAACGCAAGCTCTACCCCGCTGCGCCGTGAAGCGCTTGAAGTTCTCGTGGCTGGCAGCCACCACCATCGCCTGCAGTGGGGAACAAGAGGTCGAGGCCTCTCAGGTTGTCATCAGTCCGATCGCCGGGCTTGAAATCGCCCCCAACGTCCAGGCGGCGCTCGAGGCCAACCAGAACGCGAGCAGCGTCCAGGGCACTGAGCTTGTCCGCGTAGCCGACGAGCTGCTCGCGGTTAGATCGGTGGCGGAGACGGCGGCCGCGCGCACTGGCAAAGACACGCCGATAGACACGGCCGGCGATGCGCTCACCATCGCCGAGGCATTGGTCGCTGCGACGAAGCGCATCGATGCGCTCGAGGGGCGCCTCGAGAGCGCCGAGCAGCGGCTCACGGCCTCTGAGCAACACGCGGAGGCGTTGGCGGTCGAGCTTGACGTTGCGCAGTCGCTGTTTTCGGAGGTCACAACCTGCCCTGCCGGGACTACTGCGGGCAATGGTTACTGCGTCGATCGGGTCCCTCAGGAGGTTGATACGAGCTTCTCCGCGCGACACCTCTGCGGAGAACGAGGGGGCCGGCTGTGCCACTTCGACGAGGTCCAGTACACCTGCCCGAAGCTGGACTTGGCCGAGCCCACCCAGTTCTTCGTGGCCGAGATCAACGCCGATGGGGAGACCCGCTTCGCCCTTGGCAGCGAGAGCCCGTGTAACCTGTATCTAGTGGGGGACGACCTTGGATCGATCCCCAACGCCCTGCCGTACTTCTGCTGCTTCGACCGCGCGGTGTTGGCCCCGAAGTGAAGCTCTGTGAGGTCGGGCGCCCCGCCCGGCCCGCCGCCGTCCGCCCGCCTCAGTCGCGTCCCAGCCCGGGCCGCCCGCCACTCGCGCCGCCGGCGCCGCGCCGGTCGCCCAGGTCGCCTGGGGCCGGAGGTTGCCGAGCTCGCGCGGCGGGTGAAACGCCTCGGCGCCTCTCCCGGAGGCTCGTCCCACGAAACGCCGACCCGCTCCCCCGCCCTGCTGGCCGCGTTCGTCGTAGCCATCTTCGGGCCGGGCTGCCGGCGCGACACGCCCGAGGGGACGGGCACGATCATGCGAGACGCCGGGATGTCCGGACGCACGGACAGCAAGCACGGCAGCCACTGGAAGATCATCGTCAATGGGCGCGGCGCCCCGCGGATCTGGCGGGAGGGGAAGTCGGCCGCGTTCACGACACGATGGCCGACTGGGGGGCACTGCTGAGAACCCGGCAGCGGCTCGCTCGGACTCGGGGACTGGGGTAATGAGCCCGTAGGCTCCCCGACACTTAGGTGATGGCACCGCGGCCATGGGTTGCGGACTGACCTGAGCCTCTTGGTGTGGATCGGAAGGCGGTCCGCCAGTACGTGGCGGCGGCGCAGTCGCTCGGGATTTCGCGGGCTGGCGATGTCGAGGAGCTCACTGACGAGGTGCTGGGTCAGGCCCTCGGGCGGTTGGGCCGGGACGGACCGCTGCAGTCGGGGACATGCGCATGCTTGTCGTGGGCACCAAGGCTAGGTCCGGGCCCTGCTGCATCGGAAGATCCCTGAGCCGTGGCTGCGTCTCCAGCGTGCCGTCGCGAAGACTCCGATCAGGTCCGTCTCACGGGCAACCAAGAGCGCGCGATGTTCACCCGCGCTACGATTCTTGACCCCTCCAGCGGCCCGGCGGATTCAAGGCGCCCTTGAACGCTCGCACCCCGGTCGTGCTCGTGAGCACGTTGTTCTCGCCGTTTCAGACGGAGCTCGCCACGGCGCTGAACGAGCGCGAGGGCCTCGACTACCACGTCCTCTACACGAAGCTGGCCAACGCGGCGCGTGGCTCGCACTGGACCGAGGACGTGCGCCGCACTCCCCCCTACGTCCACACCGTGCCCGCGGGCCTCGGCGCGCGGGAGACCGCGGCGTGGGTGGAGGAGCGCCTCGCGACCCTCGCGCCGCGCGTGATCGTGGCCAACGGCATCCTCCGCGCGCCGACCTGGCAGACGCTGACGGCGCTGCGCCCGCGGCTCGGGACGCCCCAGCGGCGCACGCCCGTCGGCTACTGGCTGGAGCACCCCGATCTCTCGCGCCCCTGGCATGTCTGCATGGCCGTGGAGCTCATGACGCGGGTCCAGATGGGCGCCATGGACTTCGGCTTCGTGATCGGCGACCGCGCCGAGGCATACTACCGCCGGTGCCACCCGACGCTCCCGCTCCACGTCGTGCCCTACGGCTCAAACCTGGGGCCGTCGTTCGCGATCGAGCGCAACGGGCCGCCCGAGCGCACCCGCTTCTTGTTCTCCGGGCAGCTGGTGGCGCGAAACAACATCCGGGCGCTCACCGAGGCCTTCGAGCGGCTCGCGGAGTCGCACGCGGGGCGCTTCGAGTGGGTGGTCTCCGCGAGCGGGCCCGAGGAGCGCTGGATCACCGAGGCGCGCGCCCGATCGCCCGTCCTCGATCGGGCCACGCGCTTCGACCGAGACTTCGTGACCTGGAACGACCGTCTCCGCCCGTTCGCGCAGAGCGACGTCCTCGTGTGCCCGTCGCTGCATGCGGGCTGGGCGCTGGTGGTGCCGGAGGCCATGGCGGCCGGGATGCCCGTGATCGCCACGCGAGCGGTCAGCGCGGCCCGCTGGTTCGTGCGGCCGGAGCTCAGCGGGGTGTTCGTGGAGACGGACGCCAACAGCATCTACCGCGCGCTGGTGCGCTTCGTCGAGGACCACCCCGCGATCGCGCGAATGGGCGCGGAGGCCCGGCTCGCAGCGCACGCCGGGACCGTGGAGTTCATCGCCGCGCGCTTCGCGGAAGCCGCTCGGAAGCACGCCGGGTGAGCGCGCCCACCCTCGACCTCGCGCGCCTGGCGCACGCCGGGACCGTGGAGTTCATCGCCTCGCGCTTCGTGGAAGCCGCTCGGAAGCACGCCGGGTGAGCGCGCCCACCCTCGACCTCTCGCGCCTCCGGGTGCTGGTCACGGGCAGCAGCGGGCTCGTGGGCCGGGCGGTGGTCCGCCACCTCGAGGACCGGGGCGCCACGGTCGTGGGCCTCACGCGGGGGACCACGGCCGGGGTCCGAGAGCCGCACATCCGCGCCCGACTCGAGGACGCCGACGCCGTGGAGGCCGCGGTGCAGGTCGCGCGACCCGACGGGGTCATCCACCTCGGGGGACAATCGCGCGTGGGCGCTTCGGAGGCGGCGCCGCGCGCGGCCTTCGAGGCGAACGTACAGGGCACGTGGAACCTCCTCGAGGCGCTCCGTCGCCACGCCCCAGAGGCCGCGCTGGTCGTGGCTTCGAGCGACGCGGTGTACGGCGACGCGGGTGGCGCGGTCCTCACCGAGTCGCAGACGCTGGCGGGGCAGGGGATCTACGCCACCTCCAAGATCGTCACCGAGAGCGTCGGGCGTTCGTTCGCCGACGCGCACGGCCTACGGCTCGCCTTCGTGCGCTCCAGCAACGCGTACGGTGGGGGCGATCCCGATCCCGCGCGCCTCGTCCCCAGCGTGGTCAGGGCGCTGCTGCGGGGATCGCGCCCCGTGCTGCGCGGAACGGGCCGCGAAGAGCGGGACTTCGTGCACGTAACAGACCTCGCGCGCGGCTACGTCGCTCTGGTGGAGGCGCTGCTCTCGGGACGCGCCGGGATCGCGGGCGAGGCGTTCAACCTTGCCAGCGGCACGGTCGTGACGATCCTAGCGCTCGCTCACACGGCCGCCGAGGCTGCGGGGCGGCCAGACCTCCAGCCGGAGGTGCTGGGTGAGGCGCCGGCGGCGATCGCGCGGAAGGCGCTGTCAACCGAGAAGTCGCTGAGTGTGTTGGGCTGGGCGGCCGAGTTGGACCTCGCCAGCGGGCTCCGTGAGACGATCGCCTGGTACCGGAAGAACGAGGGCACATGACCATCGACGCATTCAACGGGTTCTATCGCGGCAAGACCGTGCTGGTGACGGGGCACACGGGCTTCAAGGGCACCTGGCTCGCGATCTGGCTGGAGCAGCTGGGCGCACGGGTGGTCGGCTACGCCCTGGCCCCGCCCAGCGAGCCGTCGCACTTCACCGTGAGCCGCCTCGGTGACCGCATCGTCGACGTCCGCGCCGACGTCCGCGATGTCGCGGCGCTTCAGCGCACCTTCGAGGTCCACCAGCCCGACGTGGTGTTCCACCTCGCCGCGCAGTCGCTGGTCCGCCTGTCCTACTCGGAGCCGCGGCAGACCTTCGACGTGAACCTCAACGGCACGGTGAACGTGCTCGACACCGCCCTACGCTGTAGCAGCGTGGCGGCGGCGATCTCGATCACCAGCGACAAGTGCTACAAGAACGTGGGCCAGGCGCACGGGTACGCCGAAGACGACACGCTCGGAGGGCACGACCCCTACAGCGCCAGCAAGGCGTGCGCGGAGCTCGCGATCGCGGTCTACCAAGACCCCCGCTTCCAGACCGCGTCCGCGCGCCGGGATCTTCCCATCGCCTCCGCCCGCGCCGGGAACGTGATCGGCGGTGGAGACTGGGCCAAGGATCGCATCGTGCCCGACGTTGTCCGCGCCATCGAGGCGCGTCGTGATCTCGTGATCCGGAGCCCCCACGCCACCCGACCCTGGCAACACGTGCTCGAACCGCTCAGTGGGTATCTCTGGCTCGGCGCACGTGTCGGGGCCGACCCGTCGCTGCGCAGCGGCTGGAACTTCGGGCCGGAGGAGGGGCGCGCAGTCACCGTGGCAGAGGTGGTGCAGGGCCTGCTGGACCGGTTCCGCCCGCCCGCCACCCGCCTCGTCATCGAGCCCGACACCAGCGGGACCGAGGCGATGTTGCTGCAGCTGGACTGCACCAAGGCGCGCGAGCGGCTAGCCTGGCGCCCGACGTTCGACCTCGACGAGACCTTGGACGCGATCGTCGAGTGGTACGCCGCGGCGGCTCGCGGGGACGCGGACATGTACGCCATCACGGCCGAGCAGCTCGGCCGCTACACTCGGAGAGCCCGCGCGGAGGGGATCCGCTGGGCCTGTCAGGGGACCCCATGAGCAATCAGCACCCGGCCCACGCAGAGTCCAAAGGCCAGCCGGGCGCCGAGGCGCCCTTCGCCTGCCGAGGCTGCCTCTCCACCCGCACCTCGCTGGTGCTCGACATGGGGCAGCTGCCGCTCGCGAACGCGTTCGTGCGCCTCCCCACGGACACGGACGATCAGGTGCGTGAGCAGCTCACCCTGGTGTTCTGCGAGGCCTGCGGACTGGTCCAGATTCGCGAGGCGATCGACCGACACAAGCTCTTCTCGTCGTTCCTCTGGGTGATCGGCACCTCCGAGACCACGAAGGCCTACGCGCGGTCGTTCTCGGAGCGGCTTCGCGAGCGTTACAAGCCGCGCGCCGACCAGAGCCCGTTCCTGGTGGAGATCGCCAGCAACGACGGCTTCTTCCTGGAGCACTACCGGCAGGTGGGCTTCGACGTGCTGGGTGTGGATCCGTCGAACCTCGCGGCCGAGGCGGCCGAGCGCGGCCTCCCCTCGATCCGCGCGTTCTTCGGCCGCGCCGTGGCCGAGCAGATCGTCTCCACGCGGGGGCGAGCGGACGTGATCGTCGCGCGGAACGTGCTGGGCCACGTCAGCGAGCTTCAGGACCTGGTGGCCGGGATGAAGCACCTGCTCGCCCCGAACGGCCGCATGGTCCTCGAGTCGCCGTACGCCTTCATGCTCCGCGACGAGGTGCAATACGACACCATCTTCCACGAGCACCTCTCGTACCTCACCGTGCACGCCGTGGACGCGCTCATGCGGCGCTACGGGATGAAGCTCACGGAGGTGGGCTACTGCCGCATGAACGGCGGGTCGTTCGTCATCGAGGTGGCGCACGAAGACGCGGATGTGCCCGCCAACGCGCAGTCGGCGCTGGACTTCGAAGAGCTCATCGACCTCCATCGGCCGTCCGGATGGCGCCGGTTCGCTGAAGCCGTGCCGGCTCAGCGCGCGGCCCTGCGAACACTGCTCACGGGGCTCGAGGCCGAGGGGCGCTGCGTCGTGGGTTACGGCGCGGCCGCCAAGGCGATGACCATGCTCAACTATTGCGGGATCACTCCCCAGCTCCTGCGCGCCATGGGCGACGCGAACCCGCGCAAACAAGGGCTGCTGTGCCCGGGCGTGCGGATGCCCGTGGTCTCGCCCGAGGCCCTCATGGCGCTTGAGCCGGACTACATCCTGATCGGGGCGTGGAACTTCAAGGACGAGATCATCCGGTTCTTCCGCGAGCGCCTCGGCTATCAGAACAAGTTCATCGTTCCGCTCCCCATGCCCTACGTGATCTGAGCCGGGCCGGGGACTCTGGCCGGGCCCCCGAGAGACCCGGGTGCGACGCCCCTAGCTGCCCAGCCCGAGGAGGCGCTGAGCGAGCTTGGCCCGCGGGGAGGGCAGGGCGCGCTCGACCACCCGTCCCAGACCGAGGAGGCGCGTCTCTTCGAACGGCCGCCCCACCAGCTGGAGGCCGATGGGCAGCTTCGCTCCATCCACTCCCACCGGGACCGAGAGCGCCGGATACCCCGTGACGTTCGCGTAGAGCGAGAAGCGCAGGATCGCGTCGGTGACCACCAGGTTCGACTCGCCGGTCGCGAGCGCGTCGGGTGGGATCGGCGGGGCGGTCCGGCCCGTCGCTGGGAGCGCGAGCGCGTCGATCGAGTGGGTGAACAGCTCCCGCGCGGCGTCGCAGAGCTCGGCCCGGAGGCGCTGCGCATGGACGTAGTCGCTGGAGCGGAGGCGCCGCGCGAGCGCCAGGTTGAGGCGAGTGTCGGCGCCGTAGGGGCGCCGCTCGTCGATGTAGGCCTGGTGGGCCGCGGCCATCTCGCTGACGATGGTCACGAGGTGCACCGCGCGGAGCAGCGCGAGCCGGTCGATGCGGACCGGTACAACGGTCGCGCCCGCGTCGGTGAGCGCCCGGACGCCCTCACGACAGGCCTGAACCACGGCCGACTCCGCGTCCTCGAAGAAGGCGTCGTACACGCCGATTCGGGTGCCTCGAAGATCGCCGGCGGCGCGGACGGCGGCGAGCGCGTCGCCCACGGGCGGTCGACCGAGGGAGTTCGGGTCTTTGGGATCCGGCCCCGCCATGATCTGGAAGGCGAGAGCGGCGTCTTCGATCGAGGCGGCGAGCGGGCCGACGTGGGCGAGGCTCCAGCAGAGCGGCGCCGCCCCGTGTTCGCTGATCCGGCCGAACGTGGCCTTGAGCCCCACCACGCCACAGAGCGCCGCGGGGATGCGGATGGAGCCCCCGCCGTCCGCGCCGATCGCGATCGGGCACAAGCCTGCGGCAACTGCGGCGCCCGGTCCCGAAGACGAACCGCCGGTCGCGTGGCCCGAGTCGTGGGGATTCCGGCAGGCGCCGTGGTGGGGGTTGACGCCCGTCACGCCCAGGCCGATCTCGTGCATGTTCGCCTTGCCCAAGATGACGGCGCCAGCCGCCCGGAGCCGGGCCACGACCTCAGCGTCGACGGTGGCGGGGCTGGTGCCGAGGAACGCGGTGCCTACGGTGGTGCCATAGCCCACGACGTCGAGCTCGTCCTTGACCGCGACTGGGACGCCGTCGAGCGGGCCGAGCGGCCTGCCCGCCCGCCAACGCTCCGCTGAGGCGCTGGCCGCGGCGCGCACCACGTCGGCCTTCCAGGCCGTCATGATCCGCAGGGGGGGAGACATCGCCTCGGTCGCTGCGATGGCCGCCAGCGCCCGCTCGGTGACCTCCATCGGGCTGTGGCCGGACGCGTACGCGGCCGCGAAGTGTGCCGTGGTCTCGTGCGGCCCGGCGGGAGGACCCAGCGAGGGGGGCACGGGAGCTCCGGTGGGCGCGTCTGTCTTCGTGGCTGGCGGAGTCTGACCCAACGCCAGGCCCTGAGGCTGTGGGCTGAGCGGGGCGTCGGTCGGCACCGCGCGCAGCGCCAAGATGCCCGCGTCCCGGAGCAGCTTCGGCGCGAGCAGCGCCCCTGTCAGCGGATTGCGCACGGCGAACGAGAGGACATGGAGCGCCCAGCCCGCTGCGCGTGGGGCCTTCATCGGGACGAGATCGTAGGTCATCGACTGCTCCTCGGGTGGGCCGCCACGCCCTTCGTCACCGGGTCCGGTGACGGAGATCGGCCGTTGCCTTGCGCGGATCCGGGCCCCGAATATACTCGCGCCGGCCCGTTGCCCAGGAGGAGAACCCATGATTTCGAAGGCCGCCATCGTGGAGGCACTCGAGAAGCGCTTCGACTACGTCTCGGCGCGGATCGCGTTCAAGGATTGCCTAGCCCGAGCGGGGCTTACCGACAAAGACGCGTATTCCACGGCAGAGGCGAAGAGCTTCGTGTCCGCTGCGAAGCGCCTCGACAAACGCATGGACCGCGCGTTGGCTGCCTTCGCGGCCATCGACCCCAGCCTCGTGGAGATCTCCGCCGCCGCCCCCGTGGCCGCCGCGAAGTCGCCCGTCATCGAGGGTGTCCGGGCCGTCGTCTCGGAGCCGTCGGCGCCCGCCGCCGAGGCCGCGCCTGCCGCCGAGGCTGCGTCGTCCGAAGCAGAGGCCCCCGCAGCCGAGGAGGCTCCCGCTTCGGAGGAGGCTCCCGCTTCGGAGGAGGCTCCCGCGGCTGACGAGGCGCCGGCCGAGGACGCTGGCAAGGGCAAGAAGAAGAAGAAGTAGACCGCCGCGCTCACAAGCCGTGAGCGTGTGTGCGTCTGACCACCCCGCCCTCGAGGGCCAACGTGCCCCCGTGGTGCAGCACGTGAAGCCGATCTGGCGAGCGCCCCTCGCGCGCGATCTCTTGGGCCAGCGCCTTTGGGCCTGCGTCGATGGGCTCGTCCGAGAGGTCGAAGGTGCCCCAGTGCATACCCAGGAGGTGGCTGGCCCCTAGCGCGTCGAACGCGCGGAGGCTGGCGCCCGGCGGCATGTGTTGCGGGTGCATGAACCACTCGGGCGCATAAGCCCCCAGCGGCAAGATCGCCACGTCGACCGGCCCCACCACGCGACCGATCGCCCCGAAGCCGCCGAAGTCGCCCGTATCCCCAGAGTGATACACGGAACCCGCAGGGCTGCGGACCACCCACCCTCCCCACAACGCCTTGTTCTGATCGAACGCGCCGCGGCGGTGCCAGTGCTGCGCCGGCACGAGCACCAGGTCCACGCCCGGGGCGATCTCCAGCCGGTGCCACCAGTCGAACACCGCGACGCGCGGCACGCCCCGCGGCAGCGCGCGGTCGAGGCCGCGCGGTACCGCCACGAGCGCCTCGGGGCAGCGTCGCGTCAGCGCGCGGATCGCTGGGGTGTCCAGGTGATCGTGGTGGCCGTGAGTCACGGCGATCACGTCCGGCGCGGGAGCTGTGGTCGCGTCGATCGGGCTGCGGGTCACTCGCGGCACCACGCCACCCGCGCGGCCGAAGATCGGGTCGATCAGCACGCGCACTCGCCGGCCGTTCGCGTCGTGCGTCTGCACGAGCGCGGTCGCGTGGCCCGGCCACAACACCTTGAGCGGCGCGTCCACGGCGTCGAAGGCCTGGACCGCCTCGCTCACCACCGGTAGAGACGGCGGACGGCGCTTCTCTTCTCTGTGTGGGTTGGTCGCGAGCTTCCAGCGAATCAAATCGGCGGGCTTCGGCAACACCATGCCGCCCCAGGGGTTGTGGAAGGTGCCCCGCGGCGTGAGGGGCGACTCGAAGTAGACGGCGTCGGCGTCCTGCGGCGTGCTCCGGGGAGCCGCCAGGCTAGCGGGCGCCGCTCCGGCGTCCGTCTCTGCACCACCACGCCCTGGCGGAAGGACGAGCGGCGTCGGGGTCACGGGGAGTCACCGACGCGGCTGCGATAAGCCGCCGCCAGCCGAATGGCCGCCGCCGTCCAGAGGACGCCCAGGCCCACCGCGACCCAGGGCGTGGCCTGCGAGAGACCAAACGCCGCCAAGACCAGGAGCAGCGCGGACGCCGCGCCCTTTGCGACCCGATACGTGAGCATGTCGACCAGCCCCTTGCCCTCGGTCTTCTCCGCGTACTCGAGAGGGAGGTACACGAGCTCCTTCGCGGCCCGGAAGAGGCTGTAGTCCAGCGCCTTTCCCATGACCTTCGCGAAGGCCGTGACGTGCCACGAGCCGACAGTTGCCATCCCGACGAGGCTCGCCATCACCAGCACCGGGACGCCGACCAGGATCCGAGTGACCCCCAGCGCCGCCAACAGCGGCCCCGCCAGGAGCTGGAGACCCGCCGCGGCCCAGGTGGTGTACTGGTAGACCCCGGCGATTGCGACGGTGCGCGCGTCCTCCGTGAGGCCCAGCGACTCGAGGCGCGCGTTGAACCCAGCGTCCACGAACGCCACCACCAGCTGGACGAGGCCGATCGTGATCGCGAGGAGCTGCAGGTAACGGCTGCGCGCCAGGCGGGTGAGCTGGGCGCCCAGCCGCACGGGGTCTGTGCCCGCGACCCGTGTGGGGGCGTCGAGTGAGCGCGCGAGCCACCCGAACACGATCAACGCTGGCGCCACGGCCAGGAGCGCGTTCTCCGTGCCGAAGCGCTCGGTGAGCCGCGCCGCGGCCTGGCCGCCGAAGAGGCTGCCGGCAGAGCCGAAGAGCGGGAACAGGCCGTAGAGCCAGCGCGCGTGCTGCAGCCGCCAGGAGGCGTTCGCTACCGCCCAGAGGCTCTCGAGCAGCACCACGATGTAGAGGTCCTTGACGACGTACGTCAGGAACGGCGCCGCCGGGAAGCCCTCGCGACGCAGAAACACCAGGAGCACGAAGAGCGCCGCCGACAGGGAGCTCGCCGCGCCGATCACCACGCCCAGGGGATAACGCGCCACAGCTCGGGCGTACGCCGTGGAGACGAGGGCCGCGCCGACGGCCACGCCCAGCCAGGCCCAGGGCAGCGCCGCCGCGCCGTGCGCCGAGAGGAACATCGACTCGGCGGTGGGCCGCGCCAGCTCGTAGGTGGCGAGCAGCAGGGCCGCGAGCCCGCCGAGGTGGAAGAGGCGGCCCAGCTGAAGGCTCGCCGGTGCTTGACTCCCGCCCGGTGGGGGCAGCACGGCGCCGTCAGAGTTGTCTTCTGCGGGCGCGGTCACTGAATGACGAGGTTGCCCACGAGCGCGACCATCGGCCTCGAGCCCGCGCCCCCCAGCGAGGAGGAGTTGGCCGTGTACATGGAGACCACGGTGCCGCTCTGCTCCGAGACCTTGTCACCGGTGGCCAGGGCCTTCGCATGGACCACGAAGAGCACCAGGCCGTCTCCGACCTGAGGCGCGCCGTCGGGGTTCAAGATGCCGTTCAACAGCACCGTTCCTGGCTGGCCCAGCCAGTTGGCGTTGAAGGTGGCGCCCACGGAAGCGCCGGATGGCGTGACGTTCGTGATCTCGATCGCCAGCGGGTCATAGACCAGCTCGAGATCGAACGCGCCGAGCGGCTGGCCGCACGTGTTGACGCGCCCCTCCAGGGTGAAGGTGCTGCCCACGGTCTTCGACTTGTAGGCGAGGCCGACGGAGTCGCCGAGGTCGATGTCGCCGCACGCCGGCAGCAGGTTGCACGGGATCGCGATGCTGAGCGGTGGGTCGAAGGCCCCGGGAGCGTCGACCGCCGGCGTGATGTCGACCGTGACGTTCGTGAGGGTGTTGCCCCGGATGGTCATCACCCCGTTCGCGTTGATGGTGGCCCCGGCGGGGCTGGACGAGGAGAAGGTGAGCAGGTTCGGGATGAACCGGCTGTCCGAGAAGCGACGGCGGGTCCCGTCGCCCATCGCGCCCCAGACCTTCACAGTAGCGGTGGCCACGTCCTTGATGCCGCTGAAGGTGCTGGGGGCCCCATCGGGTACGAGCACCGCGATGGACTCCTTGCCGCTGTCTACGACCACCCCCTTTGTCTGGGTGACCAGCGGGCCGAGCGCGAACAGCACGTCTACCGTACCGACCCCTGCAGCGCTGACGCGGCGCGTGGGCTTGTCGAAGGTGACGATGCCCGGTTGGGGCGCTCCGGTCCCCGGGTTCACCGGCGTGATCGACAGCCCCGCTTCCGACGTGACGTCCGCGCTGCTGCCGTCGTTGAACGTCATGAGCACCTCGAAGTTGGCGTCCTGCCGGGTCGAGGTCGACTCGATGAACGAGTAGATCTTGTCGCTCACCCGAGGCGGCGTGGGCGTGAAGGTCTCGAAGAGGTCTGCCGTGAGCCCGCCTGCCTTGATCACGTCGACCACCACGCTCGCCGGGGCGAGCCCCGGGTACTGGGCCACGGTGACACGGACCGTGGCGGTGCCGGCGCCCTTCCCGGTGCTGGTCACGAAGCCGCCGGCGGTGGCGCTCACGAGGTCCTGGGGATCCAGGTTCGCGTGGTCGTAGGTGGCTGACGCCGTGAAGTCCTGGCTAGAGGCGTCCGCGTAGATCACCTGCACCGACAGCTGCTGTCCGGTCGGGAGCTTCTTGATGGTGGCCGCGGGGTCAGTCCCGGACACGGCCAGCGAGAACTCGCCCGGCGTGACCACGAGCTGCACCGGCTCGGGCAGCTCCACCGTGACCGGCGCGCTGCCGGTGCAGATCGGGGTGGCCCCGAACTGCCACTTCGCGTCGACCACGATGGTGCCAGCGGTGACCGCGGTGAGCAGGCCGCCGGATGTGGAGGGGGCCACTGCGGGGTTCGACGAGGTGAACGAGATCCCCGTGGTTCCGCTGACCTTGCCGCGCGTGCCGTCCGAGAAGCGCGCGTACACCTGCACCTGGCACTTCTGCCCGTAGGCGCGCATGACGCCGAGCACCCGCGCCGTCGACACGGCCGAAGCGGAGAGGACGGACGGCGTGGTGGGGGCTACGCCGACCATCTCGACCGTGCACGGCGCCACGACGTCGAGGCCGACGCAGCTCACGGGGGTGGCCGTGTCGACCGTGAGCGGTGCGGTGGCCACCGTGGTGCCCTGGGGGGTGCGGAGCGTGGTGGTGTAGGTGCCGGCGGTGGTGGAGGCGAAGCGCTTCTCGCCCAGATCCACGGCCACGGTGCCGGGCGCGATGATCTGGCCGGCCGCGGAGAACCGGTCCGTCACGTCGTGCTCGAACACGGCGCCCACGCCGTCTCGCCAGGTGGTCCGGGCGCGGAGGCGCGTGGTCTGGAACAGCTGGACGTTGGCGGCGGTGAGCGCTCCCGTGATGGGCTGCAGCGTGCTGTCGAACAGCTCGTACACCAGGGGATCAGGGTGCAGGACCGTGAGTTTTGCGGCTGACACGAAGGACTTGTGGGCGGCCGCGATGGCCACGGTCCCCGGCACCGTCCCGGGCGCGACGGCGCCGGTCGTGGACACCACCGCCACGTTGTTTACATCGGTGGCGTAGCTGGTGGACGGGTTCGCCGTGAGGTTCTGCGTGGTGAAGTCGCGCTTGTAGCCGGTGACGTCGAGCTGGGTCGAGTCTGACAGGCCCGTGATGGCCTTCCACGCCAGGAGCTGTGCGTCGGGCAGGCCTGCGAAGATCCCCATGACGGCCGCAGACCAGGCGCGGACCTGGCCGAGCTCGTCCACCCCCGTGGCGTCCGCGACCACGAGCGGGTCTTCAGACGCCAGCAGCACCAGGTTGGGATCGCGGATCTCGACCACCTGGCCGCTGACGGAGGCGGTGACCGTGGGGTCGTCCGGCGTGAGGCCGGCCAGGACCACAAAGCGTACCGTGGCCACGTGGACCGCGGCGCCCTTCCCGCAAGCGGCGGCCTGGTCCTCGGAGATCGCGTTGAACTTGAGGTCGCCCGAGGCGTTGGCCAGGTTGGCGTCGCCCACGGGCGCTTTCGTGAAGGCGTTGCACGAGCCCCCGGTCACGTTCTGAACCTGCAGCATGAAGCGGTTGAAGGTGATCCGTACGTCGTAGGTGGCGACCGACGTAGGTCCGGCGTTCAGCACGACCGGGACGTCGAAGGTCTCTCCGACGAAGCGCGGCGACCGCGGCAGCTGGATCCCGCCGCCCGCCGCCGCGAGCACGAGGGGCGCCGGCGCGGGTTGGAGCGTGATGACGTGCGGCGACGCCTTGAAGGACGAGACCTGGGGCGTGGCCTGGATGAGGCCGCCCACCACGAAGTGCGCCGGTGATGCGGTCCACGACAGCACCGCCCGACCCTGAGCGTCCGTGAGGCCCGACAGCGTCACGGGCGCGGCGAGCGGTCCGCCGGAGAGCGCCACGGTGACGGCCGTGCCCACCGCGACCGGGCGCCCGTGCGCGTCCCGGGCTTGGATCGCCACGCGCGTCTCGGCGTTGTCGACGTAGAGCGTATCGCGCATCAGGATCGACTCGACCGACAGCACCGAGGCGGCCTTCACGTCGAAGCTTGCG
>SXGT01199209.1_pt1 | contig 17334 bp, 21 predicted proteins | sample 3176221 | NCBI WGS metagenome assembly SXGT01 (sample SAMN11356862, study PRJNA531348) | freshwater metagenome | isolation source: freshwater sample F1-120 | place: China: Fuxian Lake, Yuxi | collected 2017-12-25
ATGAAGCAGTCAGTCAGATTCTCACCGACGTAGTTGCCCATATTGGGTATAATTAGAAAGCCACAGTCTGCCCCTTTCCAAGAGTGACAGCCATATGCGCTTATGATATACTCGGCGCGATAGTTGCGCTGCGCGATGTCGGGTCGCGTGAAGAGAATCGTGTACGAGAACTCGCGCCAGCCCACCTCGCTGAGAAACTTCGCGCGATTGCGCGCGGCACCGGCGCTGAGCGCTGGTGCTGACCCGCCCCCCACCGGGTCGCGCCCGTGCGCTCGGGCCCAGATCTGGTGCGGGCTCAGCTCGCCGAACCGCAAGTGAGGGCTCAGCCGACTCGTCGCCTCGACGCCCGGCTCGTCTCGCCGGTGGTAGAGCTCGAGCCCGTGCTCGACGAAGTGCTCGAGCCGATCGTGCGCTCCCGCCTCGCCGGGTGTCCACGCTTCGCGCAGCCCCGCCGCCCAGTCGGGACGGGTCGGCAGCAGCGTCCAGCTCTCGAGCTCGTCGCCGTCGACCTCGAGACCGTCGATGCGCTCGGGGGCCGGCAGGGGTTCGCGCGGCTCGCCCGAGGCGAGGCACGCCCGCCAGAAGGGCGTGAAGACCTTGAACGGCTCGCCAGCGCCGGTTGTGATGCGCCACGGCTCGAAGAGCAGATTGGCTCCGAAGCTCTCGACGGTCAGACCGTCGTCACGCAGGGTCGACTTGAGAGCGGCATCCACTTCGCGCAGCGCCCCGTAGCGGCGGTTCCAGTAGACGGCGCCCGCCCCTGTTTCGCGCACGAGCTGCGGGATGCTCTCCGCTGCCGCCCCGCGCCGCAGGGTGAGCGCGGCTCCGTGCTCTCGCAGTTGCTCGTCGAGCCGAGCCAGCGAGTGGTGCAGCCACCAGCGGCTCGCGCCACCCCGCGCGCGCGACCCCGGGCTCTGCTCGTCGAGCAGCCACAGCACGACGACCGGGCCGCCTCGCTCGACGGCGGCGTGGAGGGCGGGGTTGTCGGCGAGGCGCAGGTCGTCGCGCAGCCAGACGATGCTCGGCGAGGTCATGCCGCGAGGCTACTGGCGCAGGCTGGAGCCTCGCCGAGCCGCGCGAGGGGCTCGATCAGTCGCGCAACTTGTCACACAGGGCGGTGAGCTGCGCGAGTTCGTCGGCGCTGAGCCGAGTGCCCACGCGCTGGGCGATCGACTCGGCGTGCACCACCGCGATGCGGCGAAAGAGTTCGAAGCCTTCGGGTCGCAGCGCGACCACGGTGCCGCGCGCATCGCGCTCGTCGGGCAGTTTGTCGACGTAGCCGCGAGCGGCGAGGCGATCGATGAGGCGACTGACACTGGGTTGACTCAGCAGAAGGTGGGGGATGAGGTCGCGAATGCGCAATCGACGGTCGGGCGCCTTCGAGAGGTTGAAGAGCACGTCGTACTCGGTGAACGAGATCTCGGCGCTCGGAAACTCTGCCGTCAGGCGACGCAGCACCGAGACCTGGGCGCGGAAGAGCGACTCCCAAGCGTCGACCGCGAGAGCCTTCTCTGTCATGGCACAACTCTAAATGCGCAGAGAGCGCTCTCTGCGCATCGCGCTAGACCGGTCTGTGCGCCGCGTTCGGCCGAGCCTGCCGCGCGAGCGAATGGCTGCACGCGCTGGTGCGCAGCGGGCAGACGAAGGGCCGGTCGCCGAGGCGAGCGACCGGCCCTCTCCCTTGCACCAAGAGTGTCCTGCAATCACATTCCGCACCCCCCGCCACAGCAAACGGTGGGTGCAGTCATGAATCTATAACGGAACGATAACGGTGTCTAGTTATCGAACCGTTATTTTTCCTTCGCGTTCTCTGAGAGCCGTGGATGCCCGCGAAACCCTACTGTGAGCCCATGCAGCGACTCCTCGCCTTCGTAGCTCTCACGGCAGCACTCACGCTGTCGGCGTGCACCACTCCGGCTCCCGTCGAGCCGTCACCCACGACCTCCGAACCGGCGGCTAGCCCGAGCGTCGAACCGGAGGTGCTTGTCGACACTCTCGTCATCCGCGCCGCGGGTTTCGACCTCGTCGCAGAGGGCGAGACGGTCGACACCCTGTCGGCCACCGATCTCGCGGGCACCGTCGACGGCCTCACCGCACTGCTCGGGGCGCCGCAGATCGAGGTGCGCGAGGGCGGCGAGTGCAGCACGCCGGGCGACACCTATTTCTGGGGCGAGGCGTTGCGCATCGACGAGCCCGGCAGCCTCGTGGGCGCCTATAGCTCGCGCGCCTTTGCGACGAGCGTGACGGGCACCGACGGGCAGGAGATCTCGATCGAAGCTGCGGGAGGCGCACAGGTCGGAGACGACATCGCGGCGATCATCGCCGACACTGACCCCGAGCTGATCGAAGGGTTTGAGGAGTCAGCGATCGTGCTGCTCGAGACCGACTGGTTCGATTCCGACTACACCGTGGGCGTCGCGGCGTTCACCGACGCGGGCGTCGTCATCAACATCGGCATGCCCATCGCCGTCAACAGCGGCGCCGACTGCTGATGCCGTAAATCGCTACGCGCACGCGGCGCCGGAACCTAGAAGAAGTCGGGGCTCGGCGTCGAGGCGTAGCGAATCGACACGTCAGCGTGGCGGTCGAAGCGGTAGCCCGAGCCGCGCACGGTGCGCACAATGTCTTCATAGCCGCCGAGCTTCGCGCGCAGTCGTCGCACGTGCACGTCGATCGTGCGCTCATTGGGCACATCGCCGTCATCGTCGGCACCCTCGGCCCAGAGAGCGGTGATGAGCTCGGCGCGCTCGATCGTGCGCCCCTCTCGTAGCACGAGGTATTGCAGCAGCTCGAACTCTTTGTAGGTGAGGGAGGCGGTCTCGCCATCGAGCAGTACGCGCTTGCGCGAGATGTCGATGACGACACCGTCGGTCACCTTTTCGACGGGAGCCACCTCGGTGCGGCGGTAGCGCGCGAGCGCTGCGGGGTCTTGCAAGGCGAGGCGCACGACGTCGACGTCGCGGCCGCCGGCGCCGGCGGGAGCGAGCGCGACCGCCGCGTGGGTCTCGGCGCCAGGGGCGAGGTCGGTGGTCACCTTCTTGAGCGCGGTGACGAGCGCGCCGAGATCGATGCCCGCGGCTGCGGCCTTGGCTTCGTCGAGACCGACGTAGAGCACGAAGCCTCGCGCTTCGGTTCCCTCGGGCACGGCGCGCAGGCGAGGCGCCGCGGACGAGTCGGCGGTCGTCGAGGCAGAGCCAGCGGTCGACGATGGTGCGGCCGCCGACGACGGAACGGCGGCAACCGCGGACGGCGTGATGGGACGAGCAGCAGTGGTGGGGCGACTGGGAAGAGTGGCGAGAGACATGGGCGAGACGCTTTCTGCGGAGTCGAACGGCTCGCCGCCGGTCTCAGAAGCCGGAACGATGCCGTTCGATGACGGTGTGTCGGAGGTACGCGCGTCGCGGGCCGCGGAAGGCGGCGGCGATGCGGGGAGCCGCGGATCGGTCGAATCGCTCATCGCTACGGGCGACGGGTTCGGATGATCGGCAGAGCTCGGCGGAGGGTGGCCTGTTAGGCGCACATTCGACAACGCGCGTCACTGCGCACCGGCATCATCATGCCGGCGGTCCCCAGAGCCTCGAAGGCGGTCAGGGTGCTCGCGGTAACGGTCATGCGCTCAGTATCACTGAGCGCTCGCGTGAGCGTCAAGTCAGCGTCTCGACACTCGGGGCACAGAGTTAGCCCACGGTGCCGTAGAGGCGGTCACCGGCGTCGCCGAGACCGGGCACGATGTAGCCCTTCTCGTTGAGCTTCTCGTCGAGTGCGCCGAGCACGATGGTGACGTCGCGCCCTGCCGTCGCCTTCTCGATCATCTCGAGGCCTTCGGGCGCCCCGAGCAGGCAGATCGCGGTCACGTCGTCGGCACCACGCTCGAAGAGAAACTCGATGGCCGCGAGCAGCGAGCCACCGGTCGCGAGCATGGGGTCGAGCACGAAGCACTGTCGCCCCTCGAGTTGGTCGGGCAGTCGCTCCGCATACACGCTCGGTTCGAGCGTGTCGTGGTCGCGCACCATGCCGAGGAAGCCGACTTCGGCGCCGGGAACCAGCTTCACCATGCCCTCGAGCATGCCGAGGCCGGCGCGCAAGATGGGCACGATGAGCGGACGCGGTTCGCTGATCGCCAGCCCCACGGTCTCGGCGACGGGAGTCATGATCGTCACCTCGTGCGTGCGCACGTTGCGCGTCGCCTCGTAGGCGAGCAGCGTCACGAGCTCTTCGGTGAGCGCGCGGAACGTCGGCGAGGGCGTCGTGGCCTCGCGCAGCATGGTGAGCTTCTGGGTGATGAGGGGGTGGTCGGCCACGTGCACTCGCATAGGCTCACCGTATCGGAAGGGGTGCCATGACCGCTGTGGCCGAGAGCGACCGGCTCGCGATGCGCGCAGCCCTCGACGAGGCTCGCGCGGCGCTCGCCTCGGGAGACGTTCCCGTCGGTGCCATCGTGCTCGACGAGTCGGGTGCCATCATCGGCCGCGGTCGTAACGAGCGCGAGCTGCACGCCGACCCGACCGCGCATGCCGAGGTTGTGGCGTTACGCCAGGCGGCCGCGGCGAGGAGCGACTGGCAACTCAGTGGATGCTCGCTCATCGTCACCCTCGAACCCTGCGTGCTCTGCTCGGGCGCGATTCTTGCCGCCCGCATCGATCGCGTCGTCTTCGGCGCGTGGGATGCCAAGGCGGGAGCCGCGGGCAGCGTCGTCGACCTCTTGCGCGAGCGCCGACTGCCGCACCGCGTCACGGAAGTCGTCGGCGGCGTCGACGAGCGCGAGAGCGCCGAGTTGCTCGCAGAGTTCTTCGCCGAACGCCGCTGACGGCCGCGCGCTATTCAGCTGACGCTGTTGAGCCGGCGACCGGCGCCTCGACGAGACCGGGTTCGAGGTAGATCACGCGGGCCGCTGGCACCGCCTCGCGCACGAGCGCTTCCACCTCGTCGATGACGGCGGCCACTCGTTCGAGGCTCGACTCTCGGGCGAAAGCGAGCTTGGCCGCCACGAGCAACTCGTCGGGGCCGAGGTACAGCGTCTTGAGGTGCACGAGCGCGAGCACCTCGGGGTGCTGCTGCAGGGCATCCACGATGCGGGCCTCGTCGTCGACGTTCGCCCCCTCGCCCACGAGCAGACTGCTCGTTTCGATGCCCAGCACGATCGCGACGACGACAAGCAGCACACCGATGAGAATCGTGCCGATCGCGTCCCACACCGCATCGCCCGTCAGCACCGTGAGGCCGACTCCGAAGAGCGCGAAGCTCAGGCCCAGCAGTGCCGCGAGGTCTTCGAGCAGCACCACGGGCAGCTCGGGGGCCTTCGAGCGGCGAACGAACTGCACCCACGACTGCGTGCCTCGCACGAGGTTCGACTCGCGCACCGCGGTGCGCAGCGAGAACGACTCCAGTCCGATCGCGATGACGAGCACGACGATCGGAATCCAGGCGTTCTCGAGCGGGTGCGGATCTTGCAGCTTGGCGACGCCCTCATAGATCGAGAACACCCCGCCGATCGAGAACAGAATGATCGCGACAATGAAGGCGTAGACGTAGCGGGCTCTGCCGTAGCCGAAGGGATGCTCGCGGTCTGCCGCGCGCCGGGCGCGACGGCCGCCGACGAGCAGCAGCACCTGATTGCCCGAGTCGGCGAGGGAGTGCACGCTCTCGGCGAGCATCGCGCTCGAGCCTGAGAGCAGGTAGGCGGCGAACTTCGTCACCGCGATGCCGAGGTTGGCGGCGAGCGCCGCAATGATGGCGCGCGAGCCGTTGTGCGCGCTCACGAGCAGCTCACGGCGAGCATCCCGCCGCCTTCCTCGACGATCATGCGTGGATGCTCATCACCAGAAGACCGCGAGCACCACGTTGACGAGCGCGAGTCCGCCAGCCGCGTGGAAGAAGGGCTTGATTGAGCGATCGTTGGTGCCCTTGCGCGCCTTGAGCCAGGCCAGCAGCGCAGCCACGAAGACGGCGAGAGCGATGACGAGCTTCGTGCCGATCTTGGCGTAGTTGAGGTCGCCATCGCCCATCTCGGCGACTCCGACCAGTGCGAGGCCCGTGACGAGCTGGGTGATCGCTCCCCCGAAGATGGCGAGCACGGCGAAGTCGCCGTTCTTGCGCATCTGCAGCAGGAACGTGCCGACGATGGCCGCGAGACCGATCATGTGGCCGACGACGAGGACCGAGTGCAGGAACTCCATAGCGGTGTTCTCCTTGAGAGTGCGGACCGGACGCCCCGTCGGGAGTGACCGGGGCGCGCTGCTTCGAGGCTAGCCCTGTCGTCGCCGGGGGTCGATCCGCGCCGCGCGCGGGGAGTGCGAGGAGCTCAGTCGGCGCCGCGGATGACGAAGACGTCGGTCGGCGGGTTGCCGTCGGTGCGCGGGGGCGCGATGGTCGGCTCGAGCACGATGTCGCTCGCGTCGGGTGCTGCGTCAGCTAGGCCGCGCCGCACCTCGTCGAGAATGGCCACGACGTCGCTCACCGGTGTGCTTGGCCCGAAGCCGAGACGTGCCACCACAAGAGGGCCTGACTCGGGGAGATCGTGCACGACGACCTCGTCGACGGTTTGCACTCCGGCCGTGGCCAGCAGCGCTTCTCGAATCGCTGATACGAGCATGTCTGCCTCCTTCGCCGCTGTCGCACGACCGTGCGGTGCGACTCCTCCAACCTACACTCGTGCCATGAGCGCAACTCTGCCTTCCCTGGCGATACTCGGCACCGGCTCGATGGGCGGCGCGATTCTCGCGGGTCTTCGGCAACCAGGCGTGGACGTCGCAGCCCTGCGAGCGACGACCCGCACCGACGCTTCTGCCGCCGCCTTGCGCGCGCAGGGCATTGACGCTCGCGGCACCGAACACGACGCCGAAGCGAACACCTGGGCGGTGCAGGATGCCCGGCTCGTGATTCTCGGCGTGAAGCCCGCGCAGATCACCGCCGTGCTCGCCGATCTCGCTCAGGCACTGCATCCTGACGCGCTGGTTGTGAGCGTCGCTGCCGGCATCACCACCGCGGCGATGGAGGCCGTCGTGCCGAACCCCGTCGTGCGGGCGATGCCGAACACCCCCGCCCTCATCGGTCGCGGCGTCACGGGCATCAGCGGTGGTTCGCGAGCGACCGCGACGCACCTTGCGCTCGCCGACGACCTCTTCAGCACCGTGGGCACGGTCATCGAGCTGCCCGAAAGCCAGATCGACGCGCTCTCGACCATCTCGGGCTCGGGGCCCGCTTACGTCTTCTTGCTCATCGAAGAGTTCACGCGCGCGGCCGAGCAGCGGGGCTTCGAACCCGATGTCGCGCGGCTCATGGTGCAGCAGACCTTCCTCGGAGCATCCCTGCTTCTCGAGTCGACCGGTGACGACCCTGCCGAGCTGCGTCGAAGGGTGACGAGCCCGAAGGGCACGACTGAGCGCGCGATCGCCGTGCTGCAGCAGGCCGAGCTCGACGCGCTCTTCGACCGAGCGACCGAGGCCGCATTGCTGCGGGCAAGGGAACTCGCGGCCGGGGCATAGTGCCGGCATAGGGCGCGCCAATGGTGCGCCTCGACGCTCGAGAGATCGACCTGCACCCTGCCGGTCGCGCACTCGAAGGAGTCAGCCATGAGCACTGCCGACAACACTGCCGACAACCCTGCCGACAACGCCGCCGAGCACACCCGCAACGCCGCAGCGCCCAGCGATCCGTCGCCGGCTGCTGCGTCACCCGCTCCCGCACCTCGTTCACGCGCTCCGCGCGCCCTCGCCATCACCGGGCTGACGCTCGCCGGGGTGCTCACGCTCGGCATCGCCTTCGCGGCGGGCGTCGGCGTGGGCCGGTTGCTGCCCGGCCACCACGGGCCCGTGCTCGGCGCGCTGGGCGCCGAGCACTCCGGTGATCGCGGTGATCGCAGTGACCGCAGTGACCGTCTTGACGAGTTGCTGCAGCAGCGCGACGAACTCTGGCAGCAGCGCGACGAGAACGCCGACGAGCGTCGAGAACTGTTCGAGCAGTGGCTCGAGCAGCAGCAGAACGACTAGCTGTCGAGCGAGGCGAAGCGGTCGATGTCGCCTTCAGTGCCCGACACGATGATGAGATCGTGATTCGAGACCACCGTCTGCTCGGTCGCATAGGTGAAGGGTTTGCCGGGGCTCTTCACGCCGACAACCGTGATGTTGTACTTCGTGCGCACTTGCGAGTCGGTGAGCGAGAGACCGCGAATCGGCTTCGGCGGGTACATCTTGACGAGCACGAAGTCGTCATCGAACTCGATGAAGTCGATCATGCGGCCCGAGACGAGGTGGGCGACGCGCTCGCCCGCTTCGGCTTCGGGGTAGATCACGTGGTTCGCGCCGATGCGCGCGAGAATCTTGCCGTGCGATTGGCTGATGGCCTTCGACCAGATCTGCGGAATCTTGAGGTCGACGAGGTTCGCCGTGATGAGCACGCTCGACTCGATCGACGAGCCCGTCGCGACGACGGCGATGCTGAACTCTTGTGCGCCGATCTGGCGCAGAGCATCCAGTGATCGGGCGTCAGCCTGCACCGCGTGCGTGACGCGTTCTGCCCACTTCTGCACGAGGCTCGCGTCTTCGTCGACCGCGAGCACCTCGCGGCCAAGCCGCTGCAGTTGCCCGGCGGTCGCGGCGCCGAAGCGGCCGAGTCCGATGACGAGCACGGGTGCGTCGTGGCGAATGCGCTCAACCAACGATGGGCCTCTCTTCAGCTCGGCGGAACAGTTGCCGTTTCTGGCTCGCGGCCAGGGCCGCGGCGAGGGTCACTGTACCAACGCGCCCTGCCCACATGGTGGCGGCGAGCACGTACTTCGCTGCATCGGGAAGGTCGCCACTCGTCAGCCCTGTCGAGAGACCACACGTGGCGAAGGCAGAGATCACGTCGAAAAGCACGAGATCAAGCGGGGCTTTGGTGATGTGCAGCACGATGACGCTCGTGGTGGCGACGATCGTCGCACCCCACAGCACGATGCTCACGGCGAGTCGCAGCACATCGTGAGGAATGCGCCGCCCGAAAGCCTCCATGTCGTCGACGCCGCGCGCCTCGGCGATGGCCGCGAAGAACAGCACCGCGAGCGTCGTCACCTTGATACCGCCCGCGGTGGATGCTGAGCCCCCGCCCACGAACATGAGCATGTCGAGTACGAGCAGGGTCGAGCCGTTCATCTCGCCGATGTCGACGGTGCTCAAGCCCCCCGAGCGCGACATGATCGACGTGAACGTTGCTGTCAGCGGGCGCACGATCGGGTCTTGATCGCCGAGCGTCGCGGTGTTGAACCACTCGAGCACGAGAATCGCGATCGCGCCGAGCACGATGAGAATGAGCGTCGTGACGAGCGTCACTTGCGCGTGCAGCCCGAGGCGCGTGCGGCTGCGCGCCCATCGTGCGAGCGCGAAGATGACAGGAAAGCCGATCGCGCCGAGGAAGACGGCGATCGACAGCACCGACAGCAGCCACACGTCGGAGGCAAAGGGCGCCATGCCGTCGGCGAAAGGCACGAAGCCGGTGTTCGTGAAGGCCGAGAGCGAGATGTAGAAGCCCTGCCAGATCGCCGTCCAGACGTCGAAGCCTTCGAGCAGCAGTCGAGGCACGACGAGTGCCGTGATCGCGAGTTCGATGACGATCGCGCTCAGGGCGACGGTCGCGAGAAGTCCGCCGATGTCGCCCAGTCGTACGGCTTGCGATTCGCTGACCGGCCCGGCGTGCACACGGGCAGCGTTGGTGTCGCTCGCGGCAATGAGCTTCGCGCGCAAGCCCATCTTGCGCGCCACGATGAGGCCGAGGATGCTCGCCATCGTCAGCACGCCGATGCCGCCGATCTGCATCGCGAGAATGATGACGACGTTGCCGAAGGGCGACCAGTGCGTCGCCATGTCGACGGTGGTGAGGCCGGTGACGCAGATCGCCGACACTGCCGTGAAGAGGGCATCGGCTAGTGGTGTGCCCGACCCTTCGCCGGCTCGCGCGATCGGCAGAGTCAGCAAGAGGGTCGTCACGACGATGAGCGTCGTGAAGATGAGAATCGCGAAGCGAGCGGGCGACGAGGTCGACGCATTGCGAATCGTGCGCCAGAGCCCGCCGATCGGGCTCGCGGGTTCGTCGCGGCGATTGCCCGGCATGCGGGTGCTCTGCGACATGAACGCTCCTCTACCGGTCGGCAGACCGCGTGCCATGGTACTCCGCAGGCAGGCTGACTAGCCTGGTGTCATGGCCGACATCTTCGACGTGATCGCCGACGCCACGCGTCGTGAACTGCTCCAGCACCTGCTCGAAGCGAGCCCGTCGGGCGCCGACGGCGTCGGCGAGCTCAGCGTGAGCGAGCTCGTCGACCGTATGGACGCCACCCAGCCGACGGTCTCGAAGCACCTCAAGGTGTTGCGCGACCACGGACTCGTGACCGTGCGGGAAGACGGGCAGCACCGCTATTACCGGGTCGAAGCTTCGCCGCTCGAAGAAGTTGAAGACTTTCTGCTGCCGTTCCTCAACGACGACCTCGGCTCGGTCGGTTCGACGGCGTTCGCCGCGTGGGCGGGTGCCGACGTCTCCGCGGCCGGCTCGACGGTGGGCCGCGTCGCCGCGGGTGCTTCGCACCAGGCGCGCACCGTCATCCACGAGGCGCAAGAGCGCTTCAAAGATGTGCCGGGCGCCGTGCAAGAGAAGCTGCACGACGTGCAAGAGGCCGTGGCGAAGCGACTGCCGTGGAAGCGGGACGACGAGAGCTGAGCGCTCGCGAGGGTGGCGGCGAGCATCCCGTGCTTCGATCGCGGGGGCGCCGCGATCTTTACACTCGTCACACCAGCCCCTACTCTGATCGTCATGCACTCCTGCCACACGGGCGGGAGTGCTTCTATGGCCGGAAGGCAGCCTGATGACTCGGGATCTCTCCGACGTGCGGTTTCTCACCGTTGCCGAAGTGGCAGAGATGATGCGCGTTTCGTCGATGACCGTGTACCGCATGGTGCACGCTGGCGAGCTGCCCGCCATTCGCTTCGGCCGCAGCTTTCGCATTCCCGAGTCGGCGGTCGTGACGGCCATCGAAACCCCGATCGCTGACGTCGGGTAGACTCGGTCGGTACATCACGGTCCTGAACGGGCCGTTCTCCCGTTCGGATCACGATTCAAAAGGATTTCCATGGGTTCAGTCATCAAGAAGCGCCGCAAGCGGATGGCCAAGAAGAAGCACCGCAAGCTGCTGCGCAAGACGCGTCACCAGCGTCGCAACAAGAAGTAGGGGAATCACCCGCGAGGCGAGGCGCTCGACCAGAAGGTCGGGCGCCTTCGTCGTGTGTGCCGTCGTGCCGCAGTGCCGCAGTGCCGCTGTGCCGCTGTGCCGCAGTGCCGCAGTGCCGCAGTGCCGCTGGGCCGTTACGGGCGCGCGCGCATGACGGGCCATCCGCGCGCGGCGGCGTAGCGCGCGAGGGCGGCGTCGGGGTTCACGACGATGCGGCTGCCGACGAGTTCGAGCGGCGGAATGTCGTTGCGCGAATCGCTGTAGGCCCAGCAGTCGGTGAGAGCCACGCCCTTCTCACTGGCGAGGGCGGCGGCGGCATCAGCCTTGTGCGCGCCGTGCATGACGTGTCCCAGCAGCTTGCCGGTGAAGACGCCATCGACGCTCTCGATGCGCGAGCCGATCGCGCCGGAGAGCCCCAAGCGTTCGGCCATGACGATCGCGAAGGCTTCGGGCGTCGCGGTGATGAGCCAGACCTCGTGGCCACGGGCCATGTGCTCGTGCGCGAGCGCCACGATGTCGGGCAGCAGCAGCCGCACGACCCGACTGTCGTAGGTCTCGGCGGCGAGTTCGGCGAGCTCGGTCTCGGTGCGACCGGCGACGAGTTCGAGAGCGCGATCGCGCGCGCTCAGTTGGTGCTGCGTGTTCTCACCGACCGATACGAACCGTGCTTGCTGCCACGCGAAGCGCGCGATGTCGCGAGCGCCGACATAGCCGCGACGCCACGCCGCCTTGCCCAAGTGGTAGACGCTCGCGCCGCGCATGAGGGTGTTGTCGACGTCGAAGAACGCGATGACACGCTGCCCGGCAGGGTCGGGCGATGCGGGGCCGGCGGCGGCGACGGGAGAGGACATCGCGTCCAGCATAGGCAGGTGTCTAGGCTGGGCGGGTGCCTTCGCCGCTCGTGACGCTCATCGGCAAGCCCGGCTGCCACCTCTGCGATGAGGCGCGCGCGGTCGTCGAGACGGTGCTGCGCGACCTTCCGGCAGTGAGGATGCTCGAGCAGAGCATCCTCGACGACGCCGAGCTGCACGACCGCTACTGGGACGAGATTCCCGTCGTGCTCATCGACGGAGCCGTGCACACCATCTATCGCGTCGACGAGGCGCGCCTGCGTGCGGCACTCGCCGCCGCAAGCGGGGAGGACTAACCATGTGCGGTCGCTACGCCAATACCAAGAGCGGCGAAGAGCTCGGCGCCTACTTCGAGGCCGACGAAGTCGACGATGTGGCGATGCCGCCGAGTTGGAACATCGCGCCCACCCAGCAGGTGCCGATCATCGTCGACCGCGTGCCGAAAGACGACCCCGACGGGATGCCCTCCCGATTGCTGACCTCGGCCCGCTGGTCGCTCGTGCCGCGGTGGGCGACAGAGCTCACGTCGAAGTACCCCACCTTCAACGCTCGCAGCGAGACGGTGAGCGAGAAGAGCACCTTCAAGAACGCGGTCGTGCGATCGAGGGCGATTCTGCCGGCCGACGGCTACTACGAGTGGCACACGGCCGGCGGTGCGGACGGCAAGCCCGTGAAGACCCCGCACTACATTCACGACCCCGAAGCGGGTGAACTCGCGTTCGCGGGCCTCTACTCGTGGTGGCGTGCTCCTGTGGCGGAGGGCGCCGAGCCCGGCCCCTGGGTGCTCACGTGCACGATGCTCACGCGAGCAGCGCATGGACCGGCGGCGAGCATCCACGATCGCGCTCCTGTCATGCTGCCGCGCGAGGTGTGGGACGAGTGGCTCGACCCGACGGTCGAGGGAGACCAGTCGCTCGTCGACATGGTGGTCGCCGAGAGCGAGCAGGTGCTCGACCGGCTCGAGCTGCACGCCGTGGCGCCGTTGCGCGGCGACGGACCGCAGCTCATCGAGCCCGTCTAGCAGCTGCCCCAGAGGCCTCGGCCGGCATCGCGCGCTGAGCGCTCGGCATCCTGCAGCTCGGGCCAGTAGGCGTCGTTCGGTTCGAAGAGCACGGCGAAGGCGAAGCCGTTCTCGACCATGGCTAGATTGATGAACGTGCCGTCGTCGCTCGTGAGATACAGCAGGTTTCGGTCGTAGGGGTCTCGGGGGTCGCGATCGTAGGCGTACTGCAGAGTCGAGCCGACCGGTGCGAGCCGCTCGAGCTCGGCCGTCGCCTCCTCGCCAAAGCACTCGAGCTCGGGGTACACCTCGGGGGTGTCGATGCCGATGAGCCGCACCCGCAGCTCGACGCCATCGACATCGAGGCGCAGGGTGTCGCCATCGACGATGCTCGTGACGACGCCGGTACCGTCGGTGGCGACATCGACGCCGGAGCCGGAACTCTCCGTCTCGTTACTTCTCGGCCCGAGGCAGCCGTCCAGTGTTCCGACGAGCGCGACGAGCCCGAGCGCCACGATTGCTCTGAGCGATGCGGTCACCATGATGACGACGACGTTAGCGCGCAGTGCCCGCGTGCTCGCGACTCAGCGCTGGCAGCGGGGGCAGAACCACGTGATGCGCTCGGTCGTGGGGTCCTCGCCGAGCAGCCCTCGCTCGATGCGCGTGCCGCAGCGACGGCACGGCCGACCATCACGATGCGCGACCCACAGCCGCTCGCCACGGCGCAGGTTGCCGCTCGTTACGCGCTGAGATCGATCACGGTTGGCGCGGATGAGCCTTACGGCGAGATCGAGCACTCCCTCGACATCGGTCGCGCCGACGGGAGTCTCGGGCAGCACACCGCGCAAGAAGAGCACCTCATTGCGATAGTCGTTGCCGAACCCCGAGACGGCGCGTTGATCGAGCAGCGCGAGTCCGATCGGGCGCGAGGGTTGGGCGGTGAGGCGCCGCAGTGCCTCCGCGCGATCCCAGTCGTCTGCGAGCGGGTCGGGACCGAGATGCCCTACGACCTCGTTCTCGGCGTCACGACGCACGAGGTCGAGCTCGCCGAGCGCGAAGCCGACGGCCTGCAGCGGGCGAGCATCCCCGGTCGGCATGGCGGCGGGCACGGTGTCGAGCACGATGCGAGCTTCGTGGGCGGGTCGACTCCACCGGGTGCCGAGGGGATGCACGTGCCACGCCCCCTCCATCTTGAGATGCGAGTGCACGGTGACGTCGTCGAGTCGCATGAGCACGTGTTTGCCGTGGGCGACGACCTCGACGACGTGCTGCCCGGCGAGATCGGCGGTAGCGAAGCGTGGCACGCGCACATCGCTGCGAGCCAGCTCGAGCCCGGCGAGAGCCGCATGCAGCCTGCCCGCCAAGCGGTGCACCGTGTCTCCTTCAGGCATGCGTCACCCGCTCACAGCCGCAGCCGGATGCCTTGGGGTGTCACGACGAAGCCAGCGGCGACGAGGGCATCGGCGAGGGGAGTGCCGATGACGCTCGCACCGTCGACGCGCTCGACCCGGATCGACCGCAGGCGTGCGCGCACCACCGCGGCGAGCTCGATCGCCGCCGCCTCGAGCACCGCGTCGTCGGCAGTGTAGACGAGCGCGCTCTTGCCGCCGCGCTCGAGGTAGAGCGCGAGGTGCCCGTCGACGAGCACCACGAGCGCGCCAGCCTTGCGACCCGGGCGGTGCGTGACCTCGCTCGGCGCCGTCGGCCACGGCAGCGCGGCGCCGTAGGGGTTCGCCGGGTCGGTGGCGGCAAGCACGATGGTCGACAGTGCGGGTGCGGCGTCGGCGTCGCGCGAGAACGTGCGCACGCGGTCGACCGTCGACGGGTGGGCGAACTGCGCGGCGCCGAGCCCTTCGACGATGTAACCGCGGCGCACTGAACCTGCCTCTTCACGGCGGGCGAGCACCTGGTAGGCGAGGGCGAAGCCGCCGCGTAAGCCTTCAGCCTGCACGGCGCCGCGCGTCACGATGCCGTGGCGCTCGAGCAGGGCATCCACGGCGAAGGCGGCTCGTCTGGTCGGGTCGAGGTCGCGCTCGGGCAGGAGGGTCCAGCGGCCGGCGACTGTCGGCGGCCCCGCCTGCAGCGCACTCGTCGGGCGTGCGTACCCGCGATACGCACGTGGGCGCGCTGGCTGACGTCGCCCGGCGGTGCGGGAGCTCGACCCGCCGAGTCGTGCCCGCAACGGTGCGAAGGTGTCGTTGCCGATCGCGCCCGCCCACACGAGGCCCCAGAGCTCCTGAACGAGATCTGCGTCGGGCACGCTCTCGCCCGTCGCCTGCTGCACGGCGGTCGAGAGCTGCCGGAAGAAGAAGCCGCCCCCACCCGCGAGCGCGTCGAGTACGGCGCTCTGCCGTTCGCTCGGCTCGAACTCGAGCGGTTCGGGCACGCTGAGGTGCGCGGTGTCGGCGAGGTGCAGGGCGACCCAGCCATCAGCGCCGGGCAGTTCGCCCGCTCCCGCCCAGAGCACGTCGCCCGCTGCGCACAGTTCGTCGAGCAGAGCGGGGGAGTAGTCGCGCACGCGGCTCGGCAGCACGAGACTCTCCCACGCCGTGGCGGGCAGTGCGAGGCCCTGCAGCTGCTCGATCGCCTGCAGCACTCCATCGACGCCCGTGAGCCCCGGGCGAGGTCGCGCCGCTCCCGCGGCGCGCGGCACGGGAGCAAGGGCCTCGACCGCCGATTCGCGGGTCGCCGCCGAACCGACGTGCTGCCAGGTCGGCAAGAAACGACCGAGGGCCCCGTGACTGACGGGCTCGATCTCGCGGCGCAGCGCGGCAAGGCTGCGCGAGCGCAAGCGCCGCAAGACCTCGGCATCGACCCACTCGGTGCCCGTCGCCCCGGGTCTGAACTCTCCTTCGACGAGTCGGCGGTCGGCAGCGAGCCGGCGGAGAGCATCCACGACCACAGCGACGCCGAGACCGAGGTGAGTGGCGAGGTCGCTCGCCGCGAACGGCCCGTGCGTACGCGCGTAGCGCCCGACGAGGTCACCAATCGGGTCGGGAACCGGCTCGAGGAACACGCTCGGCACACCGTGCGGGATGGGCGTGCCGAGCGCATCACGAAGTCGCGCGGCATCGTCGACACCGGCCCAACGCCGCACCCCGGCGATCGTGGCTTCGAAGGCGCGGCGCTCACGGCCCAGACTGTCGAACGCCGCGGCGACATCGAGGTCGGGCACCGATCGCGCGGTGGCCTCGTCGATCGACAGCGGACCGAGCAAGCGCAGCAGGTCGGCCAAGCCCTCGATGTCACGCGCTCGCCGATCGTCGGCGAGGCGCTGCAGTTCGCGCTCGGTCTGCTCGACGATCGACGCGTCGAGCACTTCGCGCAGTTCGGCACGGCCGAGCAGTTCGGCGAGCAGGCCGGCATCGATGCTCAGGGCGGCGGCCCGCCGCTCGGCGAGCGGAGCGTCGCCTTCGTAGAGGAATGCGGCGACATAGCCGAAGAGCAGGCTGCGGGCGAAGGGCGAGGGTGATGCGGTCTCGACCTCGACGACGCGAACGTCACGTCGCTCGATACTCTCGGCCAGCTCGTGCAGCGCGGGCAGGTCGTAGACGTCTTGCAGTACCTCGCGCGCCGTTTCGAGAATGACGGGGAAGTCAGGAAACTCGCGCGCGACCTCGAGCAACTGGCTGGCGCGTTGTCGCTGCTGCCACAGTGGACTGCGTCGACCCGGGTCGCGCCGAGGCAGCAGCAGCGCACGCGCTGCGCACTCTCGGAAGCGTGAGGCGAAGAGCGCTGAGCCACCGACCTCGCTCGTGACGATCGCATCGAGTTCGGCGGGGTCGAAGAGCAGCAGCTCGGCGCTCGGCGGCTCCGCGGCGGTGTCAGGCAGGCGCACGACGATGCCGTCGTCGGCTGCGACCGCGGCACCGTCGAATCCGAATCGCTCGCGCAGTCGCGCCGAGACGGCGAGTGCCCAGGGGGCATGCACGGCGAGGCCGTAGGGCGAGTGCATGACGAGCCGCCAGTCGCCGAGCTCGTCGCGGAACCGCTCGACCACGAGTTCTCGCTCGCTCGGCACTCGGCCGGTCGCCTCGCGCTGCTCGAGCAGCAGGGCCTCGAGGTTGCCGATGGCGCGCTCGTCGAGACCCGCGGCGACGAGGCGCTCGCGGCGAGCATCCACGGAGGCCGACGCGAGTTCTCGTGTCGCTGCTCCGAGCGCGCGGCCGAGTTCGGCAGGGCGTCCGAGGCCCTCGCCCTTCCAGAACGGCACTTTGCCCGGTTGGCCGAACGCGGGCGTCACGATGACCTGATCGTGGGTGATCTGCTGAATGCGCCAGCTCGTGGCG
>SXGT01103463.1_pt1 | contig 17333 bp, 12 predicted proteins | sample 3176221 | NCBI WGS metagenome assembly SXGT01 (sample SAMN11356862, study PRJNA531348) | freshwater metagenome | isolation source: freshwater sample F1-120 | place: China: Fuxian Lake, Yuxi | collected 2017-12-25
ATTATCCTGGCGCTTTCGATCAATAACGGGCCTCAGCTCTGATAGATTCCCGGCATGGTGCCGCCTTTCCTCCTCCGTCGTCTGCTCGTCATTGCGACCGTCGTCTCGTCAGTTGTTGCCACCGAGGCCCGGCTTCGGACGCTCAGCATTCCTCCAGAGGATTGCCGGCGCTGGATGAAAGCCGTAGAGTAACCGCATGGAAGTGCGGGTCACGTCAGAAACGGTGAAAAAGCTAACCGATCTCGCGGCGGCGAGTGGGCGGCCAGCCTCGTTGATAGTCGGTATTACGTGGGTCTTTTGCCTGACATAACGACCCTTATCAGTCCCTGGGGCAGACCACTTGGAAAAGATTCGAACAGTCGGGCATGCAATAGACGGTCCGAGGTGCCAACGCCATCATCGCTCTCCGCTGTTGCGACCTCAGCGGTCAATGGGAGCAATACTAGGAACATCGGGCGGCCTGAGGCTACCCACATTCATGTCGCGCACCCGGATCGACCGCCCGAGAAGTGGAATCAGTCCCTCCGCGTATGCTGGCGCGGTGAGGTTTTTCTTTACCTTTCACCGCTGAGGCAGATATGGTCTTCCGTCTCGACCGTAAAAGTCACCTGCCCTATCCCGCCCAGGTGCAGCGCCAGGCCGTGGCTCATGTGGTGGCCGGAAGGCTGCAGGCGGGCGACCGTCTTCCCTCAGTTCGCGAACTGGCGCAACGGCTCTCGATCTCACGCACCACAGCGGAACGGATCCAGGAAGCTCTGGGCGAGGCCATGGCTATCGAGGTGCGGCCCAGAAGCGGCGCCTTCATCACGGGGCCCGACTCCGCCGAGCGTCCATCGACGACGCTGGCGCTCACGCACGCCCACGCAATTCATGACCTGATTCAGGAGGTTCTCGATCACGCCGGACGCCTGGGTATTGATGCCGCGAGGCTTGGGCAACTCCTGCGCCTCGTGGAACTCGAACGTCAGGGGAAACTGCCGGAGACGCTGAGGTCGGTTCCGGTGGTCGCCACCGCGGATGCCTTCGAATGCATGGCCCGAAGCCTGCCCACCGGTTTCCCGATCCGTCTCGTGCGGGTGTCTCCGGACGCCGGACCCGACGCGCTGCCCCATGGCTCGTCCTATCTCCTCTGCGGCTACTACCTGCGAGCCGTGGCCCGGCGCATGGCCGACCGGCTCGGCAGCGCGCTTCTTTACGTTCGTTACAATACCCGCCTGCTGGACGAATTTATGGACATTCCTCCAGGCCAGACCCGGGTGTTCGTCACCCGCGATGCCGACAATGCCGAAACCACGCGGGCCTTCATGGCGAGTGCCTATCCGGAGGTGCCGCTCCAGCGCTACACCGTGCGCGCGGCGCGCGAGTTTCTCGAGGATGAGGCGAGCCTGAAGTCCAGCGCGCTTGTCTGGTCGACTATCACCGCGGTTGAGGAACTCGAGAGTCGGATACCCGCCTCGAGGATTCGCGTTCACCATCCGACCCTAGCTGAGGATTTCGTCGACGAGCTGCGCTGCCTCGCGCTGCTGGGTTGAACGTTCCCGCGATTCCCTGTCCTACTCGATGCGCAGAAGCATCTCCACGTCGAGCGGCTTGATCGGTGCGCGAACGCCATAAGGACCGATCTGTGCGATCGGCTTGCCCGTGGCGCGGGAGAGAGCAGAAACGATGGAAGGGTGGCACATACGGCCCTGGCAGGGGCCCATGCCGGCCCGTGTCCACAGCTTGACCTGCGCCGCCTCGCACGCCCCATCCGCGACCGCAGAGTCGACCTGAGCCAAGGTCACATCCTCGCAACGGCACAGGACTGTATCAAGCCCGGCCAGATCCGCAAGAACATCGGGGGCGCGATAGACCGCGTCCATGGCCACGCGAAAGGCATGCAGTTGTTTCAAGCGACGCCGGGAGATCTCTTGGCGGGACCGCGCGTCGTCCAGAGACAGACGGCCCTGTAGACGCGCGACGGCAACGCCCGCCACACGACCTTCCTCAGCCGCTACGACCGCACCCGCAACACCGGCGCCGTCGCCGACCGCAAAGACCCCTGGCAGTGAGGTTTCAAACTCATCGCTCCGGTCCGGGGTGAAAGACTTTCGTACGGCGTCGAAACTCATCGCGCAACCGAGAAGCCGGGGGAGTTCAAGCGCAGGCACAAGGCCGTAGCCGAGAAGGACCATGTCGCAGGCCACCCGCCGCTCGCTGCCGGGCCGAATCCGGCTCTGAGGGTCAAGGGTTGCGAGCACCGCGGCTTCGACGTTCGTCCGGCCCTCGATTCGGACTACCACCGTCCGCGCGTGCCACGGCACAAAGCGAAGGCCCAGCGAGAGGCGATACGACGCGCCGCGCAGCATCAGTCCTGGCGAGCCGAGTAGCGCGGGAAGGTGGCGAAGCAGAGAAACGCCCGATGCCGATTCGGCGACCGCGACGATGTTGGCTCCCGCGCGCGCATACTGCGCCGCGACCACGAGCAGGAGTGGCCCGGTGCCGGCGAGAAGGACGCGGCCTTGAGGTAGGGTCTTTTGACCCTTGAGCAGGACCTGAGCACCGCCCACCGTCATCACTCCGGGCAGGGTCCAGCCCGGCAGCGCCACCGGCCGGTCGTGAGCGCCGACGGCGAGCATGATGTTTGGCGCGCAGATCCTGAAAGGGCCATCGGGACTCGCTACCTCAAGTTGACCCTTCCCAAAAGCGCCCCATACCGTGGTGCTGAAGAAGCAGCGGACCTTGAGGTCGGAAACCGCCTTGAACAGGCGCCTCGCGTGCGGCTCGGTGGCCTCAGACCGCAGGTTTTCCGAGAACTCGGCCGGGAGACGGCGCCAGATCTGTCCTCCGAACGAGGGGTTCTCGTCGACAAGCATGACGTTGAGGCCGACGCGGGCCGCCTCCACCGCAGCGGCGAGCCCGGCCGGGCCGGCCCCCACGATAGCCACGTCGGCGTATTCGATTCTCACCGCGGGCCTTCGCCGGTTTCGACGCGCATGCCGCCTTCAACCGGTGTCATGCAGGCGCGTACGTTGGAGCAGCCGTTCACGGTGACCACACATTCGAAGCAGACGCCCATACCGCAGAACAGGCCACGGCCCTCGGCGAGCCGGGCGCTCCGCCGCAGCGTGACAAGGCCCTCGGCGAGGAGCACGGCGGCGACCGACTCCCCGGCATGCGCCTCCACCGTTCGCCCGTTGACGCACAAGGTCAGCGCTGCGCCACGAAGGCGCGGTTCCCCGAGACGGCGGGTGGTGAGCATGGTTCAGTTACGCGCCAGTGCCGGTTGCGATGTGGAAACGCCCGCGTCGCTGAAGAGATATTCGGCGACAACGTCCGTGTCGAGGTTGACGCTGAGACCAGGGGTTCGGTGCGGGGCTACATGTCGGTTCTCCACGCGCGGTACGCCGCGCACGAGTCTTCGGCACAAGGCGTTCGATCGCATGGGATACTCCACGAGGTCTCCACCACAGGCGACCATCCAGTGGATCGAGGCCGCGGTGTTGATGCCCGTGCCGAAACAATGAGGCACACATCGGGCGTCGTATTGCCTAGCCAGAGCCGCGAGTTTCATACCCTGGGTAAGGCCGACCCGCCCGAGGTCCGGCTGAATGACTTTGACTCCGGCGTCGAGAAAGGCGCGGAAGGCGGGAATCGTTTCTTCGGTCTCGGCCGCCGCGATCGGCATCGAAACCGCCTTCGTGAGTTTCGCGTATCCTTCCAGGTCCTCGGGGTGCAACGGCTCTTCCACCCAGCGCACACCGAGGGGAGTGAGGGCCTCGCAGCGGGTGATCGCCGCGTCGAGGGTCCAGCGTCGGCCGACATCCACCATGAGATCGTGACTGTCCCCAAGGGTGGACCGGGCAGCCTTCACCATGGCCACATCCTGCTCCAGACTCGTGCCGATCGGTCCGAAGCCGAACTTTACCGCGGGGAAACCGGCGGCCAAGAGGTCTCGCGCGAGAACCTGGGTCGCGGCCTCAGTGTCGCCCCAAAGAACGCTCGCGTAAGGGGAGATCTGGCGGGCGGGGAGATCGGAAAGGGCCGCATGAAGCGGCACGCCCAGGGATCGGGCGCGGATGTCCCACAATGCGACATCGATGCCGGCCATGGCGTGGATCGCGACTCCGCGCCGACCGTACCAGCCGCTTTCCTCCCACATGTGATTCCACACGGCCTCGGGATCGAGGGGGTCCATCCCGCGGATGATCTCCGCGAGACCGTGTCGGCCTCCGCCTGACCGCGGGGCCTCGACCACCGCTCGAGCCACGTACGACGATGAGACGACCTCGCCCAGACCGGCGAGGCCGGCATCAGTCTCGACCCGAACCACGAGCACATCCTGGGTGCCATCGAAAATGTTCTTGATATTCCGTACACGGAGATGCAGAGCAACGACGTTGGTGATCTTCATGACTATTCCTCCCTCAAGGCCCCCACGCGCCCGCGTAGATGGCGGTCCAGGAAGGCGAGGATCCGCTGGTACGAATCCAACTGATTCTGGGGATCGGCGAGGCCGTGGGCTTCACCTTGATAGATGCGGACCTCGTAGTCCTTCCGGTGGCGCTCAAGCTCGTCTACGAGTATGTGGGTCTGCTCCACTGAGACGTTGCGGTCCTGATCCGCGTGCAGGATGAGCAGGGGGGCGCGCAGTTTCGCGATCTGCGTGATGGGTGAGATGCGTGCCCACAATTCGGAATCCTCCGCTTCGGTCGGGCCCACGTGGAACAAGGTATTGCGTCCGGCGAAGCGACCGCGACGATCGACGACACCCATGAGATTGATCCCGGCCGCGAAGAGATCGGGGTCGCGGACGAGGCCAAGGAGGGTGAGGTAGCCGCCAAAACTCAGACCCATCACACCGATGCGTGAGCGATCCACGTCCGGACGCGCGCCCAGCCACCGGGCCGCGGCCTTCACGTCGTCGTAGGTACCCGTCCCCCACTGTTCGATCGCGGCGTCGCGGTACGCCCTGCCGTACCCCGCCGATCCGCGTTGGTCCAAATTCAGGACGGCGTAACCGCGCGTGGCCAGATAGTCGAAATAGGGGCTCCAGTGATCGAAGAACTGCCCGTAGGAGTTGGGATGCAGATTCACCACCGCTGGGAGAGGCCCGCTCCGCGCGCCACGGGGCGTGAGCAAAATGGCGTGGACCACGAAGCCATCGGCCGAAGGAAAGGTGACGCGACGGCGTTCCGCGTACGCACCGGGCTGGTAGTGGGCGTGTCCCGTATGGGTGAGCCGGCGCGGGCCCGAAGGTCCAGACACCACCAGCTCGGGAGGCGAGAAGTAGTTCTCATGCACATATAAGGGAGCGCCGTCGCTCCGGTAGCCGAGCGCATGGTGGTGCCCATCAGCCTCGCGAACGACCCGGGCACGCGCTGAGGCGACGTCTATCTCGACGAGGTCGAAGCGTCCTTCGCGCCCGAGCGAAACGAGGAGTCGTTTCCCATCGGCAGAGAATCGCGGAGCCACTCGCCAGTGCGGGGAGGCGCAGTCGCCCGGCGGGGTCTCGACGGTCTTCGGGTTCGAGCCGTCGGGATTGGCGAGCACAACGCGGGCGAATCCGGTTCGGTCCGAGATATAGGCGATCCGGGTCCCGTCCGGCGAGTGACGGAGCGTGCGGTTGTCGCGGTCATCGCGAGGCGTCAGCCGTGACGGCGCTCCTCCACCCTCAGGCACGCGGTACAGGCCACTGGAGAAATAGTGTTCATCCGCCCGCGTCGCGGAGAAGGTGATGGACGCGCCATCGGGAGCGAACTCCGGATCAGACTCGCTGGCCGGGTCGTCGGTGAGCCTTCGCAAGGCTTCACGCTCGCCCGAGGCGGACATGATCCATAACTCGGTGCGGTCGGCGCGATTAGAAACGAAGACGATGCTCCGTCCGTCCGGTGACCATCCGGCGTCGTAGTCTCTCGACGGGTGGGTGGTCAAACGCCGGGTCGCGCCACCCGCGAGTTCCACCACAAACAGATCCTCCTCCGATTCGAACAAGACCTTTGTACCGTCGGGCGAAAAGCGTGGTGCGGTCTTGGGAGAGAGTCCGGTGGTCGCCTGCACGGTTTCGCCGGTCTCGGTGTCGACGACTCGGAGGTTGTTGTCCTCCCCGAACTGGGGCACCACCGGGAAGCCGAAATAGAACCCGGACAGGGCGTGGACCGCGCGCTGGCCATCCCGGGAGACCGCGAAGTGTCCGGGCGTGCGGGTTCTCACGATCTCCTCAAGGGAGAGGGTGGGCGGGCGCGAGTCCACGCTCGGAGCCTGGGCCACGACGCCGATCGCAACCAGGGTCAGGAGTGCGGCAAGGATCAAGCGCGAGCCCCGGCCAAGAAGGTAGTGCCAGAGGCGGCCGCGATTTGAAGGCGGTCGAGGACGAGCTGCACTTCCTTCATCTGGGCCTCAGTGAGAGGAAGGATCGGCGCACGAGGCATGCCCACCGGTCGGCCGAGGAGGTTCATCGCGGCCTTGAGGTTCGCGGGAAACGTTCCGTACTTCCGCATCGACTCGTCGAGATCGAGGGTGCGGTGCTGCGTGGCTGCGGCCTTTACGAGCTCGCCTCGCTTCACCAGGGAATACATCTCTATCGCTTCCCGTCCCATGATCTGGGACTCCATCGAACTCACGAAGCCTTTGGCACCCATCACGAGTGCCGGAACCGCACGCTCCGCGGAGTGTCCGGTGAATACGGTGATGCGACTACCCACGCTCCTTATGGTGGAAACGGTTTGAATGAAATCGTTCGAACTCTCCTTGATGGCCACCACCCACTCGACGCCCACGAGTTCATCGAGGACCTCGGGCGACAGATTGAAGCCGGTGCGGCGCGGGATGTTGTAGAGAAGGATCGGATGCTTCACCGCGTCCGACACCGCCTGGTAGTGGGCGATCACCTCCCGCCGGCCGGCCATGCAGTAGTACGGCGGCAGGATCATGATCCCGGCGCAGCCGAGGTCTTTGGCGCGCTGCGACAGCTCCATCACGGCCCGGGTCGGCACACTCCCCGTGCCGGCGATGACGGGAACCTTGCCATCCGCGGTCTTCACCGCCAGCTCGAATAGACGGGCGCGTTCGTCGGCGCTCAGGGCCCAGGACTCTCCAGTGCATCCAGAGATCACCAGGCCGTCGGCGCCGGAGGCGAGCAGGAACTCGAGGTTGGCGCAGAATCCCTTCTCGTCGAGATCTCCGTTCATCTGAAACGGGGTCACCGTGGCCACGTAGCTGCCTTGCCAGTTGACTTTGTCGTTGTTCATGCTGTTTCCAGGGTTTTTCCTTGTTGGGCGGGAAGCGGTGGTGCTGCGTCTTTGAATCGAGCCGGGTTGAAGGGCCGGGCCAGGTCTTCGACCGTGCCCTGGGTGATGAAGTCCGCGGCCAGCCGACCCACGAGGGGACTGAAGGTGAAACCTCCCCCGCCGCAGCCGAGGACATAGACGCCTTTGGGTGAAGGCAGGGCGCCGGCGAGGAGGAGCTTGTCTGGGGTTCGCCCTTCGAACCCGGGCCAGGCGCGAATCACGCGCGCGTCCTTTATCCCCGGCACGGTGTCGGTGGCCCATTTGTAGTTCCCGGAGAGGCTCTCGAGAACCAGCGCCTTTCGACCGCTCGCGGCGTCTCCCTCGCCGCGCCACGCTCCGCCGACGAGGATGCGGCCTGAACGCTGCTGCTTGAGGGTCAGATTCCCCTGCACATGGGTCACGATGTGGGAAAAAAGCGGTGTGTGGGAATCGGTGATGGACGCCTGAAGCACCTCGGTACCGAGCGGAAGATCCACGCCGAAGTGACGCACGAAGTCCCGCGTCCACGCCCCGGCCGCCGAAACCACGTGACGTGTCCGTACCGCACCGCGGCCCGTGTTCAGGACAAACTCATGATCTCCGCGGATCTCTACGCCTAGGACGGAGGTTTCCGTCACCAGTCGAACTCCGAGACGTCGACCGGCGCACAGATAGGCCCGGAAAGTGGCTAGGGGATTCGCCATCCCGTCGAGCGCGCAGTAGCTCGCGGCGCGAACGTCGGCGTGGAGATAGGGCGCGACCTCACGGAGCACTTTCCCGCGAAGGATCTCGAGGGGCGCACCGGAGACACGCTGATCGGCCACGGCCTTTTCGAGCTTTACCTCGTCCTCGCTCGAATGGGCCACGCGGAGTCCGCCGCGACGTTCGTATTCAATCGGTTGCCCGAGTCGCTCTTCGAGATCGACCCACAGAGAAACCGCGCGGAGAACCGCGGGGATCGCGGCGAGGGGCTTGTTCTGCACGGCCAGGGTTCCGGCGTTGGCGCCCGAGGCCTCGAGTCCGGCCTGTCCGCGCTCGATGATCAGAACATCCTTGCCGGCGTTGGCAAGCTCGAACGCGGCCGCAGCCCCCAGAACACCGGCGCCGACCACCACCACTTCGGCTTCGCCGATCCACACGCTCATGCCTGGACCTTCGGCTCGGAGGAGGAGGCGAAGAAGCGGGTGCCGAGAACGGTCACGAGAATCGAAGCCACCGTGAACCAGAGCAGGGTGTGCCCAAGGTGGAGCTGAAACGCCGACATGAAGAAGGCCAGGGACCCGACGGCGGCGAATACGCGCCCCGCCATTCCCAGACGGTGACAGAACCACCCTTCGGTAACCACCGGCACAAGAGCGAGAGCGAACATTCCGGCGAGGGCGTCGAAGATCATGCGCACCGGCTCACCGGAGAGAAGATTCGTGTAGGCGAACATCAGGGGCATCAGATAGAGCGCGGCCGCCACCCGCATCGATTCGAAGCCGGTACGCATGGGAGCGGCGCCAGCGAGCTGGGCGGCCACGAAGGCAGTCATGCACACGGGAGGCGTGATGGTCGCGGTCTGAGCGAACCAGAAAATGATGAGGTGGGCGGCGAGAGGCGTGGCGCCGAGCTCGATCAGAGCGGAGGCGCCCAGGGTAGCGACAATGATGTACGTGCTGGTGATGGGAAGACCCATTCCCACGATTGACGAGATGAGAGCTATGAGGAGCAGGCCCACGAAGAGCGATCCGGAGGCGATAGCCATCAGCGCCGACGTCATGTTGAGCATCAGGCCGGTTATGTTGATGACACCGGTGATCACGGCGGCGCTAGCGGAGGTGGCGGAAAGGATGAGGGCGCCGCGAGTGCTGGCCTCGAGGGCGAGGAGAAGTCGGCCTGGAGTGAGGCGGGTCTCGTGGCGGATCCAGGAGAACAGCACGAGAGCGGGCACGCAGATGGCCGAGGAAAGGAAGGGGCTATAGTTCTGCGCCAGCAGGTACATGAGGAGCACAAGCGGCGCGAAAAGGTGCCAGCCCCGCCGCATGACATCGAGTACACCGGGGGCCTGGGGGTCCAGCTCGCTGACCAGGTTGTTCTTACTCGCTTTGATGTGGACGTATGCGTACAGCGAACCGAAGTACAAGGCCGCGGGCAGGATCGAATACAGAAGGATCGTGGTGAGGGGAATGCCGGTGAGCTCGGACATCATGAAGACGCCAACGCCCATGATCGGGGGCATAATCGCCCCGCCCGTGCCCGCCGCAGTTTCTATCGCCGCCGCTTCGTGGGATTTGAATCCGGACTTCTTCATGAGGGGGATGGTCACCGTGCCCGTGGTCACCACATTCGCGATCGTCGACCCCGACAACATGCCCATGAGCGAACTGCCCATCACCGCGGCCTTGGCCGGTCCTCCCGCGCTGCGGCCCGCGGCGGCAATCGCGAGTTCGGAGAAGATGCGGTCGGCTCCGGCCAGGCGCAGCACCGTGCCGAAGGTGAGGAAGACCATGAGATAGGTAGCCATGATTCCGGTGATCTGGCTGAAGAGTCCTTCCGGAACTAGGTAGAGGTGCTCGACGAGAAGGTTGAGGGTGACCCCCTTGTGAGCCAGGATCCCCGGCATGTAAGGACCGACAAACGTGTAGGCGAGGAAGGCGGCGCTCACCCAGACCAGGGTCCAGCCGAGGGTGCGGCGTGTGGCTTCGATGACCAGCAGCACCGCGGCGATGCCGAGGACAAAGTCCACGGTTGAGATCGGATCGACGTAGACGAATCGCCAGAGAATGCGTTCGCGCTCCATAAGCACCCAGCCGAAGGAGAGAGCGGCAAGAGCGCTCAGAAACCAGTCGACGAGCGGAACCTTCCCATCCGCGCGGCGCGCGCCGTAGAGAAGGAAGATGAGCGGGATGGTGAGGAACAGGTGGCCGGCCCGGCGGCTCATGGTGTCGAACCAGCCGGTGAAGGCGACGGCGATGGTTAGCAGCGGAAGGACCACCGCGACCACACGCACCAGTTCCCGCGTGGCGCTGGTCAGCGGGCGCTGGTCGCCGAACTCGAGCACTTCGGGCGCCTTGGAGGCTGACTGGCTCAAGGGGCGTTCCACCCCTTCTCCTTGTAGTATCGCATCGCCCCTTCGTGAATCGGCACCTCGGCTCCGCCGGGCATCTGCTTCGGGTCCCAGAGCTTGAAGCCCGAGTGCACGGTTTCGAAGTACTCCTTGTTCTCCGCCAGTGCACGAGTCACCGCGTACACCACCTTCTCCTGCACATCGGCGGTGGTGAATAGGACGGCGGCGAGGCCCAGAGTTTTTACCTCGCTTTCCTGGCTCGGATAGGTGCCAGCGGGAACCGAACGCGGCAGTGCGCTCCATTTCGTCCCGAGCGCAGCCCGCGCCTCATCGTCCACGGAGACCATGACGCCACTCCGCACGGTCAGAAGCTCCGCGATCACTGGCGATGGGTCGTTGATGGAGAAGACCACGACATCGATGTGACCGTCACGCCAGGCGTCACCGCGCTCACTGGTTCCCAGTAGATCGATTCGGCCACCCCACGCGCGCAGGTCGTCGTAGGTGGCGCCATAGTGAAGCAGCAGCTCACGCAGCAGAAACTCCTCTCCGGAGCCGGGGGGGCCCGTCCCGATCCTGGCTCCGATGCGTCCCTTGACGATCTCGCCCAGACTCTGGCCGCCCAGACGGTTTGAGACCACGATGTGGAGTTTGTTCTCGATTAGCGTGGCTACGTGTCGTAGCTCCGGGTAAGCGACAGGGTAGGGCGGGGCGCCCCGATAAGCGGCCCGCAGGAAAGAGGCGAACGAGATACCCAGATCGCCTGAAGCTCGAGCCAGGCGGGCCGGGTTCGAGACCCCGCCCGCCCCCGGTACCGCGTTCAGGGGATGCCCTCCGAGGATTATATTGGCCCGGTCCGCGATCGCGGAGCCGATGGAGTACCAGCTCGAGCCGGTGCTGCCGGTGATCAGATTCGCCCGCCGGATGCCATCCTCCCGTGGCGCCGTGCAGGATGCGGCGACGAGGAGAACGAGGCCGGCCCGAAAGCCGGCCCCCAAGCTTCTAGAACTCGAAACGCGCACCGAGCCTCAGTGTCCGCGGCAGCATGATCTCACCGGGGAGGCCGAACGTGGGCAGGTCGATGCGGGTCTGCTGCACCGACATGACCGTGCTGGCGTTGAAGACGTTGAAGATGTCGACAATGACTCCAAGCCTTCGCGCGCCGCCCACCGAGAACTTCTTTTCGGCCCGAAGATCGAGCTGCTTTTCCGCGTCGAACCGCTGGGCTCCGATGGGCTCGGCACGGACCACGATCTGGCTCTCGATCGAGATCAGAGGGGAGTCGGTCCCCCGAACGTAGCGGATGGTCCGCGCCCAGGGTAGCCCCGAGAGTAGGCTATACGAACCAGATAGGTCCAATCCCCACGGACCCTGCAAGGTTCCGTGCAGCTTCAACTGGTGGGGCCGGTCCAGCGTAGTCCGACCATACGCGTTCACCAGCCCGTTGGGGTTGCCGTACACATTGCTCTGGCTCTCGCTGTGACCCTGGCCCTTGTTTCCCTCGCTGCGAGAGTAGACGTACGAGCCGAACAGCTGCCACCGGTTGCTCATCCGCTTCTTGAAGGTGAACTCGACCGCGGTGTACTTGCGTTCCAGGTCGATACAGAAGGAGCAGAAGCTGGAATCGGGGTTCGTATAGACCCTTACGGTGGGACGACCCGTCGTGCCCGCACGCTGCGGATAGATGGTGATGGAGGCGCCGGTGATCTTGTTGAGCAAGGTGAGGGGCACGAAGTCCTGGTCGAAGTTGAGCTCACCCCCGACCGTTTCTGCGAGGCCGTACTCCTTCTTCCAGATCACGGTGGCGCCCACCGCGATGCCCGCGAAGAGCTCGCGCTCGAAGCCAAAGGTGGCGCTGTCGTTAAACGACTGGCGGATGTCGCCGTCAATACGCCCAAGCCGCGCCACCGTAGAATCGCTGATTAGCTGCCCTTCTTCGCCTGACTGATAGACGCGGTCGCCATTCAGGTCTGTCCAGCGGTAGACCTTGGAGCCAAAGGCGAACGGGAGCGCGGCATCAAACTCGGAGGTGTAGATCTGATTGTAGAAGCGACCGAAGGTTCCGCGAACGAGTGTCTTCTGGTCGCCGTTGACGTCGTAGGCGAAGCCGAGGCGGGGCGCCATGTTGGTGAAGGTCAGGACATCCCGAGTGACCGGGAAAACCTGCTTCGCCACGTTGATCCCGCCGGACGAACCCGCGGGATACCAACCCTCGATGGCCTCGAGCCGGAGACCGACGTTGAGCGTGAGCTTGCGGCCGATGCTCCACTGGTCCTGGAAGTAGGTAGAGAGCTGATTCACGTTGCCCGCCTGAGTCACCGGAGCGTTCGAAAGAGTGATGCGGTCGGGAACGCCGTTGACCAGGGTGTGGAGACGGGCGCCGGCCAGCCACTCGCGGGTCTCGGTGTTGATCAGCCAGTCGGAAGCGACGCCAACCTTGAGTTCATGGTTGCCGCCGAGGAAGTTCGTAGCGAAATGAGTCAAGTCTGCTTTGACCGTGCGGGAGTTCCGGTTGCCGGGTCGGGCCAGCTCGCGATACCAGCCGCCCGAGCGGCGTCCGGTGGCGGTGTCTTGATAACCGTAGTCGTTGTCCCCTGCGTTGGCGAAGCTGGTGAAACGCCGCTGATCGGCGATTGAACCGCGGACCTCAAAGAAGGTGTTGTCGGAGAAGGTGTTCGTCCACTTCAGGTTCCATGTGTTGTTGCTCTGCCGGTGGTGCCGCCAGACTTTCTGGTCCTGCTCGTTCACGTCGGGAATAAAGGGGAAGTCGGTGCGCAGGCGGTATTGGTAGAAGGCGTCCACACGGTTCCGCCGAGAAAACTGAGACGTGAGTTTCGCGAAGATCGCATCCTGGTCGGCGTCGATCGACGGAGGGTAGTTGATGATGGTGCGGCTCTCGGCTATCTGCTGGTAGTTCAGGTAGAACCAGAGTTTGTCCTTCATGATGGGCCCACCGAGTGAACCCCCAAAGTCCTGCGCCTTGGTGAGCTTCGTGCCAGTGGTGATGCCTTGGCTACGGAGTTCGTCGGTCACGTTGTTTGACGAAAGGCCTTTGTCACGGTAGTAGCCGTTCACCAGGCCCTTAAAGATGTTGCCTCCCGACTTGGTGATCACGTTGAACACCGCTCCCGAGGCGCTCCCGAATTCCGCCGACATTCCCGCAGTTGTCACCTGCACCTCCTGGATCATCTCCAGGTTCACGTCCGTGCCCGGATAGGCCACGAGGGGGTCGTTGACGTTCACGCCGTCGAGACTGAAGACGTTGTTTCGCACGGTGCCGCCGTGGACCGAACTGGTCCCGGTGGTGGCCACATTGTACTTGCCGGAGGTGACCCCCGGCATCAGATTGAAGACATCAGTGAAGGCCCGACCGATAGGGATATTCTCGATGAGTTCGGCTCTCGCAGTTTCGCGAAGCTGAGCGCTCTTGACGTCGATCAGCGTGGACGTCCCTTCCACCGTCACCGTCTCCTGCATCTGCGCGGGCCGTATCCGTGCATCCACGGTAGCAGTCGAACCCGCGCCGAGGGCCACACCCTCGGTCTTTGAGGGCGCGAAGCCCTGCAGTTCGAAGGTGACGGAGTAGGTTCCGGGCGGCAGGGCTGGGAAGCGGTACTCGCCCGTGCCTCCGGTGGCTCGGACCTGGACGCCGCCGATCAACTGGGGACTGGCGATGGTGACGCTGACCCCTGGAAGAACACCCCCGGTATCGTCAGCCACGCGGCCGATGATCGTTCCGGTGATGGTCTGGGCGAATGAGGGCGCCGCATAAAGAAGGAGCGCGGCGACGAGGAGTAGGGACGACAATCTTTGTTTCATGTTCATTTTCAGCCTCTACTTCTTTTTCGTTTCCGCGGCAGCGGGGAGAACCGGCAACGGCTCGTGTTTCCACAGATAGGCGATCTCATCGTGGCTGCCCGCCATCTCCCAATGCGCGAGGGAGATCGGGATCTGTCCCGTGGCGAGCAGCTGGTCGTGGAACGCGGTGAGGTCGAAACGATCGCCGAGGTCGCGCATGCGCTGGCCGAGGAGCTTGTAGACCTGGGAGCGCGCCACCTGGTAGGTCATGACTTGCGCAGAGTCGGTGAACTTGCGCCAGACCTCATGCTTGCGGGCGACGTGGGGCTCCATCCAGGGCGTCCATTTCATCATGTGGTCAGCAAGGGCCGCCGGAGTCATGGAGCCATCGGCGAACTTCACCGCGGCGTAGACACGCTCGGCCCGCATGATGTGGAGCCCATACATCCATTCGCGAATCCTCGGGCCACGAATGAAGGGGTAGTTGGTCTGAAGCTGAACCTCTTCCATGTAGTAAGTCCATGCGTCGCCCCGACTGCGATGACCCCGGCGGATTTCGCGTGCGTTGCGCTGCGAGACTGCTCCCTCAAAAGTGTGTCCGGGGTAGTCGGAGTGGGGATGGTTAGTCGCAGGATCGATGCGGTGCCCGAGTTCCCAGTAGATCTTCGAGAACCAGTGGTCCGGGCCCACCATGAACTCCGTCTTGCTGCCGATGGGCTTTGCCGACTTCGGAAAGCCCATCATGCCGAACGGTTCGATCCAGACGCCACCGTCCTCGTCCCTCATATGCCCGACATAGTCGGGTTTGGTGAAGAGCCGGTTGTCTTCAGCCCAGAGACGGGCGAGAACGTCCGTCGCTTCCTTCCACTCGGAGTACTCGGCGTTGGTCTTCGCCGCCTCCTTGTGCACATCGAGAACGGGTAGGTGGTGGTTCTTCTGGCGCTCATACTGCAGGAACATCCAGCCGCGGTCGCGCTCCATCTCGGCCTGGGTGAGGAGCTGCTGACTGTCGTAGGGCATCATGAGCACACGCTTCACGTACCACTCGAAATTAGCCTTGCCCCACACATAAGAGGCGGTGAAACGAGCACGGTTGGCGGTAAGCCACTCGCGATACCCCTCGAGCGCGGCGCCCGCCTGGTCGGCGACCCCGGCGAGAGCGAAGCGCTGGGCTTCGGGCATATGAACGCCGACGACCTTCGCGAACTCGCCGTAGTTGCGACGGACATTTTCCAGTCGCTCGATGGCCATATCGGCCATCTCCGGAACCGCCTCGGTGAGATTCTTCTTCGCCTGTTCGACGATCGCTCCAGTACGCCTCAGACCCTCTAGGATGGCGTCGGAGCGCCGGGCGTCGTAGGGAACGGGAACGCCTGGGCCGGCCTGGTAGCGGCCGCCGACGTTCCGAGTCACGCCTTGCACTGCCTGATTAATATAGAAGTCTGGGTTTCTGGAGGATTCCCTTGTGACATTCAGATCGAAGTCGAGTTCGTTCAACTCCGACTGGAGAACGAGGTAGTCGACCTTGACCGGAACCGGCCAGTCGTCACGTTTCAGCGTCTCGAAACGGCTGCGCCAGTTCGGAAGAACCCGGCGCTCCTCGGCCGCCCTCGCCGCGAAATCGGAAACACCTTCAAAACCGAGTTTCCATTGGCGAAACTCCTTTGCAAGTGTCAGGAGTTCCGGTGGGGTGTCCGGCGTATTTCCCTGGGCGAGCAGGGTCGAGCCACAAAGTACAAGTCCGAGAAAGACGAAACTTCTCATATTGTTCCTCCTGAATATGCGCTGGACGCGTGAGCCCGGAGCAATTAAAAACTCGCCTGACAGCTTGCAGGAGGGCTGTGGACCTCGACAAGGGACAGTCGTCGGCTTTTTGTGGACTCTGTCCTACCGAAGAACAACGAGCGACTGGGCTTCAGTAGCCCCGGGATGGGTCCACGATGCTCTCGAGCGTCGTTCCCGAGCGAAATCGCTCAAGGTTGGCCCAGAAGCTGCTCATGGCGCGGTCGAGCCACCCCGGCATCTGATCAGCACAGTGCGGAGAAAGCAGGACGTTTTCCAGGCCGTACATGGGGTGGCCGGCAGGAAGAGGCTCGGTTTCGAAAACATCGAGGGCGGCGCCGCGGATTCGTCTGGCCCTTAATGTCTCAATAAGCGCCGTCTCCTGAATCACCGGCCCGCGCCCGATGTTGACAATCACCGAGGATGGTTTGAGGGCGGCGAGTTCGCCGGGTCCGATCAACCCACGAGTCGCATCTGTCAGCGGAGCGGTCACGACCACGTCGTCAGAAGCAGAGAAGAGCGCCGTCAGTTCTGTCACGGGAAACACTCTGTCCACAACAGGATCGGCGACCGAAAGGTCCAGACGCCGGCGCGACGCAAGAATCCGCATGCCGAGTGCCTTACCCCGAAGAGCCACCTGCCGGCCGATGTCACCGAAGCCCACGATGCCCAGACTGCGACCCGAGAGCATCTGCGGCTCGTAGATTTCCCACCGTTCCTCCTGTTGCTGACGCACCAGGCGGCGGAAGTCCTTCGCGAAAAAGAGCAGGGAGCCGATGGCGAATTCGGCGAGGGCGTGGCCGAACACGCCGCGCCCGTTCGTAACCACGAGTCCCGGTCGGAGGAGCGCCGGACAAACCACGCCCTCGATTCCCGTGGAGCGGAGGTGCACCCAGCGAAGCGCCGGAAGGCCGGGCAGCAGGGATTGCAGGAGTCCGCGGAAGGGACCACAGACTAGGAGGACGTCCGGAGCAGGCGCCGAATTGAACTCCGCCGCCGTGCTTCCGAGCACCAGTCGCATATCTCCCCGTTTTTTCAGCATGTCCCGAGCGGGATCTTCCGGCTTCGCGAACGCCCACAACGTCAGGGGTGGTGTCATGTCTCTTTCCAGAAAAAAGTGCGCCGAGCGTTGATGATAGTCCGTACTAGGGCTATCCCTGAGTTGACAGAATCCCTGTTATCAGCCTTTGGACGCGCCCCTACCCCTGAGACCAGGCTCTTCCACTCACTCAGCCAGTCTTTGAGGAGCGTTCCCATGAAGACGCTTTCACTCTCGGTCGTCGCTGATAGGCCGTATTAGGGGGCTGTCCCCCGACATTATCCTGGCGCTTTCGATCAATAACGGGCCTCAGCTCTGATAGATTCCCGGCATGGTGCCGCCTTTCCTCCTCCGTCGTCTGCTCGTCATTGCGACCGTCGTCTCGTCAGTTGTTGCCACCGAGGCCCGGCTTCGGACG
>SXGT01600750.1_pt1 | contig 17333 bp, 14 predicted proteins | sample 3176221 | NCBI WGS metagenome assembly SXGT01 (sample SAMN11356862, study PRJNA531348) | freshwater metagenome | isolation source: freshwater sample F1-120 | place: China: Fuxian Lake, Yuxi | collected 2017-12-25
AGCGCGTCGCGATCGCGCGAGCGCTCGTGAAGCAGCCCACGGTGCTGCTCGCCGACGAACCGACGGGCAACCTCGATGAGCAGACGCGCGACGACATCATGCTCATGCTCGAGTCACTGTGGAGCGATCGCGGGCTGACGCTCGTCATAGTCACCCACGACAGTGCCGTCGCGGCACGCGCCGAGCGACGACTGCGACTCAAGCAGGGCCGCGTGACCGAGAACACCAAGGCCGCGGCCTAGCGCGAGCGGTTCAGGCCCCGGGCAGGAGGTATCCCTGCTCGGGGCTTCCGACGGCGAGGCCATCGGCAAGCAGGCCGGCGAGGGCTCGTTCGCGCTGCACAGCATCGGGCCACAGCAGGTCGATGTGGTCTGCCGGCACCGGTTCGTCGCTGTCGCGCAGAGCGCGCATGATGATGCCCCGCACCTGACGGTTGCTGCCCTCGAACGTCGCTTGCCGCGGTGCGCGCGGGCCGTCGTAGTCGGGGTACCCGGCCGCGCGCCAGGCGCACAGCTCAGCGATCGGGCACGCGTCGCACCGCGGAGCGCGCGCGGTGCAGACCGTCTGCCCGAGCTCCATGGCGCCGGCGTTGAGCGCTTGCGCGTCGGCGGCATCACTCGGCAGCAGCGACTCCATGTCGGCGAGGTCGACTCTCGTGCGGGCTGGCCCCGCTTCGCCGCGGCCGTGCACCGCGCGGGCGATGACCCGGCGCGTGTTGACGTCGACGACCGGTGTGCGCGTGCCGAACCAGAACGCCGCGACGGCGCGGGCGGTGTAATCGCCGATGCCGGGCAGGGCGAGCAGAGCATCCACATCGGCAGGTACCTCGCCGGCATGCTGCTCGCTCATCGCGACAGCTGCCGCGTGCAGACGGAGTGCCCGCCGGGGGTAGCCGAGGCGATCCCAGGCGCGCACGGCCTCGGCGGGCGAGTCGGCGGCGAGCGCGTCGGGGTTGGGCCAGCGGCGCAGCCACTGCTCCCAGCGCGGAATCACGCGCGCCACCGGGGTCTGCTGCAGCATGATCTCGCTCACGAGCACCCCCCAGGCCCCCGCGTCGGGGCGCCGCCACGGAAGGTCGCGTCCGTGCTCGGCAAACCACTCGATGATGCGAGGCGGGATGCTCGCTCGCCGTTGATCCTCACCCGCAGTCTGCACGGCTCCACGCTAGAGCCTGTCTCGTGCACAAACGCTCTCGATCGGTCCCTCGTTGCGAGTTGTTGCCGCGGCGCAGCAATACGGGACCGATGGCCGCGAGTTCTGCACGCATCAACCCGTGGGTGGCTCGGCAGCACGGCAGCTCGGCAGCACGGCAGCACGGCATCTCGGCAGCACGACACTAGGGTCGCTGCATGACCGAACGTGCCGCGCTGCTGCTCGAGATCGCTCGCGAGGTGCTCTCCCTCAACCCCGCGGGGCGCCGCATCATCGCGATCGACGGCGTTGACGGCGCCGGCAAGACGACCTTCGCCGATGCGCTCGCTCCCGTGCTGGGGGCGCTCGGCGAGCATGTCGTTCGGGCAAGCGTCGACGGCTTTCACCGCCCGCGCGCCGAGCGCTACGCCCGTGGTCGCGACTCGGCCGAGGGCTACTACCGCGACTCCTTCGACCTCGCCGCGATGCGCGATCGACTCATCGACCCGTTTCTTGCCGGAGCTTCCGAGATCACGACCGCCGCGTTCGACCACGAGCAGGATGCGCCCGTCGATGAGCGTGCGTCGAGCATCCCGCGCGATGCCGTGCTCGTGATCGACGGCGTGTTTCTGCACCGCCCCGAGCTGCGACGCCTCTGGCACAGCAGCATCTGGCTCGACATCGACGACGCCGTGCGCGATGCGCGGCTCACGGCGCGCGACGGCGCGGGGTCACTCTCGACGAGATACAGCGAGGGCCAGCAGCTCTACCTGCGCGAGGCAAACCCCCGTCGAGCGGCCGACATCGTCATCGACAACAACGACGGCGAGCATCCCCAGCGGCTCTTCGTCGACTTCTGCTGACAGCCGACGGCGTCAGCGCCGCGAGCCAACTCCCAGCGCGCACACGTAGCGTGCGGGCATGAGGATGCTCGTCACCGGCGCGACCGGATACATCGGTGGGCGCCTCGCGCCTCGGCTGATCGACGCTGGCCACGACGTGCGCGTGTTGGTGCGCGATGCGGGCCGATTGCGCGACGTGCCGTGGGCCGCGCAGGCCGAGGTCATGCAGGGCGATCTCGCCGACGCGAACGCCGTACGTCGGGCCCTCGACGGCGTCGACGTGCTGTTCTATCTCGTGCACTCGATGGCGACGACGCGCGACTTCGCTCGCACCGAGCGCGCGATCGCCGAGGTTGTCGCGCGCGAAGCGTCAGCCGCGGGCGTGCAGCGCATCGTCTACCTCGGCGGTCTGCATCCCGACGGCGAACTCTCGCCGCACTTGCGCAGCCGGGCTGAGGTCGGTCGCATCCTCATGGAGAGCGGGGTGCCCACTGCGGCGTTGCAAGCAGGAGTCGTCATCGGCTCGGGCTCGGCGAGCTTCGAGATGATTCGCCACCTCACCGAAGTGCTGCCCTACATGCCAGCGCCGAAGTGGGTGCGCAACTTTGTGCAACCCATCGCGGTGCGGGATGTTCTGCACTACCTCATCGGTGCAGCATCGCTGCCCTCCCACGTGAGTCGAACCTTCGACATCGGCGGGCCCGATGTGCTGCGATACGGCCAGATGATGAACGGCTACGCGGTCGAGGCGGGGCTCAAACAACGGCCGATCGCGAGCCTTCCCGTGCTGACGCCCTACCTCGCGAGTCAGTGGGTCAACCTCGTGACGCCGATTCCGCGGGCGCTCGCCGTGCCCATCATTTCGAGCCTGCAGCACGATGCTGTGTGCCGCGAGCACGACATAGATGAGTACGTCGCACCGCCCGAGAAGGGGCTCACGGGGTATCGACAGGCCGTGCGGTACGCGCTCGCCAAGATGCGCGAAGGCGAGGTCGAGACGAGTTGGCAAGACGGTACCGTGCTCGGTGCCCCGGCTGACCTGTTGCCGAGCGACCCCGAGTGGAGCGGTCACACCGTCTTCACCGACGTGCAAGAGGTCGACAGCAGTGCCCCGCCCGCGGCGCTGTGGACAGTGGTCGAAGGCATCGGTGGCGAGAACGGCTGGTACTCGCTCCCCGTCGCGTGGGCGGCGAGAGGGTGGCTCGACAAGCTCGTCGGGGGAGTGGGCCTTCGACGAGGTCGCCGAGACCCTGACCGGCTCGCGGTGGGCGAGGCACTCGACTTCTGGCGCGTCGAGAAACTCGAGCGCGGTCACTCGCTGCGGCTGCGCGCCGAGATGAAGGTGCCGGGCCGTGCATGGCTCGAGTTCACGGTGACAGATCGCCCCAGTGGTTCACGCCTCACGCAGCGCGCCGTCTTCTTTCCTGCAGGCCTGGGCGGTCGACTCTATTGGCTCGCGGTACTGCCGTTTCACGGCGTGATCTTTCGCGGCATGGCGACCTCGATGGTGAACGCCGCGGAAACAGCGACCGACATTCAGATCACGAAACGGTAACGGCTGGGGTAGCATGGCGGCACCGCACCGTCGCGGTGTACCCGATCAAAGGCGATCGCATGACTCCCGAACCGTCGCCGGCCAGGCCGTATTCGCGCCGCCGCATGACCGCCTGCTTCGCTGCGACCGTCGCGCTCATCGCGGTGCTCGTGTTCGACCACACCGCCGCGACGGTCTACGCCGCTCAGCCCCTGGGTTCGCCCGCGCTCAACGGCGGCTTGCCTCTCACGGTCGCCCACCGCGGCGACCCCGCTGGTGCTCCCGAGAACACCTTGCCCGCCTTCGAATCGGCGTTGCGGGCAGGTGTCGACGTGCTCGAACTCGATCTGCAGCTCAGCGCCGACGGCGAGGCCGTGATCATTCACGACGAAACGGTCGACCGCACGACGAACGGCACCGGAGCGATCGCCGAGCTGAGCCTCGCCGAACTGCAAGCCCTCGACGCGGGCAGCTGGTACGGCAGTGGGTGGCGGGGCGTCACCATTCCGACCTTCTCGGAGTTCTTGCCCTTGCTGCAGCGCTCGAGCGCCAGCGCCATCATCGAGTTCAAGGGAGTCTGGCCTGCCGATGGCGTTGCTCCCGTCATCGCGGCGATCTACCGCTTCGGAGTGCAAGACCGCGTCGTGCTCGCGAGCTTCGAGACGGAGACCCTGCTCGAGTTGGCGCGCGAGGCACCCTCGCTGCCACGCGCGATCATCGTGCGACGGCTACCCGATGATCCCGTCGCGCTCGCGGCGGCGCATGGAGCCTCGGCCGTCATCACGAGCATGCGATCGTTCCAGGTCGAGCCAGAGGCTGCGCAGCAATTGCGCGAGGCGGGACTCATGATGATCGTCTACACGCTCAATCGCGGTGACCTCTGGCTGGCGGCCCGCGAACTCGGCATCGACGCGATCGTGACGGATGCCCCGCGCCGGCTCGCGCAGACCCACGAATCGCTGCGAGGCTGAGCAGGTCTTCTTCTGCTGAACGTCAGCGGCGCCGCAACAGGCTCGCGTAGACCTCGATGCCGTCGAGGAATGACCGCACTCTGATGCGCTCGTTCTTCGCGTGCAGGCACGCTCGCTCTTCGGCCGAGAGCCGAAACGGTGCGAACCGATAGACGTGCTCGCTGATCGCCGTCATATGACGCGAGTCGCTCGCTTGCATCATCGTGTAGGGGCTCACGAGCATCCCGGGGTGATGCTCGTGAATGGCGGCGACGAGGTCGTTCCACGCGGGACCTTCGGCGGGCGACACGGGCGAGGGTTCGCTCGGGTCGAGTACTTCGATCGAGACGAGATCATCGGCGATCGCAGCGCGTACCTGCTCGACGGTCTCAGCGACGCTCGACCACGGTGCGATGCGAATATTCACGGTCGCCTCGGCGAACTCGGGCAGGGCGTTGGCGGCGTGACCCGCGCGCAGCTGCGTGACGGCGCGCGTCGTGCGCAGTAGTGCGGTCGTCTCAGCGCCGCGAGATCGCAGCACGCGCAGCAGCAGGGGGGCGAAGACGTCGACGTGCCGAAAGACGAAGCGCAGGGGTTGCCGGGCTCCTGCGCCGAGCGTGCGGATCATGCGGCGCATCACGGGGTCGAGCCGTGCAGGCGCTTGCTTCGCATTGAGCCGAAGCACCGCCCGCGACAGTCGCTCGGTCGCGGCGAACGGCGGCGGCGCCGAGGCGTGACCGCCGTGCTGTTCGACGCGCAGCGTGAGCGTCACGATGCCCTTCTCGGTGACGCCGATGAGTGCCGCGTCGTCGTCGAGTCCGGGAAAGACGTCGCGCACGATCGCGCCGCCCTCGTCCACGACGAGCGAGGGGTGGATGCCCCGCTCGCGCAGCACGTCGACGACGACCCGCACTCCCGTGCCAGCGACCTCTTCGTCGTGGCCGAAGACGAGCAGCACGTCGTGCTGAGGCTGAAAGCCTTGCTCGAGCAAGCGCTCCACCGCTTCGAGAATGGCGACGAGGCTGCCCTTGTCGTCGACCGTGCCCCGCCCCCACAGCACCGCGCCGTCGTCGCTGAGCTCGGCTGCGAACGGCGGATGCTGCCAGCCCTCATCGTCGGCCGGCACGACGTCGTAGTGCGCCATGAGCACGGTCGGGGTGCTCGCGCCGCTCGCATCGACGCCTGCCCAGCGGTAGAGCAGCGCATAGCCGGGGGAGTCGGGGTCGCCGAGGGCGGTGGGTCCTCCGAGCCGCTCGCGTTCGAGCACCTCGTGAACGCGCGGATAGAGCGTCGGGAGCGCGGCGATGAACTGCTCGAAGGGTTGCCGGTCGGCGCGGGGGCCCGGGCCGCTCTCAGGGCGCGACATCGTGGGGATGCGCACGAGCGACTGCAGGCGCTCGAGAGCGCGGGCATCAGCATCCACGAGAGAAATCGACTCGGTCACCTCGTCAGGGTACGCGGTGCTCCCGGCGGTGGCAGCGGCGTCGCCGCCGATCGGGTTCAGTGGCGATGCAGGATGCTCGCCACCTGCGCGATGCCTTGCGGGCCGACCCGGCAACAGCCACCGACGAGCCCGGCACCGGCATCAATCCACTGCTCGACGAGTGACGGCGGAAAGCCGGGGTCGCCGACCCACACGCGGTTCTTCGCGTCCCATTCCTCACCGCTGTTCGGGTAGACCACAATGGGCTTGTCGGTGACGCGTCGGGCGGCGGTGATCGTGCCGAGCACCTCGCTGGGGTGCGAACAGTTGAGACCCACCGCGACCACTTCATCGACGCTGTCGGCGTCGGCGAAGGCCTGCTCGAGCGATTCCCCCGTGCGCAGGGCTCCGAGGTGCACGGTGAACGACAGCCAGAGGGGCATGCCGCTGCCGCGCACGAGATCGAGCAGCGCGAGCGACTCGTCCCGGCTCGGAATCGTCTCGGCGGCCAGCAGGTCAGCTCCGCTGTCGGCGAGCACAGCGAGGCGCGGCTCGTGCCACGCGCGCAACCCAGCGCGGTCGAGCGCGTAGTCGCCGCGGTATTCCGAGCCGTCGGCGAGGGTCGCGCCGTAGGGGCCGATCGACGCGGCCACCCAGCCCTCGGGGTCACGGGCATCGCGTGACTCGCGTGCGAGCTCGACGCTCAAGCGCAGCACGCGCTCGGTGATCGCGTCAGCCGATCCCTCGTGCTCGAGTTGCAGCCCGCCGAGGCCGAGCGTCGCGAGACCGTCGCGCGACACCTGGTACGAGCCGCTGATCGCCACGCGGGCGCCCGCGTCGAAGAAGTCGTCGTGCACCGCACGCACTTCGTCGGGCTGTTCGAGCAGCAAGCGGGCGCTCCACAGTTCGCCGCGCAGATCGTGTCCGCGCGCCTCGAGGTGGGTGCCGAGGCCGCCGTCGATCACGATCGGTTCACGCAGGTCGTCGAAGAGCATGCACCCATGGTGCTCGCCGAGCATCGTGGATGCGAACGCCCGCGTCATGCGCCGTCATAGCCGCGCGAGCTCGAGCGACCGTGTGGCTCTGCCCGGGCTCGTCGGCCCTTCTGGCACGGTGTAGACTCTTCATCGGCACCATCGCCCACCGGTCGTTCCCGACCGGGTCAGGGCGCAGGGGTGCCAGCACCGGGTTCCACGGCCTCGTTCTACCGAGCAGGCGCGTTGCGCGCTTGCATCGAGATCACGCCGAGGTGTTGACCGTTTCGAAGCTGCAGCGCTTCGTGTTTCGAGGAGGGGCATGGCCCAGACCGGCCAGCGTCAGAAGAAGAATTCGTCGAGCCGTCAGGGCACGCGCCGCAGGCGCCCGCTCGACGAGCAGGGCATCATCCCGATCTTGGCGCGCGCCGTGCGCGAGGTCGAGAACGCCGCCGAGCGCGGCGCCAAAGTGAGCCCCTCGAACCGCACGAAGTTTCAGGTCGCAGCCCTGCTCGTGCGCGAGGAGCGCGCCAGGGTGAAAGACGACCGCGAGGTTCCCGAGAGCGAGCGCGCCGAAGTGCTCAAGCGGCTCGACGGGCTCGCCGGCATCATGGCGAAGACGGCCGCGCGCGACACCTCGCTCATCGCTCTGCTCGCACCGGAAGCCAAGGTCTCTGACGCCGCGAAGGCGCTGCGTCGCGACATGCTGCTCGCCTCGGGCGCCGAGCTCGAGCCGGATGACCTGCTCATCGTCACAGAGCAGCCCACCATCGCCCCCGAGGTGGCGAAGCAAGTCGTGCCGAAGTCTGTCAAGCAGGCTCAGATGGCGAACCCCTTCCTCGCTCCCGATCTCTCGGCACTCACGCCGGTTCCCTCGTCGACCTCGGGTCGACTATCGAACTGGGAGCTCATCGAGCCGCTGTTCCGCTCGTTCGAGTACGGCGCTGGCGGGCAGGCGGCCACGATGCCATTGCCCGAGACCGGCACGCTCGTGACCCCGGGCGGCATGGAGCTTATGCTGCACCAGGCTCGCTTCGTCGAGTCGGTGCGTCAGGGCCACCGCACCTACCTGCTTGCCGATGAGCCGGGACTCGGCAAGACCGCGCAAGCACTCATGGCGGCGAACGTCGCCAAGGCCTTCCCGCTGCTCGTCGTCGTGCCCAACGTCGTGAAGACGAACTGGGCGCGCGAGGTGCAGCGCTGGATTCCGCAGCACAGAGCGACGGTGCTGCACGGCGACGGCGACGACCTCGACGCCTTCGCCGACGTCGTCATCGTCAACTACGAGATTCTCGATCGGCACGTGGGCTGGCTCGGCCGGTTCGGCTTCAAGGGCATGGTCGTCGACGAGGCCCACTTCATCAAGAACGCCAGCTCGCAGCGCTCGCGCCACGTGCAGTCGCTCGCGCAGAACATCCGCGTGCTGCACCCGAAGGCGCTCATGATGGCGCTCACGGGCACGCCGCTCATCAACCAGATCGAAGACTTCCGCATGATCTGGAAGTTCCTCGGCTGGATCGACGACAAGAAGCCTCTGGGTCGCCTCATGGCCTCACTCGAAGAGACCGGCCTGTCGCCGGCTGACCCCGGCTTCTTCTCTGCGGCGCGGCAGTGTGTCATCGACATGGGCATCGTGCGACGCAAGAAGGTTGACGTCGCCGCCGACATTCCGGCTCGCCGCATCGCCGACATTCCGGTCGAGCTCGACGACGAGGCGACGCGCTCGATTCGCGCCTCCGAGGCGGCACTCGTCACGCGGCTCGTCGAGCGCTACCGGCGCGTTGTCGCTGCCCGCGAGGTGCCGCCCGTGGGCGTCGACCTCGACCTCGTGCGGCTCGTGGCCTCGGCCGAGCTCGAAGAGTCGAAGCAGTCGAGTTCGGGCGACAACGTCTTCACGATGGTGCGTCGCATCGGCACGGCGAAGGCCGTGCTCGCGGCCGACTACACCGCGCAGCTCGCGCGCAGCGTCGGCAAGGTCGTCTTCTTCGCCAAGCACATCGATGTCATGGATGCTGCGGAGGCGCACTTTGCCTCTGCCGGGCTGCGTGCGGTGAGCATCCGTGGCGATCAGTCGCCCAAGGCGCGCCAGGAGGCCATCGACGGCTTCACCAACGACCCCGACGTGAGCGTCATCGTGTGCTCGCTCTCGGCCGCTGGTGTCGGCGTCAACCTGCAGGCGGCGTCGAACGTCGTGCTCGCCGAGCTGTCGTGGACGTCGGCCGAGCAGACGCAAGCGATCGACCGCGTGCACCGCATCGGGCAAGAGCTGCCGGTCACGGCGTGGCGCATTCTCGCCGCGCAGACGATCGACGCGCGCATCGCTGACCTCATCGACTCGAAGGCGGGCCTCGCGGCGCGCGCGCTCGACGGTTCTGACGAGCAGGTGTCGGCCGAGGGCACGGTGCAGCTGCAGGCGCTCATCTCGATGCTCGCCGAGGCGCTCGAGCACAAGGCCGTCGCGGCCTGACCGCGTTGCGCCGGGCTAGCGCTGGTGAGCGTTAGCCGGCGCGACGAGTCGCTCGACCGCGGCGAGCGGAATGGGCAACCAGGTGGGTCGGTTGCGCGCCTCATACATGGCTTCGTAGACGGCCTTGTCGAGCTCGAAGGCGTCGAGCAGGGCCCGGTGCGAGCGCAGGTCGAGACCCGAACCCTCGCTGTAGCCCTCGAGGAAGGCTTCGCGCGCTTCTCTCGCCCAGTCGTCGAGCCGCTGTGCGGTCTCAGAGAGTGCTTCAGCGCGCACCGGCCGTGCGTCGTGCGTGCGCACGTCGCCGTCGGGCGTGACGCTCGTGACCGAGTCACCCGCACCGTCGCGGCGGGCCGCCGCGCCGACGTGCTCCGCGAGCACCGTGCCACGCGCGTAGTCGAATGAGCGCACGACTCCCGCCACATCGCGCACGGGGGAGTCGAGTCGCGTACGGTCTTCGAGCGGCCGCAGCGGTTCGCCTTCGAAGTCGACGAGCACCCACCCGCCGTCGGGGCGTCGCAGCGCCTGACCGAGGTGCGCGTCACCGTGGATGCGCTGCAGAGCAGGCCAGGGCTCATCGTGCGCCGCGTCGTACACGGCGTCGATCGAGGGGCGCAGGGCGCGCAGCTCGGGGGCATCGGCGGTGGCGATCGCGAGCCGCTGGTGCCACCCGGCGATGGCGCCGACGACGTCGCCGAGCGAGGGCTCGCGCGAGGGCAAGTGTTGCGCGAGCGTCGCGTGCACCTCGGCGAGCAGCGCGCCGAGGGCACGAGCATCCGCCGCGAACGATGTGCCATCACGCGCCGACTCCAGGGCGATCGCCCAGCCGTCGCGCGCGTCGCGCACGAATTCTTGCGCCACCGCGAGGTGCCCCGTGCGGGGTTCGGCGGCATGCCCGTCTGCGGCGGCCCGGGGGTCGAGCGGGTCGCTCCACGTGGCGCGCAGGGCTCCGGCCACGCGCGGCACCGCGCGACTGCCCGCCGCGCTCAGCGCCGCCTGCAGCACGACGTCGGGGTTCTCGCCTGCTTGCACGAGCCTGAAGAGCTTGACCATGAGCGGCTGCCCGCCGTGCTCATTGACGATGATCGACGTGTTCGACTGTTCGCCGCTGTGCACGCGCCCCTCCAGCGGCGCCCCCGTCGAATCGACCGAGGGCGCTCCCAGCTCGCGCAGCAACGACGGAATGTAGGCAGGGTCGAACGGTGCGTCGAACAAGTAGTCGTCGTGCTCGTCGCGACCGATGAGCGAGCGACCCGCGCCACGCGGAATCGTCGGTCGCACCACGATCGGCACGTGGTAGAGCGAGGGCGGAACATTCGCGGTATCGCGCAACAGCAACACGCGGATGCTCACACCCGGTTCATCGCACGCCCACTCGGCACGGCTCACCTCGACGAGCTGTGGCACGCGGCCTTTGCCGGCGTACCACCTCTGTCTCAGCATCCAGTCGGTGATGCACTCCATCGTGCGAGTCATGCGCGAAACCCTACACAGCCACTCTGGGCGGGGCGGGGGCGTTGACGCAGAGCATGCTCAGTGATACCTAGTCTCGCCGAGACCGCAAGAAGCCGTTCATGGCCGCCGTGAGCCCAGCATCCACCGGAATCTCGGTGCCGTCGACCGAGCGGATGATCGCCGCGTGCCGCACGCTCGAGACGAGCCAGGCAGCGTCGGCCGCGAGCAGCTCGTCTGGGACGAGTGGAGAGATCGCCGTCGAGAGCCCCCACTGCTCGGCTGCGGTGAAGAGGTCGCCCTGCGTCGTGCCTTCGAGAATGCCGAAGCTCGGCGGCGGGGTGACGAGGGTGTCGCCGCGGCGCAGAATGAGCGTCGAGGTCGGACCTTCGAGCAGCATGCCGTCGGTCGAGACGAAGAGCACGTCGTCGGCGCCCCGACGCTGCGCTTCGCGCACGGCAGCACGATTCGTGGCGTACGAGAGCGTCTTCGCGCCGGCGAGCAGCCACGGGCTCGACTCGGCGACATCACTGCGGTAGCCGCGATCGAGCAGCACGACATCGACGCCGACCTCGCGCTCACGTCGAAAATCGGGGGAGACCGCCGCGTACGCCCAGCCCGTGGGAGCCGTCTCGCCGTGCCCGTCGATGCCGCGCGTCAGCACGGGTTTGACCCAGGCCTCGTCGACGTCGACGAAGTGCTCGGCCAGCTGGTGCACCGCGTCATGCCACACCGAGAGATCGCCGAGGGGAAGGTCGAGCATGCGCGCCGATCGGGCGAAGCGCTGCAGGTGCGCGTGCAGCGCTTGCGGGCGACCGCGCCCGATGCTGATCGTTTCGAAGATGCCGTCGCCGCGAGTGGCCGAGACGTCGAGCACGTGCACCTGCGGAGCATCGGGGTCGGCCTCGATGAGTTGAGGCAGTGAAGAGATGTGGTGGCCGGAGTCGTGCTGCCCGGCGGGAGGGTGCACGACGAGCAGCAGGCGATGCGCAACAGTCACACGCTGAACGTATACCCGCAGTCGTGCAGTCGGCACTCGAACGTCGGAGGGTCGGGTTGCGAGACGACGCCGCCCAGCGCGATCTCTCCGCGCAGCGCGGCGCGGATGTGCTGCGGCTCGGGGTAGCCGTAGTGAATGGGCAGGGGATCGGGTGCCCCGCATTGCGGGCATTCCGCCGCTCCCGGCCGAGAAGCGGTGTCGGTCATAAGAACAGTGGAACCCTCACTACCGACATTCGTCAAATCGATTCGAACAGACCGGTCTGTCAAGACACTGGCTCACGATGATCACGGGATGCTCAGCGCAAGTCTGCGCGCACGACGGGAATCTCGCCGGTGTGGCGGCGACCCTCGCCGACGTCGCGCACGCCGCGCGTCGACCAGCGGTTCACGGCCACGGCGAGTGCCGTGAGGGTGAGGATGACGGCCGCGATGCCGACGACATAGAGCACGACGCCCAGCACGCCGTCGGGGCCGTCGGGCTCGAGGAAGGGGTAGGGGTACCACCCGGTGAGGGCGCCGCGCAGCATGGTCACGCCGACCCAGATGAGCGGGAACGACGCCGCGAGGGCGAGCGTGCGCGGCTGGAGGCGAGCGCGGCCCGGCGTGAGCATCCAATCGAGAACGATGTAGATCGGCACCCAGACGTGCAGCGCCTCGTTGGCCCATTCCGGCCCGACGTAGCCATCGTCGTTCGGAATGTCGCGCAGCAGCAGGTTGTAGACCACCGCCGTGACGACCAGGTAGCTCACGAGACTCGCCCTGATCGCCGTGTAGAGCTCGGTGTCGCGGCTTGAGCGCAAGGCGTGCACGCCGCCGCTCACGAGCACGACCACGCTGATGAGGGCGGTCTGAATCGTGAAGTAGGCGAAATACTCGGTCGGCTGGAAGCGACCGACGCTGATCTGGTCGGTGATCTGGGTCGCCAAAGCGCCCAGCACGACGAGGCCCACGACGAGACTGATGGTGCCGGACATGTGTCGCAGGGTCGAAAGTCGCGCTGAGGCGGCTTTCTCCCCGAGGGGGGACGTCACTGTCACCCGACCGAGGTTAGCGTCCAAACGATGAAAACGCATCAACCTTGTTCGGGGGACGCTTCCTCAGCGAGCCCGAGCACGTCGAGCAGCCAGGCGAGCTCGATGGCCCGCTGCTTCCACGCTGAGTAGCGACCGCTCACGCCGCCGTGACCGGCCTCCATCTCGCAGCGCAGCAGCACGTCGGCGCCGACCTCGCGCAGTCTGGCCACCCACTTCGCCGGCTCGACGTAGAGCACGCGCGTGTCGTTGAGGCTCGTGACGGCGAGAATGCGCGGGTACGGCGTCTGCCTGACGTTCTCATAGGGCGAGTAGCCCTTCATGACGCGATAGATCTCGGCGCTCTCAAGCGGGTTGCCCCACTCGTCCCACTCGATGACGGTGAGCGGCAAGTCGGGGTCGAGAATGCTTGTGAGCGGGTCGACGAAGGGAACATCGGCGAGGATGCCCGCGAACAGCTCGGGAGCCAGATTGGCCACCGCGCCCATGAGCAGGCCACCCGCGCTGCCGCCCTCCGCGACGAGCAGCTCCGGTGTCGTGAGCCCCGTGTCGACGAGGTGTCGGGCGACCGCGACGAAGTCGCTAAAGGTGTTGGGCTTGCGCTCGAGCTTGCCCTGCTCGTACCACTCTCGACCGAGCTCGCCTCCGCCGCGCACGTGCGCGATCGCGAAGACCACACCGCGGTCGAGCATGCTCAGCCGCGGAATCGAGAAGCCTGGGTCGATGCTCGCCTCGTAGCTGCCGTAGCCGTAAAGGTGAACAGGTGCCGGGCCGTCGTGCTGCTTGTCTTTGCGCCACACGATCGACACCGGCACGCGTGTGCCATCGGCCGCGGTCGCCCACTCGCGGCGCTCGCCGTAGTGCCCGGCGTCGTACCCGCCGAGCACCGGTTGGCGCTTGAGCACGGTGAATGCTTCGGCTCCCTCGTGCAGTCGTGCGACGTCAAGCGCGGCGACGGTGCTCGGTTCGGTGAAGCTCGTCCACCCGAGCCGCAGCACGCTCTGCCGCCACTCGGGGTTGCCGCGCACACCGATCGACACGAGCCGGTCGGCGGGAAGGGGTGCTTGCAGCTCGTGCCACTGCAGCCGGTCGGCGAGCGACGCTGCGGCGCTCGCCGGGGCAAGGTCGGCGAGGCGCGCTATCGCCGTGCGGGGTAGCCCCTCACGGCGGTAGTCGAGCACGAGCTGCTGCGCGAAGGCGTCGACGCCCTCCACTCGGCGACCGGGCTCGTGCGGCACGACAGTGATGGGGGGCTCGTGGGGAGCATCCACCAGCACGGCGTCGACCTGGAAGTCGGGAGCCTTCTCGTTGTGCGTGACGAGCCACCAGTCGCGGCCGTCGATCACCGCGTGGTCGAGGTCGTATTCGACGCCGTACTGGCGCGGTCGAACGACAACGAACTCGCCCGTCGGGTCGCTCGCGTCGAGCGCGCGGGCTTCGCTCGTGATGCTGCTCGAGGCCTCGATGATGAGAAAGCGGCCGCTGCGCGTGCGACCGGCGCCGACCCAGTACGACTCGTCGGCTTCGTGGAAGACGGCCACGTCGGCCTCGCGGGCCGTGCCGACCTCGTGACGCCAGACGGTGTCGGGGCGCCACGAGTCGTCGACGGTCGTGTAGAAGATGTAGCGGCCACTGGGATCGAAGAAGGCACCCGCGGCCGTGCCGGTGATCTCGTCGGCGAGGTTCTCGCCCGACTCGAGGTCTCGCACGCGCACGGTGTAGCGCTCGTCGCCCTCGACGTCGGTGGCATAGAGCAGCAGCGTGCCGTCGTCGCTCACGTCGACGCTGCCGAGGCTGTAGAAGTCGTGGCCCTCGGCCTCGACGTTGTTGTCGAGCAGCACCTGCTCGCCCTCGCGCGGCTGGGAGGGGTCGGCGGGCGTGGGCGGGGGCATCCACAGGTCGGGGTCGATCGCCGTGCCGTCTGCCGTGTCGGTTGCGGCCGGCAGCGGCGTCGCAGGCATTCGGCACTGGATGCCGTACTGCAGCCCCTCGACGGTGCGGCCGTAGTACCACCAGTCGCCTTCGCGCACGGGAATGCTCAAGTCGGTCTCTTGCGTGCGGCTCTTGATCTCGTCGACGATCGTGTCGCGCAGCCCATCGAGGTGGGCCATGCGCGCATCGCTGTAAGCGTTCTCGGCCGTGAGATGGGCGATGACCTCGGGGTTCTCCTTCTCGCGAAGCCACTCGTAGGGGTCGACGACAGTGTCACCGTGGTGCACGCGGATGGTCGGTTTCTGGGCAGCGCGGGGAGGGGTTTCACTCACCTCCCCAGCGTAGGCTGGTGCGACTATGTCTGACTCTCCGCTGGCTGCGAACCCCTATGAGGTTCTCGGCGTCACCGCCGGAGCCTCGGAGGATGAGCTCAAGCGCGCTTATCGCGCGCGGCTGCGGCAAGCGCATCCCGACACCGGTGGATCAGCCGACGAGTTTCAGGCAGTGCAGAAGGCGTGGGAGCGCATCGGCACCCCGGCTGCGCGCCGTGCTTTCGACTCCGGGCTCGACGCGACGACGATGGGCGCGTCGGCGTCGTGGGCTCCGAGTGACCCGCACGCCGCCGGTCGCGCGGCGCGAGGCACGCGCCCCGCTGCCCGCGCGCAAGGCCACCCCGGTGGCTGGTACCGCGAGCAGTACCTCGACCACATTCGCGAGTGGGCGGGTCGGGGCGTCGAGTTGCCCGACCCCTTCGACGCGGCGCTCGTGCGCTCGGCCCCCGCGCACATTCGGCACCTGCTGGCCAACGCGGTCGCCGAAGAGCAGACCGCTGCGGCAATCACCTCGCTCGGCATCGGCTTCACCATCTGGCACGACGTGCAGGTCGGCCAGGTGCGCGGCGAGAAGCTCGACCACATCGTGCTCGGCCCCACCGGGCTCTGGGCGTTGCTCAGTGAAGACTGGGGCTCGCCCGTCGCAGTCAAGCGCGGCGAAGTCATCGGCGCGGGGCTTGCTGCGGGAGAGCGCCCTCTGCACGACCTCGCGGCGCGCGCCCGCGTCATTGCCCGGGCGGCAAAGGTGCGGTTCTCGGGTCTCGCCATCGTGGTGTCGGATGATCAGGCACCGGCTTCGCTGACCGAATTGTCGAGCATCCGCGGGGCGCAGGGGCTGCTCGTGCAGCGCTCGCGCTTGGTGAACGTGCTGCGCTCGGGGTTGCCGGGTGTCGGCGTCGGAGGCACTGACCTGTTCGAGGTGCGCTCGCGCCTGCAGGGGGCCGTGCGGTTCGTGTGAGCCGGGGCCTCTACCGTGGGTCGCGCTCTTCGGCGTGGGTCGCGCAAAGTTTCACGACCCTTGCCGAAAAGCGCGACCCACCCGAGCCCGCGCCGCGTATGGTGTCGGCTCGCGCCACGGTTCGTGACACACGCCGCGAGACGTTCGGCGGCGTGAGTCATGAACTCCGGCGTGAGTCCAGTGAGGCGGAGGAGGATGGCCGCGTGACTTCTTCACTGCGGGTGGCAGGCGTCGATCTCGCGGCAGAGCCGGCGGGCACGGCGCTCGCCGTGCTGCAGTGCGAGCCCGGCGCGGCTGGGCAACCCGCGCTCGTGCAACTCGCCTCACTTGAGCTCGGGCTCGATGACGCCGCGCTCGTGGCGGGCACGCGCGACTGCACACTCGTCGGCATCGACTGTGCTCTCGGGTGGCCGGCCGAGTTCGTGCGGTTTGTCGGGCGGCATGCGGAGGGGCATCCACCGGGGGAGACCGACTCGGGCGATAAAGACTGGCGCCGCTCGCTCGCCTACCGCGAGACCGACCGCGTAGTGCGCGAGGTATCGGGCCGGTGGCCGTTGAGCGTCGCGACCGACCGGCTGGGGCTCACGGCGCTGCGGTGCGCGGTGCTGGTCGACCGCTTCGCCGCTGATGGTCGCGTCGTCGACCGCTCGGGGGCGGCGCCGAGCGGCGTGGTCGAGGTGTATCCGGCGATGGCGTTGCGGCACTGGGGGCTGACGCAGCGGCAGTACAAGACCGACGTGGATGCTCGCCGCACGCTCATCGCGGCCCTCGAGCAGGCCGCGCCCTGGCTGGACGTGTCGGCACACCGCGAGCTCATGACCTCGTCGGCCGATGCTCTCGACGCGGTCATCGCCGCGCTCGTCGCCCTCGCGCACGCGCTCGGTGCGACGCTCGCGCCGACGGCCGCGCAGGTTGCCCTCGCCAGGGTCGAGGGGTGGATCGCGATGCCGACGCTGAGCCTCGCCGAGTTGGGCGCCCGCGCGCTCGCGCCGACACCGACGTCGGCACCCGCGCCGGCCACCCCGTCGGCACACCTTGCGGCACCCCCGTCGGCACTCCCACCCGAGGGCGAGTAACCTGGAGGTTCGGCCTGCAGTTCTTTGGGTGTGTCTACACCGCCGCGGGCCACGATTTGGGAGTTGCGTGTCTGACGAGGAGTGCATCCACGGTTTCGAGTTGGCGATGTGCGCGCCGTGCAGTGCCACGGGAGCCGATCGCCGCGAAGCGGGGGGTGCGGGCCGCACGGCGGGAACCTCGCCGAAGCCTGCTGCTCGAGCGGCGGGCACGCGGGCGCCGCGCGACCCCAGC
>SXGT01219157.1_pt1 | contig 17328 bp, 13 predicted proteins | sample 3176221 | NCBI WGS metagenome assembly SXGT01 (sample SAMN11356862, study PRJNA531348) | freshwater metagenome | isolation source: freshwater sample F1-120 | place: China: Fuxian Lake, Yuxi | collected 2017-12-25
CGAATTCTCGTTCGCTTCGGAGGGGGGAACTCGACCAGCTCGCGAGCGCGGCGGAAGCCACCGAGATGCCGCACGACGGCGTTCACCAGATCGAGACGTCCCTCCTGCGTGAGCGCATGGCTATCGATTCGCTCACCCGCGGACAGTCGATCGGTAAGCACACGGAGGACACGATTCCGATCCCATCGGAACTTCGGTAGCGCCAGCGCCGTCCGCGCCGCAATGAGGCCGCCGAAGTGATGGCCAAGGGCCGAGCGGAGCTCGGACGGGAGCTGCTTTGCCGTGCGTGGGCCGTTTCGTGTCAGGTCCGCGTAGCGCTGGAGCGCCCCCGTCCGCGACATGCCCGTCCAGGCGCGTCGTTCCCGTGGCTCCCGGGCTGGAAGCCCCGCGGCCGCTCGAGCCCGTTGCAGCGATCCAAAGTGCGCGTACACCGCCTTCAGTAGTTGCTCGCCACTTCGATTGAAGCCGCGGCGTCGCGTCGGCGCCACGTGATCGACTCAAGCGCCAGACTAGCCTCCCGCGTCAATGGGACCGACGTGCCAGACCTGGTATCCGACCGCCGCAGTTTCCTCGGGGTACGGCGACGTTGCCGCGAATGACGTCCCATCGACCGCCTCGAGCATGCATTCGAGCGCCCGCTTTGATTGTTCCGGCGTCAGCGACGATTCCACCATCATGACGGGGAGCTCGGCTCCTTCGATGGCGGCCGGTCTAGCGATGCCTGCATCGAACATCCAGCCATACCGGAACTCGATCGTCCCCTTGCCATCAAGGGACTTCCAGCAATCGCGCACTCGAGGAACGAGCGTTCGCTGGAAGTAGGTCTCGGTGGCTTTCCTGAACTCTCGGAAATTCTCGGGAACCTCCTGGGGCGGCGAATCGGTGAGTGCCGTCACCGGCGGGGAGGGCGCCGGCACAGCGTAGGGGTCGCTGGTGCTGGGGGTCGACGGAATCGACTGCACGCTGGGCGGGCGGGTGGCCGCATTCTGACCGCGTCGTGGTGGTGGCCACATGCGAGCCGTGGGACCCGCCGACGATGCGTGGTCGTTGCCCACCATGGACTCGTGAGGCGGCGGAGGCTTTGACGATCGCTCCCATGGGGGTCGAGCCCACAAGGCCACGAGGACTACCGCCGCCCCCAGTGCGCATGAAGTCACAACAATTCGCTTCGACATCTACTGGACCTTCGTGTTCGTGCCTGCGTCAGAGGCGTCGGTGATCGCGATTGTGCCACCGCCGCCAGCGGAGTCGGCACACGCAATCTGCGTGGCACACACCGTACGGCCCTGCGTGTCGGTGAGCATCGTGCAGTACTCCTTACCACTGCACTGATCCTTGGCCGGGCAGACCCAAGAGTTGAGGTCTTCCGATAGACCGCAGCGCTCGCGATAGCAACGCGGCGGCTTGCCACTTCCGCACGCACCGGGGTCCCCTCCCGAAATGGGCTGCAGCAAGAAACCATCAATCTCAGAGGAGAACTCCGAGCTGATGGGCTCGTTGTACATGTCTACGGCTTCGTAGCTGCCGGCGCTAGCAATACCGACGGCGATGGCAAGGGCAACAACAATGGATCCGATAGTTCCGATGGTCTTCACTTGATTCTCTCCGGTTGGGCGGTTCTTCCGCTTGTTTCAGGAGGGGCTATCGGAGGAGGCCCCTGCCGGTTTCCTGTTCACCCGAAGTTTTTTTGGCGCCGCAGCGGAAGTGCCTGGCCAATGGCGCCTCAACGGACTGGATACTCGATGACTTTCAGGCCGTTATCTAGTCGGCGCTTGCCATGGTCGTCGCGTCGCGCGCGACGAAGATTTCCGCGAGGGAATGTCGGGAGCCATGTCTGCGAGCCGTGTTTTCGCGCCGTGGCGCTTCGCTGCTTCGACTGGCCACGCGCTTGTTCAGATGTCGGCGGCTTTCAGCATCGCAAGCAAGGTAACCCCTCCACCAACGGCGTCTGAACGACCGCGGGTGGAGGGATTACGACCGATCCGCGCACGGGCAAGACGAAGGAGTTCGATCGGGTCTTGCGCGGGGTGACCGCCCGCGAAGCGGCAGATCAGCGCGCCGCGATGCTCAAGGAAGCACAGGGACCAGAGGCCAACGGCCAACGAGTTCGCGGTGGGGAATTCGCGAAATCGTGGATCAAATCGAAGCGACTGAAGCTCGACCCGACCACGGCCGCGACCTACGCCGACGCGCTCGATGACCACATCCTGCCGGTCTTCGGGAACTACCTCTACGACGCGATCACGCCGCTCGACGTTCAACGCTGGATCGACGATGCCCTCGTCGCCGGCTGGAAGACATCCAAGCGAAGTGGCGTGGCTGACGGTGACGACGATACGGATGACGACGAGGAAGACGACCAGCTCCCGCGTAGCTACTCGAGTCGCACGGTCCATGGCTGGTTCCGCGTGTTCCGGACCATGACCCGCGATGCGATCGCCATGCTGGGGCTCGCGCGCGACCCGACGCTCCGAATCTCGTTTCCCGATGCCGCGGAACGCGACGAGGCCAACGCGCTGTCAGCCGAACAACTCGCCACGTTCCTCAAGGTGGTGCGCGAGAAGTACGCCACGCACTACGCGCTGGTCGTGCTCCTTGGGTGCGCGGGGCTTCGCTTCTGTCATGGGAGCGCCCTGCACTGGGAGGATTGGGACGAGGACAACGGCGTGCTGCGTGTGCGGCGTAAGCTAGTCCGCGGCAAGCTTGACGAGGTCACGCGCAAGAAGCGGGCACCGAGGGAGTACTCGGTGGAGCCGGAGCTCGCGGAGATTCTCCGCTGGCACCGGCGCAAGTTGATCGCCGACCAGGCGCCCGGACTCTACAAGGGGTACATGTTCCCCTCGACGGTCGGGACGCTGCGGTCGCCGAGCAGCTTGGACAAGGCCTGGAAGAAGTCCCTGGCGGCGGCGGAGATCGAGAAGCGCTTCACCGTCCACGGCCTCCGCTACACGTTCACGGACCTCGTCCGGCTCGCGAACGTGGACGCGGTGGTCCGGCGGGCTCTCACCGGTCATGTGACCGAGGAGATGCAACGGCACTACTCCACGGTCGGGATGGACGAGAAGCGAGCGGCGGTCGCCAGCGTCGTGCGGCTGGTACCACTCGGCAGCGATCGGCGAGGCGTTTCGAACACCGAAAGTGGTACCAGCGGTGGTACCAGCGCGTCCGGAACGGCGAAGGCCGGCTGAGGTTCGATCTCAACCGGCCGTCTTCACGAGCGAATCGTCGAGCGGGATATGGGATTCGAACCCACGACGTTCAGCTTGGGAAGCTGACACTCTACCACTGAGTTAATCCCGCAGCTCAGCGGGCAATCTAGCGCAACACGGGCGCGAGTCAATAGGCGCGCCGGTCGCGAAGTACTCGCAGCGCTTTGTCTTTCGGCCAGCGATGAAGAGGGCTCGCGTCGAGTCGCAACGCCCGTGATGCAGGTTCGCGCTCGACACGCGAATCGGTCGATGGCCCTGCATCGTCGCGAGATACAGTGTCGCTGTGAACTTCCCGAGCACCTCGTGGAGACGACTCCTCGTCGGTTGTTGCCTGATCGCGGGTTCGTGCGGCACGGAGTCGGACTCCGCCGACGCGCTGTCGAGCGCGCTCACGCCCACGCAGCCCGCCGCCTACTACATCGACCAGGCCAATCGCTACTTCGACGCGCTGGACGAGAGCGCCGACCCGACGAGCTTGCCCACCTACTCGACGCTGGTCGCGCGCTGGGAGTGGCCACCCTGGCTCTACCTGACCGGCTACGGCGCTGAACAGATGGAGGCGATCGACAGCGCCGTGAAGTCGCTCACCCCGGCGACGGTGCCCACGCGTGACTGCCGGATGTTCGAGGTCCAGCCCTTTGCCCGGTGCCGCGTGTCGTTCCAGTACGCCAGCGGACCGTGCCCGATCTACGAGGAGTTCACGTTCAACGACGCGGGAGAGATGACGTTCATCGAGGCCTGGTCGGACTTGCCCGGCCTCTTGCCGACCGCAGATCCGTCGGACGCGTGGGCAGAGGGGGCCGACGTGCATCGCCTGTCGACGCGGATCCCCGGCCTCGGCAACGCGAAGGGGCTCATCGACCCGACCTCCGACGCCATGAGGCGCGCGGCCGCGCGTGACCCCGAGATCGCGGACTTCACGATGCGCGTCGAGTACTTCTGGTCGGCCTGGACCGAGGCCTACCAGGCCGCCGGCAGCGACCTGTTCGCCCGCGGGTGCGGCTGGTGAACCGGGTGGCAGCGACCACCTGACGAGCGACGTGACCGATCAAGAACCCGTCCTCGCCCGACTGCGCGCGCGCCACCTCACCTCCACCTGCCCGGCCCCGTGAACAGCTACGTTTGCTTCGCTTGGCCATTCGGGACGAGCGATTTCGCCAGCTCGACCTCTACGAGGGTACAGTCGCGCGGTGGGCATGCGGCCGACGACGCGGGAGGTGATCGAGCATGTGGTCGCGGCGTGTGACGCCGCCGAGCCGGGCGCGTCGGGCGAGCGGCGCGTGGTCGACGCGAGCGCGTGGCGTGAGAACGGCGGGGACGAGGACGAGCTCGAAGAGCTGTACGAGGTGTGGAACGAGCGGTTCGCGGCCGAACTCGACGCCTGCCGCGGGGTGCTGGGCGCGCCCAGCTACGACGACGAGAGTGCGCGCGAGGACGTCGATGTCTGGTACGCCGAAGCGATGCGCATCGCCTGCTGGCGGCGGGACGGGCGTACGGTGTACCTGGCCCTCGAGCACGCCGACCGTGAGACGCCGATCGCCATCACGTGTGGGTGGATCGGTGATGCCGAGATCGAGCGCTTGCGATAACGACGGCCGGCGCTAGAAGCGGCCGGCGAGGACGAACGTCGTCGAGTGGCTGTCGACGCGAGGCGCGAGGGTCAGGCCGCCCTCGGCGGCGGTCGAGGGGCCGCCGGTGAACCACAGGAAGGCGGCGGCGCCGACCGCGGCGGCGCCCACGCCCCAGCCGATCTGCGCGGTGAGGTACTTGGCATTGGCGTCGTCGGTGAGGCGCTCGCGATCGGCGGTGGTGGTCGCGGCCTTGGCGTCGTCGTGGATGCCGGCGGCCTGGAAGTACAAGACGGTGCCGGCGGCGAGGCCGAGCACGCCGACGGCGCCGACGCCGAGGGCGGCCTTGCGCTTGCCGGTGAACGACGAGGGCGGCGCGGTCGGATCCTCGGGACCGGTGGGGCCATCCGGGCCGTCGGGGACGACGGTGGCGGGCAGCTCGCGGAAGCGCGGCACGTTGACCGACTGCTTGTCCTTCTCCTTGCCCACGGTCACCGACGTCGACCACGCCTCGTAGGCGGGGGCCTTGCCCTCGACCTTCCACACACCGCCGTCGACGGGGATGTCGCGGTTCCACTCGGCGGCGTCGACGGCCTGGCCGTTGCGCGTGATCTCGAGCCCGTCGACCCTGGCCTCGTCGGGCACATTGATGATGAGGTACGAGAGCCGGCCCTCGAGCTTGCCGGCGCGATCCTTGGCGGTCCCGTTGAGCGTGGCCTCGGCGGTCTTGCCGCGGGTCATGCGCTCGGCGTCGATGAAGTGGCCCCACGCCGTGGCGAACTCGCCGTTCTTCTCGCGGCAGTCGGCCAGGTTGAGGAGCGTCGAGATCACGGCTTCGCGGCGAAAGCTTCCATCGAAGGCGGTGCAGGCCTCGCCGATCTTGCCCTCGCCCATCAGCTTCTTGCCCTCGCGGAAGAGCTGCTCCGCGACCTGATCGGCGTGAGCCGGAGGCGCGACGAGCGAGAGGCCGAACAAGGCGACCGAGGTCGCAACCAGGGTGGAGACCATGCGCATGGATGTCCTCGTCAGCGAGTGTCGGGGATGCCGTCGCAGTCGGTGTCGCCTGGAACCGGGTTGGGACACTTGCTCTTGCCCTTGGTATCGTCGGGCGGCGGCGGCGGCGGCGGCTTGAGGTCCGGCTTCCTGTCGCGGTCGCGCCTGCGGCGCGAGCTCTTGTCGTCGGGCTTGTCGGCCGGCGGCGGAGGCGCGACGACCTCGGTCGGCGGCGGCGGCGGCGCGACGACCTCGGCCGGCGGTGGCGGCGCGACGACCTCGGTCGGCGGCGACGGCGGTGGAGGATCGACCGGCCTTTCGGCCGGCTCCTGGACGGAGCCACTGGTGGTCCCGGCGCCCGCCGGGGTCGTGGTGCCACCACCGCGACCGTCACCACCGCCCATCGACAGCATGAACACCACGCCGGCCGCGATCCCGACCGCGCCGATGCCGGCGATGATGATGCCGGCCTTGCTCTTCGGCGGCCCGCCCACCATGCCCGGCTGCGACTGCGGATAAGCGCCGCCCTGTCCGCCGGTCTGCCAGCGCACGCCCGACGCACCGGAGAGGGTCGTCGGCGTCCCCGGCGCGTTGTACTGGCCGCTGCCCATGGGGGGCGGCATCGAAGGCTGGCCGCTCGCCCCGAGCAACCAGCCGATGTTGTCGGCGAGCTCGTTGGCCGACTGGAAGCGCTGATCGGGGTGCTTGGCCAGGCAGCGCAGGATGAGCTGATCGAGCTCGGGCGGCAGGCCCGGCAGCATCGCCGACGGCACCGGCGGCGGCTCGCGCAGGTGGCTGGCGATGATCTCGCCGACGCCTTCGCCGTCGAACGGCGTGCGCCCGATGATCAGGTGGTACAGCACGCAGCCGAGCGCGTAGACGTCGCTGCGGGCGTCGACCTGACCGGCGCCGCGACACTGCTCCGGCGACATGTACATGGGCGTGCCCATGATGGCCGCGGTGTGAGTCTTGACCTTGCTGTCGGCGTCATTGGTCAGCTTGGCGATGCAGAAGTCGAGCAGCTTGGGCCGTTCGCCGCCGGAGACCTCGCGGTCGGCGACCAGGTAGATGTTCTCGGGCTTGAGATCGCGGTGGATGATGCCGCGGCTGTGCGCCGCGGCCAGCGACGACGCGGCCTGGCGCATGATGCGCAGCGCATCGAAAGGGTTGAGCCGGCCGAGGCGCTTGAGCCGCGCATCGAGCGGCTCGCCCTCGAGGAACTCCATGACGATGTAGGCGCTGCCGTCGGTGTGGTAGCCGAAGTCGAAGATCTGGACGATGCCCGGGTCCTGGATCGCCGTGGCCGCGCGCGCCTCGTTGAAGAAGCGCTGCACGATCTCCTGGTTCTGCGACAGGTTCGGCAGCAGCATCTTGATGGCGGCCTTGCGGCCGATCAGCGCGTGCTCGGCCGCATAGACCGCACCCATGCCGCCCTCGCCGAGCTTCCGGGAAACCCGGTACTGACCGATGACGGTGCCTTCCATGGCCGGCTGATTATGCGTGAGCCAGGCCCCTCGGTCGAGTACTGAGGGGCCGGGACGACGGCCCGGAATTCCAATGGGTTAGCGGCTAGAACGCGACCTGGCCGGCGTTGATGAGGCCCCACGAGTTCATCACTCCCGGCGATGCGTTCCAGTCAGCCATGTCGTTGTCATCGGTGTTGTCGATGCGCTGGATGGTGACGCCGGTGTTGTTGGTGCTGGTCATGATCGAATTCCGGACCGAGTGGATGCGGAAATCCTCGTCCACGAAGCCACCCGCGGGCACGCCGCCTCCGACCATCCGCCACTGATTGGCGGTGGCACACGCCGCCGCCTGGGTCTCGCTGTTGGCGGCGACGTTGCTCGGGGTCGCCACGGTCGGCAGGACATCGTCGTCGATCAACACGGCGTCGATGATCGCCCCGGTCGCGTCGTAGAGCGTGATCACGTTGTCGGTGGCGGTGAGCCCCGAATCGCTGGCGTACCAGTCGTACGCGGTGTCGTAGTTGCGCGTGAAGGTCGCCGCCAGCTGGCCGGTGATGCTCGTGGTCTCGTTCACGGCCGCGCCGGGGTTGCAGGTCCCGCTGGTGCCGTTGATGTGGAGGACGACGATGTCGTTGGTCTGCACGTTGAAGTTGGTGAAGTTGAAGTTGAGCTCGGTGATCGAGGCGTTGTTGACGCCGGTGCGCTCCTGGACCTTGTAGCCAGCCATGTTGCCGGCGCTGATCACGCGCAGCTCGATCAGATCGCACCCGCTGGCGATGTTGGCGTTGACCTCGTTGATCCGGACCACGGCCGGCGTGACGAAGCCGTTGAAGGTTGCGGTGTTGGGCGTACCGAGGGTCGTGCCGAGCAGATCGGTGACGGTGTTGGCGACCGTGGCCACGTACGTGGTCCCGCCGACCTGGGCCGAGGTCGTGACCGTGACGTCGCGACCGCTGACCGTGGCCGCCGAAGCGGTGAGCCCGTTGTCGAAGGTGAACTGGGTGCCGTTGGCCAGCACGCTCGACGCGAGCACGTTGCGCGTGAAGGTGATGCGCACCGAGGTCGGCGTGAGCGCGACAGCGCTCATCACCGTCGGAGCTGGGCAGCCGCTGAGCACGATGTCCGCGGCGGTGAACGCGGTCAGCTGGGCCTGGGTGGTGAAGCGGTGGATCGGGGTGTTGTCCAGCGCGAACGTGCAGCCCTGCGCCACGTCGACCGAGTTCTTCAGGCTGACCGGGATGCGGAGAAGGAAGTTCGCGCTCGCGACCCCGATGCCGGTGGTCGTGACCTGCGCAGCCTCGAAGCTGCTTCCGGCGGCGTTGAACGCGCCAGCGACGACGCCGGACACATCCACGATCTCGGAGTCGTACGAGTCGAGCGCGGTGACGAGGTCGGTCGCCGCCGTCACGCTCTGGGCGAGGGCTCCGACGTTCGCGCCCTGGGCGCTGCGCGCGAACCCGGTGATCGCCGTGGCACGCGGTTGGCTGCCGACGGACGCCATGGTGGTGATCGTGAAGCTGACGGTGTCGCCGACCACGGGCACCGGGGTCAGCGTGGCCGGATCCACCGCGATCATGAGCGCGGGACCCGTCTGCGATGCCTGGATCGTGAAGCCCGCCGGGTCGTTGGCAGGCGTGCCGATCTGCGGCTTGAGGTACGTGACGGTGGCGCCCATGATGGGCAAGCTCAGGCCACTGCCAGGCGTGGCCGCGCGGGCGATCTGGATCCACTCCGACGAGGTCGGGGTAGCGTCCGTGGGCGCATCGATGCTGGGGGCGTCGATGCTGGGGGCGTCGATCGCAGGCGCGTCGGTCTCGGCGGCGTCGGCCTCGGCGGCGTCGATGCGGGGCGCGTCGACGCGAGCGTCGTTCGGCGTGCCGCTGTCGTCGCCACCGCAGGCGGCGAGGCCAGAAACCAGGAGGACAGCGACGGCGGAAGTCAGGATCGAGGTGAAGCGCGGACGCATGGTCGGCGGTTGTACACCACCACCGTGCCGGGGCAAGCGCGAACGGCGTAGGATGCCCCGACGTGAGCGAGCAGCGTGCGCAGGGCAACATCCGCGTCGATGGCTTCGGCGTGGTCATCGGCGGCGAGACCCGCCGCCTCGACTTCCCACGGGCGCAGATCGAAGGATTGCGCGGCGATGCGGGCGCCGTCGAGTACGGCGCCGGCGAGATCTCGTTCGATCAGCTCAGCGGTCGGCTCAAGGGCGTCGACTGGTCGACCGATTCGGCGTCCGCGGGGCGGTTCTGGGTGCGCGACAAAGCGGGCCGGTTCGAGCTCCATGTCGCCGGCGTGGAGCTGATGCACGGCGTGCGGATGACGCGCTCGGCAGCGGGTGGTGTCGAGATCGTGGCGCCGCAGGCGTCGTTCGCGGATCTGCGGCTGCACATTCCGGAACTGGGTGTGTTCAGGAAGCCCGTGGAGGAGCGTGCCGATCCAACTCCGCCCACACCCGCAGAGCCCACCTCCTTGCGTCAGGACAAGCTGCGCTTCCTCGATGCGATCGGTGGCGGCTTCGGCTTCACCATCAAGGTGGTGCTCGATCTGCCGGTGCTCGGCGTGCGCACGCTCGATCAGACGGTCAAGGTCGAGATCACGGACGGCACCTTCGACTTCAAGAAGCTCGATGACGGCCTGAGCTGGCTCGAGGGCGCGTTCCTCGACATCGGCGTGGACGAGGGCCGCTTCCGGGTCGGCTACCGCGTCCCCATCGTCGGCACCAAGGAGATCATCTCGTTCGCGCTCGATCCCGACGCGCAGACCGTGGCTGCCTTCGATCGCATCCCGCTGCGCTCCCTCGCCGACTTCCGCATCCCTGGCCGCGGCAAGGACAACGGCGCCCGGGACTCCAGAGACGCAAAGGACTCCTCCAAGGGCAACCGCGGTCGTCTGCGCTCCTTGACCCTCGCCGACCTGTCCCTCCACCTCAGCCTGGTAGCGCCCCGCAACCTCGACGCCGCCGGCGGCACCATCCGGTTCGGCGGCGACGACGCCCCTGGGATCGTCGACCTGAAGATCGGGGGCTCCCTGGTCCAACCAGGATCAGGCGGCCTGACTGCGCAGGCCGGCGCGGTCGACATGACCCTCAAGGACGTCCACGTCGGCGGCCTGGCGCTCACCGCCGACCGGCTGCACGTCGGCCCGATGGACGAGCTCACGGTGACCTTCGACGGGTTCACGCCGCGGTCGCTGACCGCCGTGCTGCACCGGGTCACAGCCACCAACCTGTCTCTGATTCTCGGAGGATCGCGCGCCGTTTGATCGGCTCCGATCGGGGGCGGCGTGCCTCTGTCCGGACCCGGACAGCACAAGGCGCACGCAAGTGGCGGACAAACCTGGGTTCGAAATGCGGCACGCGGCGTGAACAAAGGTGGCTCATGCTGCAAGCCTTCCCGCCCCTTCCCCCGTCCTCTCCCGATCGCGCCACCGTCGTCCCCCGCGCCCCCGAGGGTCCCGCTGCCACCATGGACCTCCTGCTCTCGGTGCTGGAGAGCGCCGAGGTCGGCGTGGTCGTGGCCGACGCGTCGGCCCGTGCCATGTACATGAACGCGAGCGCCCGTTCCATGCTCGACAGCCCGCTCGGCGTGATGCCCCCGTGGTTGACCGTCGCCCTGCCCGCCCTCAAGGCCCAGGTCGAGCGCCACGGCCAGGCCCTCGAGCGCCTCGTCCACGGCGAGCTGACCGTGCGCGTCAGAGCCCGCGCGCTGGCCCGGCCCGGCACGCTGCTCATCGAGCTGGCCGTGGCTCCAGGATCGGGCAGCCGGCAGGTCGCCGAGCAGCTCGCGCGCGGGCTCGGCCTGCAGATCACCGACGCGCGCCTGCTCTCGCTCCTCTGGCGCGGCCTCTCCAATGACGAGATCGCGCAGACGCTGGGGGTGCGCACCGGCACGATCAAGAGCCGACTGTTCCGCCTCTACCAGAAGCTCGGCGTGAAGAAGCGGCCGGCCGCGGTCCTGCGCGCGCAAGAAGTCCTGGCCACCTGATCACGCCGGCGACGCCGGCAAAGGCGTCATCGCGTAGTCGAGGGTCAGATAGTGAAGGCCGCAGAGCCAGAGGTCGTGACGCGCGATCGTCGTGGCCGCCACGGGCGCGAGCGCGCGGAGCTCGTCGGGCGCCGCCGGGTCATCGCGGGTCCAGACCGCGATGGTCTCGGCCAACGGCAGGCGCACCGGGACGACGCGGCCGAAGAGGCGCAGGCATAGCCAGATACCAGCGTCGCCGCCGATGCGGGTCGAGAGGATCACGGCGCCGGTGTCGCCCCCGGTCGGGAGATGATCGAGGCGCAAGATGCTGGCGAGGTGCCCGCCCGGCAGCGGGAACGCGATGTTCATGTACGCGGTGCCGGCGGTGACGTGGGTGGCATAGGCCGCGACGTACATGGCGCGGCCGTCGGCGAAGGTGCGGATCCATGCCCGCGGCGACGGCCGGCCGTCGGCAGCGGGATCGATGGCCACGATACGGCTGGTGATGCCCTCGTCGCCGCGCTCGGCGGTCACCGGCAGCTGGAGCTGCCCGAGGCGGCGCGCGATGCGGGCCCACAGCCGAGCGCCGCCGCGGAAGCCGGCGCGCCAGTGCGGGCGGACGACGAGTGAATGATCGTGCGTTCGCTCGTAGAACGCGCGGATCGCCGGCGCGATGCGAGCGGGCGCGAGGCTGGGATGGGCGAGCTCGTCGAGGGCGTCGACCAGGCCGCGCGGCGACGGTGACGGCGTGCGCTCGAGGCCGCGAGCCGCGAAGAAGTCGGCACCGATGCGCAGGCCGGCGCGCAGGCGCGAGAACGGCGGCGCGAACGGCGGCGGCGGCGGCGGCGCCAGCGCGAGGGCGGCGAGCGCGACGAGCGCGAAGCCGACACCGTCGAGGATGCCGTGAGTGACCGCCATCGACGTCAGAGGATCGAGGCCGGCGATGGTGAAGACCGCGACGTGGCCGCGCAGGGCGTACATCCCCGCCAGCACCATCGCCGCCAGCAAGGAACCTCCGGCGATGACCTGAAGCGGCTCTCTGCTACGGATCGAGAGCACGGCCACGCCGATCCCGCCGAGGGTGGTGGCCAGGGCCGCCGACGTCTCGAGCCAGCGCGGGCCGTCGATGCCGAGCGCCGTCAGTGGAATGCCGATCGCGACGATCAGCGCGATCCCGGCTGCGAGCCTCGAACGATCTCGCGCTCGCAGCGCGGCGATGCCGGTGAGGTACGCGCCGGCGACGTGGAAGTGGGCGGTGGTCAGGAGCACCCACAGCGGCGGATAGCCGAGGAGGGCGTGGCCGGCGCGATGGGCAACGAGCCAGACCACCGCGCCGGCCAGGTACACGAGCGCGAGCGACGCGACCAGCTCGCTCACCGGCCGTAGCCCGCGAGCGACAACCTGGCCGGCCGCCGTTGCCGCGCACCACGTGCACACGAACGCGTAGGGCACCACCGCCGCCACCGCGAGCGCCCCCGGCTCGAGCGCCATCGACGCGCCCGCCGGTATGCCGGCCACGAGCGCCACTCGCACCGCTCGCCCGCGTCCGAGCGCGCGCAGGAGCAGCGGCGTCGACACCACGATCGAGACCGCGACGACGGCTCGCGCCACGTCGACAGCGGTGACGGTCATGGCAGGAGCTTCGCGCGCTCGTCGGTGCTGGGCAGCTGGCAGCTGTCGAACTTGCCGAAGATGCGGTAGCGCAGCTTGGCCACCAACCAGTACATCGGATCGAGCAGGAACGCCGGGATCCAGCGCAGCCCGTAGGCCCAGCGCCAGGGCCGGGTCAGGTGGCGCGCCGCGTACAGGAACACCTTGCTGCGCAGGTGCACGCGGCCATCCTCGATGAACACCACCGAGTCGAGCTGGACCGGGATCCGCGGGTGGAGCGCGCGGAGGCGGGCGGCGGTCTCACCCTGCAGCGGCGCGTAGTGGAAGGCGCCGCCGTCGCGCTTCATCAGCCAGCGCACGGTCTTGCTGCACAGGCCGCAGACGCCGTCGTACAGCACGATGCGCGGAGGGAGGGGCACGGTCATCAGATGCCCGCGCCGGCCATCCCGCTACACGTCGTCGGCAAGCAAGCTGTCGATGGCGTCGCCGGCCTCGTCGAGGGCGCCACGGCGGCCACGCCCGCCACGCAACCGCACCAGGCGGTCGCGGGCGTCGAGGAAGCCGGGGTCACGCTTGACCACCATCTCGAAGTAGTAGACCGACTCGCGCGGGTCGCCGAGCGACTCGTAGGTCGCGCCGATCTCGTAGAGCAAGGTCTGGCGCTCGCGCTCGTTGATCTGGTTGGCGTGCAGGCCGGCCTTGAACTGGTGCACGGCCTCGGACAGGTTGCCCTGCTCGCGCTGGCACAGGCCGATCATCATGCGGCTCTGCACCTCGCGGGCGACCGACGACTGCGCCACCTTCTCGAACGCCTTCATGGCCTCGTCGTAGAGCCCCATCTCCTTGTAGGCGAGGCCGAGATCGAAGTGGGTGTCGCCGTCGGAGTCCTCGAGCGGCTTCTCCAGCACCACCGCCGGGCGCGAGCTCGGCGGATGGTGCTCGTGGTCGTGGTGACCACCGGCAGCGATCACGCGCTGGGCCTCGTCGAAGGCGGCCGCCATCTCGTCGTCGTCGCCGGTCTCCTCGGGCTCGATCTCCTCGAGTTCGGAGACGTCGACGGTCTCGGTGCCGCCCAGCGCGGGTTCGGCAGGGGCGTCGTAGCCGGGCAAGCCCTGCGCCGAGATCTGGGCCTCGAGATCACGCAGGCGGGCGGCGACGAGCGGATGGTTGGGATGACGGCCCTGGAGCGCGCGCAGCACCTCCTCGGCCTCCTCGTACATCCCGTGCTGCACGTAATAGTCGGCGTCGTCGAGATCGTCCTCGAGCGTGCGCGGCGCGGCGCTGGCATGGGCGGTGGGCGCGAAGGCCTCGATCGGCTGATCGATGGTGCCGCCCTGATCGTAGACGTAGGGATCGACGTACGCGGCGTCGGCGTACTGCGCGTTGGCGTCGGCGTCGTAGGTCTGCTCCGAGTACGGCTGCGCCTCGTAGGCGTAGCCCTGCGCGGCGTCGTAGGCCGGGACATCCTCTTCGGCGGTGGTGTACCCGGCCGAGGCGGCCTCTGGATAATGCGACTCGAACGACGTGGCGGGCAGCACGCCGGCGCCCATCTGTTCGGCCGCCGGCACCGGCACGCCGTGCGGCCCGACGTACTCGTCGCGTTCGGCGTCGAACGCGGCCGCGGCCCCGGGATCGAACGTCGGCGCCGAGGAGGTCTCGCCCGACCCCGGCTGGCGACGGCCGCGCATGACCGCGTCGAACTCGCGGGCCGCCGCCGGATCGAAGGGTAGCTCCTCGTCCTCGACCTCGACGGGAGGCACGGTGCTGCCCGTGGTCGAGTCGTAGGCGGCCTGCTCGAAGCCCACGCGCGCGGCCAGCTCGGCGGCGACGCCCTCGTCGATGTCGTCGGCCAGCGAGTCGTCGAGCTCGGCGTCGAGCGCGTCGGACAGGCGGCGCTGTTGCCAGGTGTCGGGTGCCTTGCCCGGCTTCTGGGTGGCCGCGACCGGCTGGCCCTGGCGCGGCGAAGGCGCCCGGAACGGCGGCGGCGAGCCCATGGCCACGTCGCCCTCGCGCGCGGTGCGTGCGGCCAGGGCCTGCACCTCGGAGGCGTCGACCTGGCGGGTCGAGTCGTTGCTGGCGAAGTCGTGCTCGCTGCCCAGCGCGCGCGGCGAGCGGGCCCGCGCGCCAGCGGCGCCGGCCGAGCCCGGGCGTGACGGCGAGCGGTCGAACATCGCCGGATCGATGCCGTCGAACGAATCGGCGCGCGGCATGTTGTCGAAGCGAGGCCGCGACGGATCGCCGAAGTCGATGTCGTCGAAGTCGATGTCCTCCTCGACCGGCGCGACGCCGCCCGAGGCCAGCTCGTCGGGATCGATGATGAGATCGTTGCCGCCGTCGATGACCTCGACGTCGGGCGCGATGCTGATGTCGAGGCCGAAACGGCGGGTCAGCTCGAGCGCCGACTGGTTGGCTCCATCGACGGCGAGGACCTCGCGCACGTAGCCCTCGGCACGACCGGCGTCATGGGGCGCGGTGCTCTCGGCCAGGCGCAGGAGCTCGGCGATGGCCTCGCCCTCTCGGCCCTGGGAGAGCAACACGTCCTTCAACCGCTCGCGCGCCTCGACGTTGTCGGGGTCGAGCGCGAACACCCGGCGCAGGTGCTCGATGGCCTTCTGGTGCAGGCCATACTTCACGTAGACGTCGGTCTCGGTGAGGATCTTGGCGATCTCGTCGGCATGTTCTTCGCCCGCCGCCGAGTGGTGGCGGTGCGACGAGCTCTCGTCGAAGTCGGCGGCGAAGTCGGCCTCGCTGCTCGCGCGGCCCGCGCTCGGCGCGTCCTCCTCGTACGCGGCGTCGGCGAACTCGCTGGCGTCGGCCACCTCGTCCTCGGGCAGCGCGAAGTCACCGTCGAGCGAGCGCTCGTCGACCAGCGGCATGGCGCCGGTCATGCGCGCGTCACCGGGCGGGCGTAGAGCCGGCACGTCGCCGGTCCAGTTGAGCTTCCGGGGCTCGACGGCCGCCGCCGCCGCCGCGGGCGCGAGCACCGGCGCCGCCGCGCCTCCCATGTACGCGAGCGCGTCGGCATCCCCGGGCGCGAAGGCCAGGATCTTGCGATAGACCTCTTCGGCGCGCGCCCGCTGCTTGGCGTCGTCGAAGACGCGGGCCAGCTCCTTGAGCACCGAGACGGTCTTGCCCTTCTGGTCGAGGGCCTGGAAAGCCTGAGCCAGCAGCGCCAGCGTCTCGACGTCGCGGGGATCGGCTTTGAAGCAGATCTGGAGCTTCTGCAAGGCGCGACGGGGATCGCCGCGCCGCAGGTAGAGACCGGCCAGCTCGCGGTTGAGATCTCGGTTCTCCGGGCGGTGCCAGAGCAGGCGCTCGGCGACCTTCACGAAGTCGTCCTGGCGGTTCTGCCGGCGCAGCTGCTCGCACACCAGCGTGAATTCGGCCACCGCCTCCTCGACCATCTGCTCCTTCGAGTAGAGCTCGGCGAGCTTGATGCGGGTGGCGACGTTCTGCGGATCGAGATCGACGAGCTGGCGGACGGTGGCCAGCGCTTCCTTGGTCTTGCCCTCGCGGTGGAAGTGCGCGGCGACCGACTCGAAGTGCTGCATCGCGTCCGACATCAAGCCCAGCTGGCGGTACAGCTCGGCGAGCTTGAGGTGGACCTCGACCAGGCGCGGATCGAGCTTGAGGATCTGCTTGTAGACCGCGACGGCCTTGGTGAAGAAGCCCTGGTCCTGGTAGTAGCGGGCGACCTTGAGATAGGTCTCGGTCGCCTCCTGCTTCTGGCCTTTGCGGGCGTGGAGGTCGCCGATCTTCAGCCAGACCCGGACGTCGGCGGGGTCCTCCTTGACGACGCGGAGGTACTCCTTGATCGCCTTGTCGAGCTGCCCCTTGTCGACGAACTTCCGGGCAGCGTCCATGACCTTCTCTTTGTTGAAGGCCATGCCGCTACCTGCCCCTCGCCGGCGAACCGGCGGGGCCCGCGAAGAAGGCGTCGTTTCGCAACAAGATCTAAGGTACTGGGCGCTGCTCACCCTGGTCAAGCCAGAGTTTCAATGATTCGGTAAGTTTACGCACGATCCGGGCTACGGATCGGGTACTTGGCGACCGGCCTGCCCGCTCAGTTCCGCGGCGGCGCTTTGGAAGCCTGTAAAAACCGCGCCACGAAGCCGGTGTCGAAGTCGCCAGCCCGGAACTCCGGAGAGTCCATGAGGCGGCGCAGGAACGGGATGTTGGTGCGCGGACCCTCGATCACCATCTCGTCCAGGCAGCGGCGCGCACGCCGGATTGCGCCCGGGCGATCGAGGTCGTGGACGATGACCTTGGCGATCATCGAGTCGTAGTTGGAGGGCACGCGATAGCCGTCGTAGATGTGGGTGTCGACGCGGACGCCGAGGCCGCCGGGCAGGTGCAGCGCGGTGATCTTGCCGGGCCACGGGGCGAACGAGTCGGGATCCTCGGCGTTGATGCGCATCTCGATGGCGTGGCCGCGTGGCCGGCGCTCGGCGGAGGCCTCGAACGACAGCTTCTCGCCGGCGGCGATGCGCAGCTGCTCGCGCACCAGATCGAGGCC
>SXGT01553075.1_pt1 | contig 17327 bp, 11 predicted proteins | sample 3176221 | NCBI WGS metagenome assembly SXGT01 (sample SAMN11356862, study PRJNA531348) | freshwater metagenome | isolation source: freshwater sample F1-120 | place: China: Fuxian Lake, Yuxi | collected 2017-12-25
AAAGGATGCTGGGAAATGGGTTTCATCCCTTCCAAACCTTCAAAATGCATCCCTCTTCCCTCATTCAATGCATGGATGCGTTGCTCCTCCATGAACTCGAGGAATGAATGGTCTACAAATTGGCAATGGGAAAAATCGACCCGAACGTGCGATTCATTCGCGAGACGCTCGAATATTTTTTTGTATCCGATGAGGTGCGTGAACAACGCAGCCCCATGAATTTCAAGCGTTTGCGGAACAAGATCAGGCCTTATTATATAAGTCGGCTTGAAAAAGGATCCCAACATGAGCCAACGGATGATATGCACTATTAGTTTTAATAATATGCCAGAGGCCACGCCCAAAAGAAGGTCTTCGGCCAAAGTAACACCGATTGTTACTAAAAATATCGCCAATTGCTCCCATCCGATTTGCAGAGTCTGACGAAATTGTCGGGGCGAAGCCAAGCGGTAGCCAGCAAACAACAGCATGGCGGCAAGTGCTGAATTGGGAATGAGTTCTATGACTGGAATCAGAAAGAGCATGGAGAGCAACAAAAAAGCGCCATGAAAAAAATTGGACCATTTTGTGTGCGCTCCGAATCCCACATTGGCACTGCTGCGGACCACCTCCGAAATCAAAGGTAATCCACCCAACATGGAGGAAACAAAATTACCCACACCCAAACCAAATAAATCCGAATTGTAGTCGGAAGTACGCTTTTGCGGATCCATAGAATCGATGGCCTTTACGGTGAGCAGCGATTCGAGCGAGTTAATGAACAAAAACATGAATACATATTTCCAAAACACCCAGGTCCCTATCAATGAGAAATTGAAGTGGAAACCGAAATCGCCCCAAAAATCTCCGATGTGCACGAGGGTGTATGCCGGTAATTTTTCTGGAAAATGACGGATGAGTGAAGTGGGAATCGCAATGAGCAACACCCACACCGGTGCAGGTATTTTTTTGAGCCAGCCCTTTTGAACGGCGGGGTAAAAAAACATAATAAGAAGCGATACGACTCCGAGAATGGCCGGCTCCATACGGGCTTGACCGATGAAATTCGGGATTTCGGCCAGCAATTCAAGCGGTGGCTTTCCGGCATACATCGAGGGTTCGACCCCCATGAGTACAGGAAATTGCTTGGAAATGATGATGATGCCAATGGCAGCAAGCATCCCGTGAACTGCCGAATGTGGAAACAAATCGCTCAGCGAACCGAGCCGACCCAAAGCCAAAAGCAACTGCAAGAGGGCAGCCAACATTACGGCAGCGGTCACCATGGGCCAATAGGCTTCGCCTCCAAATTCCAGAAAAGCCCCCGAACAAACGGTAATGAGACCGGCCGCAGGACCTTTAATCGTAAGGGGAGAAACTCTAAAAAGCGGTGTGATGAGTCCACCCACCATGGCGGTGAGCACCCCCATGGCCGCCGGAAAACCACTGGCCTTGGCGATGCCTAAACTGAGGGGAAGTGCCAAAAGAAAGACCAGAAAACCCGACAGCATATCGGTTTTCCAGTTTTTTTGAAGGTCCTGCAGGTCACTTGCGTCCAACAGGGTATATGGATTTTTATGTGAAGAATGATTATTCATCGGGGTTCAAATTAAAGGGTTTGAGGGGTAGAATGGAGATAAGATTTTTGATGATGACCCAGAAAGACCCTGGCATACATGCGTATGATCGAGATTCCGTTTAGAACAAATGATAATGCAAGCAGGGTGGCCATAACAAAGTCTCCCTCCTCTATATGGCTCAGGAGAAGGTCCTGTCCTAAAAATGTGGTGGTGATGGGGAATCCCGACATGCCCAGACCGCTCATCAGAAAGAAAAAACCAAGGGTGGGCTTGGTGTGTATTAGCCCCCAATACGCGTTCAAATCGGGCATTTGTTTGAGTTGGGCACGGAGTAGTAGCAGCACGGCGTATCCCACACTACTGCTGAGTATGATCCCGCCTAAAAAAAGAGCAGCTTCCGTGTCGTTAATCTCTACCCGCCACTGTGTAGAGCGCAACACCAGTAGGTTGCCCAACAAAATCCACGTCCACCCATAAACTACGCTACCCCTTTCGTTATAAGCCTTCACCATCAGGAGCAAAGCCCAGATTCCCAGTGCGGTAGACGTTGCACTGCGCGCGAAGTCGTTATCAACTCCAGCCCACTCGGCCTTTTCAAACGGCAACCAAAAGGTCGATAACAGCATAATCATTGTGGTCATCAACAGAAAAAGTGGATTTGGAATGGGGTTCAGGATTTTTTTTAGACGTTTCAAAGGTGATAACAAAACGGAAAAGATCAGGTGATCGAGGTTCCATTCCTTGAGGCTCAACAGATACAAGCTGCTTTTGAGGCGATGTACCCAGCGACTTTTAGCAGGTGCAACGGGCTTAGGCTCAAAATGATAGAATTGATCTCGAATGAGGTAGGTCACCACCGAAGGCGATACCAGCAATTGGTATGTTCGAAGCAAGGCATTTCCTACAAAATGAATCAGTACCAAAGAATGCAGACCCAACGCAATTTCCATAAACATCATCCCAATCTGTGCGCTCGAACTGTAGGCAATTTATCCCTTTATGGTCGACTGCGTGCGGGATATGAGGGTACCACTCACCGCGGTGGTGAGCCCCAAAAATGCAATGAGCACCTTAACTTCAGGAAGCATCTCCCAAAAGGTGTGCGTGCGCATCAGCAAATAGGCTCCGAGGTGAACAGAAAGCGACCCGTAAAAGACCGCACTCGATGGGGTGGGGCCTTCCATTGCGCGTGGCAACCAGGAAGAGAAGGGGAACTGCGCGGACTTGGCCAATGCCGCCAAGAGCACCATCAGCGAAACGAATAAGGCTGTCTGGTGGTGATGCTCGAAATACACGTCGCTCCACTCATGCTACGCCAATTCGGCAAAGGTGATGTTTGCATGCCAAAAATGATGGCTCATCCACATGGCCATGAGTAAGCCCACATCGCCCAAACGATAGATGGTGTAGACGCGTACAGCATTCCGCACAGGAATGTACCGTAGTCGATAAAAGGCCACCAACAGAAACGATGATAGTCCGATAAATTCCCAGCCCAAAAACAAGGTTTCGAAATTGCCGGCCAGAATCACAAACACATAAGCCGCATAAAAAAACAAGAGCGTATTGAAAAAGCGCTTGTACCCCCACTCACGGTGCATATAAAATCCGCTGTAATAAACCACCATGCCGGCAATTAGGGTGCCTGTCCAAAGAAAAGTTGCGGATATATAGTCGAAATACACATCGATGAAAAATCCATAGTCATCATGCCTGTAAAGTGTGATTTCACGCAGCTGAAGTGCTGGTTCTGATTGCCCAAACCAGGAGACACTTAGGGCGAGGAGCATGGCAGCATGGCTGATTAGGGTGGTGAATGCCCATCGGGAGAGTCCCTTTTCCGCGCGCGAAGGAACCAAAAGGCTCACGGCAAATCCGGCAAATGGCCAAAGAAGAGCTATGGTCAGAATAATGTTATTACTATTCATAGTCGTGCAACGAGTTGACCTGTTTTGTTGACAACCCGCACAAAAGACTCCTCCCCCTGAACTGGGTTGACACTTTTGGTGTAAGGCACATACGGCATCCATTGATCGTTTTGGTAGACCAGATAGTCTCCGGTGTTCGGATCCAATATGGAAAACCACACCCAGCCTTTCTGAACCCAGGCAAAAAGCTCCGGAAATCGCTGAAAAAGCCGCTCTACAACTTCTCCTTCTTGCTCAACGATAAATAAAGCACGTATGGGCTCATGTATTTCGGTCATCTGACTGGGAAGTCCTGGGCGCAAATCGCCATCGATGCCGTTGTTTACCGCAAATAAGCCCACTACATTATGCGAAAGTTTGGTGCCAGCCCCCCACGTCGACCCTCGAGAAGTAGTACTCCAGGTTGATGCCTCCGCATACGGGTATAGCCGCCGATAATATGGACTGGAGGGCATCGCCCGTTGGGTCCTGGCGGTAGTCGTAGGAGTTGAGAAAGGGGCGCTTGTCTAGGTACAACCCCTGAAAGACTTGGTATCGGCCCACCAGGATTAAGGCATTGTCGGTATGGTTCCACTCAGGCCGTGGCTCAAAAAACGCAAAGCTCCTTTTGCGGATGGCCCGCATGAGTCGATCATTGCTTTCGGTTCGATGTACCGAGGGAAATCTGATGGCCCGTTCACGCGCATTGTCGACCAACGCCTGCTGCATACCCATTTGGAAGCGCTGATGGCGTGTGTGTTCCTTGTGGTCGGCGCTGTAAAGATCGTAGTAGATGACCTCATCGCGCGTTGTATCGTGAAGCGCCCCAATGAACCTGGTTTGGGCGGGAATGTGCAACCCATGTTGATCGTTCAGCAAATGCCGTACTTCATGTCGGTTGGCCATAGCGGCAAATAAGCGGGCATTCACCGAACCGGGTCGGCCGCTGCACGCCCCACAGTCATAGCCTGCATAGTAGGGGTTATTCACCGAACTCCCTCCATGCCCTATGATGTAAATATGCGCGGCAAAATCGGATGTAAGTCCGATCGTCGACAGGGTTCGGTATACTATTGCGGCCATTTCCTGATCGGTGAAACCGATTCGAGAACCTTGGTGCTCCCGTCCATTGTAGACATACTCGAGCTTGGAATGCTCATCCATATGTTGAAAGGAATCGGCCATGAACGCAACCGGACGCGGATTAAACAGGTTGCTCAACATGCGTATTCCGGCCATAAATCCCAGGGTATTGGACAGGATCCACCCACGAATGAGCGAGCCGCGGGCGTGACGCATCGATAAATCGCTGACAGGTCTTTGCCGGCGTTCGTGTTCTACCACCAAATGCCGGGGTTTAACAGGCGCCGGGCAGCACTTTGTGATGAATTTTCCGTGCTCAGGTTGAAAATAGAGCGCAATACCGAAGAAACCGGGGGTTCCGTAGGTACTGCAGTCCTTCAAACAATTCTGTAAGTGCCGTCTCACTGAATATTCGCGGTCATCAATACAGAAAACAGCCTGAAATGCATCGACCGCTTCGTTCGGTTGGCCTACTTGACCCCGCTCAACGTCTAATCGGGTTGGCTTTAATCCGCCTAAAACCTGATCGTAATAGCTCCACTCAAAAGCATCCTGCCAAATTCCGAGGACAGAGGACAGTTCACCGGGATCGGGGATATCGACAAACAGGTCCGGAAACTCGGGTTTGGTGAATGAGGTTAAGGGCAACCACCCGTTCGGAAACTTATGATCCAATGCATCAATTTCCAGGAGTAATTCCAGTGTAATCCACTCTTCCAGGGTCACATGCCTTCGATCGAGGAGAATTTCCGGCTGCGCTTCGGTAGTGGCCACGAATCCCGACCAACCCGGATGCGCAAATTGCTGGTCGAATAGATAGGTTTCAAAAGCCGCGGAGTCGCCAACTACCCTTTCGAGTAGATCGGAGAGCGCCGGGATTCCGTTCCGAAACCAATCGCGCACCCGGGCAGAACGAAAAATGGATGTGTTTCCCTCATTCACCATTCTCTGAAGTCCTTGTATGAAGCCTAGTTCAGGGTATGGGAATTTCCAGGATGCAATTCCTTGATCGAGATAGCCTGCAATCAGTCGAAAAAGCAAGGGATGAGCCGATTTGCTCAGATTGATTTGTCGTTTGTGTTTCCATTGTGCACGAAATCGCCCGATTCTTGCGTGGATGTCTGCATTCTCGGGCTGCTTCTGAACCATGCGGGCCAGCAGACTATCGAATTCCTCCTGCGGATAGGGCTCTTTAAATCGATACAGAAGGTGCCGATGGATTCGGTCGTGCAGTATTTCCTCGCTAATTCTACCTTCTTTGTGAAGTCGACGGAATTCGTTGAGCGACAAATAAGTTGCGCTTCCGTGGAGTGATGATGCCGTCCAGAGTGCTTGGTGAAAGGGTAGATCTTGGTATGCGTGTAGGGTGTTGTGGTGGATGAAGTCCTTTAGGGAGGCCTGTGTGGGCAGATGATGCCGCAATCTGACCAGTAGATCCCCACCACCGTGGTTGGTATCCATAGTTCTTAAAGTATGAAAGTGGGATGGTTTGAGAATCTTGTGCCCCCATTCCTGTTTTAATGGTGCACAAGTGCTGCTGAATCGCTCGTAGTTGATGCAATTATCAGCTGATCAAACCTTCGATACAGTCGTGTATCCTCAGATTTCCCAGAAGCAGATATCGGGGGATGCCGGGTTCACATCTTTTTCGATGCGATGGACAGACTTGTCCGGTAGATGTTGTTGTTAAAAATCGGTGGAGTCGATGGTTAAAAGCTAGAGCGGACTTCGTCTCCCGCTCTGTTTCCTCTTCATTGGTGGTGCCAGCAATTTCCCCCCATGGCAATATCCCATTGGCTGATTCGGCATGAAAGAAGGGGTCGTAGGGCGCATGTGCCTGCGGAATTTGGTGAAATTCCGTGTTTCGTACACCTGTATCAACGCTGATTTGACTCGCTGCGGACGTTGAGCCATGAAGCAAAGTGACGGCCTGGGCGCAGTAAAATGTCCAGAATATTCCGAACACGAATGTCCAAAGGGATGGCACGATTCGTTTCATTTCGGGGTCAAATATAGTCGATTTTATAAACGGACGATTAGGTCTTTTTATTGCGTATCGGGGATTGAAGCCATGTGTATTTGGGATTGAAGCCTAATGCCCATTTCCAGCGGCCAGTTCTCGTCTCCATGCCCGGCCGGCACACCGAAAATCACCGGATAATGGTATGTCGCGACCGATTCTAAGATTATTTCTTCCCATGTCGATCCAAATGAAATGCCGTGGTCTTTCATCCCCGTAAAATCGCCGACCAACAGCCCACTCAAATCTTTGAGCATTCCGGCTCTTTTCAGCGCCGTCAGCATACGGTCGATGTGGTAGAGATATTCATCGACATCTTCTAAGAAAAGAACCTTTCCCTTCAGGTCAGGAAACGATCGACTTCCCAAAAGACTATACAATACCGATAGATTTCCGCCTATGAGTATGCCGTCCAGGGTGCCTGCTCGTGCTACATGGCATCGTGAGGCCCATGGGAAATGGTTCCACTCTTGCGCTTCCTTATGATCGGGCGCCATTAATAGATTGAGCCATGCGCACCAATGGGCGGGAACCCCCCCTGTTTCGGGACCATCTTCGGGTATATCGGCCGCAGTTGGCTGTGCGGATATTGCGTCAGCAGTTGGCTGTACGGACATTGATGCACTAGGGAACTGTACGGGCATTGCGGCATGCATACTCCTAAAACCCAATTGGTGCAAATGGGCATGCAATACTGTAATATCGCTGTAACCCACCACCCATTTGGGTTGATGCTTGAAAGCCGACCAATCCAACAGGTCGACCATGCGTACCGTTCCGTAACCACCTCTCAAGCATACAATCGCCCGAACCTCAGGGTCATCCAACAATTCTTGGAATGCTTGGGCCCGCTCATCGTCGCGCCCCGAAAATTGATGATGCCTGCGCCCTATGCCCCAAGAACTGCGCACATTAAATCCTTCAGAAGTTAACCACCTAACAAATGGTTCAACTTCCGAATGATCCATCCAACGCGCAGGGGCTGCCAACGCTATGCAATCGCCCCTTTTCAAGGCAGGCGGTCGAAACAAGGCGGGCGTGGGCGACGATGCGGGCGGTGAGAACACCCCGCGTCTATAGTTTTCGCTATTCATTTGTTTTTCATCGTAAACTTACTGCTCATGCCGCGAATCTAACATCATCCATCTACAGCATCCAACAAAAGCTTTACACCGCGTCTACTCTTCTTTGTCTTGCCGCTTCGAATAGAAATACCCCAGCGGCCACAGACACATTCAGTGAACCCACACCCGAAGGCATGGGGATACACGACAATACCGTGCATTTACGCATCAGGGCTGGTGCAATTCCAGCTTCCTCCCCTCCCATTACCAGTCCCAGTGGCCCCGTGTAGTCGATTGTTTCGTATGCCTGAACCCCCCTTTCTGTAGCACCCACCAAAGAAAAGCCACAAGTAACCAAATAATCTGCAGCCTCAACCAGAGAGGCTACGCGACAAACTGGCATACTTGCAAGGGCTCCAGCGCTTGCCTTCATGGCGTCCGATGTCACCTGCGCACTGTTATTACGGGGTATGACCAAAGCATGCGCGCCGGAGGCTTGTGCTGTTCGGGCAATCGCCCCTAGGTTCCGAACATCTGTTACGCCATCCAACAATACCAACATAGGCAACACACCGAGTTCAAACAGACCCGCCACTACAGCGTCGATCGGCTGATATTCTACCGGCGATCGAAGAGCCACTACACCTTGATGCGTACCCCGAACCAAGCCATCGAGCTTTTCTCGAGGAACCTCCTGCACAGGGATTCCGCGTTCATGCGCCTGCGCCATAAGGGCACGAAGAGCGGTGTCGCGTCGGTCACGCACCACGAGCAACCGATTCAACTCAGCGCCCGATGCCATTAAAGCCTCTACCGCGTGCAGTCCATAAGCCAGGCCATCCGAACCCCCAGATGGGGATCGGCGGCGATCAGCGTGGAAGTGCGCCACCCCCGAATGCCTCGAGGCGTTTTTGAAAATTATTGGCCAATGTATCCTGCCCGTGCTGTCGGGAAATATTGGCCATTTCACCCATAAGGGCTATGGCATTCTGACGATCCCTATCGTAGAAACTGAGGTTTTTGCCTCTGAGTCCACTAAAATACTTAAGATCTTGTTCGAATACATTCACCAAGGTCTTCGCCACTTCATTTGCCTTCTTATGTGCACCTGCTCGGTGATACAATTCAACCATGCGGTAGTTATAAATCAATAAGGGCACGTGCTTATGAGGCATCTCCTTCATCACTAAATCTAAGATGTTCTCAGCCTTCTTTTTCTCACCCTGCTCTACAAAACGCTCGGCCAACCGAATCGCATTGCTGCGCAGATTAATGGTCATGCGGCTGGTCTCAGGATCCACGTAAATACCCTGATTCATGCGTCCCCAACGAAATTTTTCCATCATATTCTTGTACATGATGTCAGCTGCCACGCGAATCGTATTGCCATCATTACTGGGTTGGAAGCGAGGCGATAGGCGATAGGTCAGGCCTTCCAATTGAAAAAAGTCGTCGAGTCCCAAATATTGTTCAGAGCCCATACTGACCGTCCAATAGATCGGGCGTTCCCAGTTGTTCTGGGCGATGATATCGAGAATAATTAAATCATTCTTCATGATTCCGCTGCGTGGATATTCCCACACGATGGCATTGAGTGTTTTCGCAGAGTCGGCTTCTGTTACGGCACCTTGGCGAATTGCATTAGCCCGATTCACAGGAATCACGAGTTTCTTGGAAGGGAAATAATTAATTTGATCGCCGGCTTGTGTTTGCGCCTTCATGCTTGGATCCTCCGATGCGATAAACTTCATGGTTTGCGCAAGGTCGACAGGTCCCGTTAAGCCCCGATCGTAAAACGGAACATAATCGCGTGTTCCGGTCACGATCTGCTCCGGAGAAAAGGACAGTTTTATGGGAGCCGAATTGTTCACGGGTTTTCTTAGTTGGTTGATGTACCAATCGGTTCCCAACAAACTTAGATTCACCACCCGAACATCCGTGCGAATTCCTTCAACTTCCTGGGCATACCAAAGTGGATAAGTATCGTTGTCACCCATGGTAAACAGAATCGCATTCGGCGCGCAGCTTTCAAGGTAATTAATCGCAAAGTCCCGAGCAGTATATTTTCCCGAGCGATCGTGATCGTCCCAGTTTTCAGCCGCTAAAATGCCAGGAACCCCGAGACATAGCAAGGTCGATAAAGCAGCTGCAGGCAACAACGGGATAAACCGACGAAGGGCCTGTGCCACACCCATGACACCCAAGCCAATCCAAATCGCAAAGGCGTAGAAAGAACCCACATAGGCATAATCCCGTTCACGTGGTTGCTGAGGCTCGAAATTAAGGTAGATGACAATGGCCACCCCGGTGAGCACAAAGAGGATCGTTACCACCCAAAAATCGAGACGTTGTTTGCGGAAATGATAAAACAATCCCACCAATCCCAAGAGAAGCGGTAAGCCATAATACATATTGCGCGCCTTATTCTGTGTACGGATATCAGGCAAATTTTTCAATTCCCCCGCACGACCTTCATCCACCGCCGGAATCCCTGAAATCCAGTTTCCCCGCTCGTAGTCGCGTCCTTGTCCCTGCACGTCATTTTGGCGGCCAGCAAAATTCCACATGAAATAGCGGAAGTACATATGCCCCAATTGGTAGCTGAACAAAAAGTTGAGGTTTTGGCCGAAGGTTGGTTTTTGTCCGTCGCGCAACTTAAGCCATGATTTATAAAAATCAATATGCCTTTGTTGCGTTCCGGCTCGCTTGTAGGCACGCGGAAGAAGTGTATTCTGTGTGGGGTCATAAACGGGCACGATATCTTTGCCAATTTCCTCATATTGATCAGCACCTTTACGGTACTTCATGCTGCCCTCCTTCTGGTCTACCAACTCAGCCGTGAAATAAGGGCCATACAGCAAAGGCCGATCGCCATATTGCTCACGGTTGATGTAGCTCACCAACGAAAAAATATCGGAGGGCTTGTTCATGTTGATTGGTGGATCGGCGTGTGAACGAATCACAATCATGGAATATGAACTATAGCCGATGATGATAAAGGTGGCAGCCAATAATGACATATTAAGCAAGCCCTTAGCCGTTTTTTGAGAATGCATGATGCCGTAGGCAAGTCCACCAACCACCAACAAGGCGAACAATAGATTCCCAGAACCGAAGGGCAGGCCAATTCCATTCACCATAAACAGATCAAACTTCGATGCCAAAGTGGGAAGACCCGGAATGATCCCGTACATAATGACCGCCAAAATGGCAATCGAAATACCAGAAGCCATCAAAACCCCATTGCGGGTGATGGGATACTTGCGAAAATAATAGACCAGGCAAATGGCTGGAATAGCCAACAAATTCAATAAGTGCACCCCAATCGACAAGCCCATCAAATAGGCGATGAGCAACAGCCAACGGTCAGCGCCTTCTTCTTCGGCTACGCGCTCCCACTTCAGAATCGCCCAAAAAACAATTGCCGTAAAGAAACTGGAATAGGCGTAAACTTCGCCTTCAACCGCTGAAAACCAAAACGAATCGCTGAAGGTATAGGCCAATGCACCCACCGCGCCAGCGCCCATCAGCAACAATGTGCCCCCAAAATCGAGGGCTGCACCCCCCGATTCCAACATTTTTCGGCCAAGGGCTGTTATACTCCAAAAAAGAAAGAGAATGGTGAATGCACTCGCTATACCGCTAAAGAAGTTAACCATCCAGGCAACCTGTGAGGGGTCGGCAGCCAAAAGGGTAAACATCCGACCGGTTAACATGAAAAATGGCGCCCCCGGAGGGTGCATGATTTGCATTTTATAACAGGCAGAAATAAATTCTCCACAGTCCCAGAAGCTCGTGGTGGGTTCCAGCGTAAGGGTATAAACCGCCGCGGAAATGAGAAACACCAGCCAACCGGTGATGTTGTTAATCAGAGGGTACGATTTCATGTAGCTTATCAAAAATCAAGTGTCAAAACGAAATAGAAGGCCGAAAATACGGAAAAAACGACACGACGCTATTCAGTAGGAGGTGACAAATGCCGGACAGGGGGGTGACAAATGCTGGACAGGGGGGTGACCATTGCCGAACAGGGGGATGACCATTGCCGGACAGGGGGATGACAAAAATTGACACCTGGCCTTGCCTAGCAATAATAAAAGACACGTAGGTTGTTGATCATGAGCGCTTCAGGCTACATCCCTCGGGAACTCTTGCCCTGTTCGCGGAATGCACGAAGCCCGCTGCGTAAAAAGGTGCGGTAGCGCTCAATGTCGGGGTCATAGGCAGAAGGTGTCGTCAACTGCTTTTTCTTACCATTCATGAGTACATAATAGGGTTGAGAATTGATTCCAAACACAGAGGCCTGGTAGTCGCTCCACTTATTGCCTAAAGTTTTTACCTTCTTTCCACTGAAGCTGCTCACATATTGCTGGGATATGGGTAAGACTGTTTTATCGTCGACATACAAGGATATCAACACAAAAGAATCGCGCAACATCTGCAACACCTCCGGATCGGCCCATACGCTGGCTTCCATTTTCCTACAGTTTACACAACTGTGCCCTGTGAAATCGATCATCACGGGTTTGTTCGCTTTTTCGGCATAGGCCAATCCCTCCTCAAGGTCGAAAAAACAGGAAAGTCCATGGGGGCAATGAAAAAGGTCGCTGTAGAGGGTCCCCGCTTGGCTCGGAGCGGGTGCGCTGGGGTTAGCGGCGCCCCCACCCTGTTTCGACACACTCATGTCAAAGTCCTGGGTGGCCATGGGAGGAAGAAATGCATTCACCGACTTTAAAGGGGCGCCCCATAAACCCGGAACAAGATAGAAGGTAAAGGAAAGAGCCACCACAGACAACAGAAAGCGGGGTATGGAAAGGGGCTCTGGGCCTGGATCGTCGTGCGGGAATCGGATAAAACCCATAAGGTAGAGACTCAAACTCAAAAAAAGCGCAATCCAAATCACCAGAAAAACCTCTCGGTCGAGTATTCCCCAATGATAGGCCAAATCTACATTGCTCAAAAACTTCAAAGCAAAGGCCAATTCAAGGAGTCCGAGCACCACCTTCACCCGATTGAGCCATCCACCCGAACGGGGTAGGCTCTTGAGCCATCCCGGGAATAGTGCAAACAAGCTGAAAGGCAACGCCAGTGCTAAGGCAAAGCCAGTCATCCCCACCGCTGGGCCCAAGACAGCACCACGGGTAGCCGCCTCAACCAGCAAGGTGCCAATTATGGGGCCCGTGCAGCTAAAGGACACCAACGCCAAGGTGAACGCCATAAAAAATATGCCGGCCCAACCCCCACGCTCGCTGTTGGTGTCGGCCTTATTTACCCAAGAAGAGGGAAGAGTGATCTCGAATGCGCCTAAAAATGAAATGCCAAACACCACCAACAGCACAAAAAAGGCCAAATTGAACCAAATGTCGCTCGCCATAGCATTGAGGGCGTCAGAGCCAAAGGCGAACGTCACGATTAACCCCAACCCCACGTAGATCACCACAATGCTTAGCCCATAGAGCAACGCTTTCACCAACCCTTGTTGGCGGCTTCCCGTTTGTTTGGTGAAATAACTCACCGTGAGCGGGATCATCGGAAAAACACATGGGGTAAGAAGCGCAATGAATCCACCAAGGAGTCCAGCAAGAAAAATTCCCCACAATGCACCACCCGCGGTTCGTCTCTCGGTCTGATCATCAGCCGAACCGGCGCTACCCTCTGCATCCGAGTCCGCGGTTCGTCCTGTATCCAGGTCCGCAGTCCGTCCATCAGAAACGGCTGCCCCCGTGTTCGCCTCCAACGGGTTCGATCCCTGGCTCATTTCGCCTGGTGTAGAAGCATGGGCGCCCGATTGGGCAGGGGCACCGGCAGGTGAAAACACCAGGTCAAACTCCGTCTCCTCTGGCGGAAGGCACTGCTTATCGTCGCATACCATGGCATAAACATTCCCCTTAAGCCGCGCCCCTTGGCGCCTGACCTTAAACTTCTGCTCAAAAACCGCTTCGTTCTTGAAATATCGAACCAACAAACCCTCCCAAACTTCTGCTTTTTCCTCGTAGACCTTGCTGCGCTCCACCACTTTACCCAAACGTTGCCAATCCTTCGATGGGTGAAACGTGAATACCGTACGCTCGGGGCCCATACCGTCGTCAATTTTCATTTCCTGGGCGTAGAGGTGCCATCCTTTATCGATGCGCGCCTTGGCCCGAAACAAAGCCTCTGTTTCACTGGTAGCCACCCATTCAAAACTCCACTTAATGGGGTCTTGAATTTGAGCCGAAGAATTGATGGCCAATAAACAGCATGCAACAACGAGGATTGCCCTTTTGACCGGCATTGCTCTTTTGACCCAATTTTTAATCGCCCCAAACATTGTATTCGGTTATTTCGATCAAGTTGCCGTCGGGATCATGCACAAAAAACATGCGGCGGCCCGATTCCCGCACCCCTTCGTCGACCAGCGTAACACCAGAGTCGACCAAAGCCTCGCGGTTGGCGTCGTATTCACCATCGCGCGATTCCAGAACGATGTGTTGGTTCGGATATTGTAGTTGCCAAGATTGCTCGCTGCCTTCCTCAGCGGCCACCACCAAATGACAAACCAACATCGTACTGCCTGCCACAAAAACGGCATGTTTGCCTTTAACATAACTTTGCGTGCGCAATCCCAGCAAATCCTGGTAGAATGAAATAGCCTTCCTGAGGTTCTTAACGGTGAGGTGCGACTCTTTAAGTTTGGTGAACTGCAGCATGGTGTATAAGGGGACGAATATACGAGGCAGCAGGTGAATTTGCCGCATGCCACGGCCATCGAATAGGGTAGAAAAATGCCCCGCGATCAAATTTCCCTTTATTTTTGGCGTTTGCTTCCGATAATTGAGCCAACCCAACCTTTAGCCAAGCCCCAGTGAACAGCACAAGCACAAGCGTATGCCTCCTTTGCCTGTTGATGAGCCTCAGCACCCTCTCCCCAACCGCCGCCCAGGTCGATCCCTACGGTGTTTACCTCGGCAAAGGCGAAAAAACCGATGGCTCGAAGAACCAAAATGGCAAGTTCAAAGACCAGCTCATGCAAGAACTCGGCAGTGCGGTCTACTTTATGATCCCCCAAGGGGCCGGCGCCCTCTATGAGATTAGCCTTCCCGGCATTTGCTACAGCCTGAGATACCCTTGGCATGTGCGGGGCGATGATTTCAGCATCAGCACAGGTACCTACGGCACGGTCGGACTCAACATTTCGAACCTGGGCAGCTATTTTATGCTTCAGCTGCCGCTCCTCACCGAAGTGAACCTTGGAAGAGGAAGCACCCTTCAAAACCCCCGAAATTTGGGTGTTTCTGCCGGACTCGGACCCGAACTTACCACATTGAGTGGCCTCAACATCACCCAAGTGAACCTGACCTACTCGCTCGCCCTGCGTTTTCGCCTTGCCGGACGCCCTGTTTACCTACGCTACGGCTCCTCGATTGGCACCATCGGACGGGGCGATTACCAAGTCTACAGCCTAAGTCTGGGCAACAGCTTCTTCTAAAGCTTCTTTTAACCCACGATCTGCCCCTTGAAACTCAGCGTCGTACTGGTCAATTATAAGGTACCCCTGTTCCTTCACCAGGCCTTGTTGTCTCTCCGCCACGCCCTGCAAGGCATAGAGGCCGAGGTGTGGGTGGTCGACAACGCATCGGGCGACAACAGCATCGACCGAATCAGACAATACTTCCCTGAGGTGCGCCTCATAGCCAACACCGAAAATGTCGGTTTTTCGCGCGCCAACAACCAGGCCATGCGCGAAAGCAGTGCCGAGTACATCCTCCTCCTCAATCCCGATACCCTCCTACCCGAGGACAGCATCCACCGAAGCCTTGAATTTATGGATCGGCATCCACAGGCGGGTGGATTGGGCATTCGCATGCTCGACGGAAGCGGGCGGTTTCTTCCCGAGTCGAAGCGCGACCTGCCCACCCCACTCGTGGCGCTCTGGAAACTCATCGGACTGAGCACGATCTTTCCCCGAAGCCGACGATTTGGCCGCTACCACCTCGGATACCTCAGCGCGCAGCAAAACCACCCTGTTCATGTGCTGTGCGGCGCCTTTATGCTGATGCGCCGAAGTGTGCTGCAGGAAGTGGGGCTACTCGACGAGCGCTACTTCATGTACGGAGAGGACATTGATTTGAGCCACCGCATTCGTTTAGCGGGCTACGAAAACTGGTACTTCAGCGAAACGTCCATACTCCACTACAAAGGCGAAAGCACCCAAAAGCAATCGATGCGCTACGTGCGGTTGTTCTACCAGGCGATGGCCCTCTTTGCCCATCAGCATTTCTCACCACAGGGTGCCCGCCTGTTGGGATGGCTGTTGTATGTCGGCATTGGAATCCGGGCTCTGGCCGCCTTGTCCCGCCGCTGGTCGCGCCGTGCCCTGCACCCCGTTCTCGACGCGGCTCTATTGTATGGGGTGATGGTTGGTCTCACCCATTGGTGGCAAACCTATATCAAGGCCGACGAAGGCGTGGTCTATCCACCGATATTTCTTCAGTGGATCCTGCCCTGCTATGTTCTCCTTTGGATCGGCGCCCTGTACCTCAGTGGGGCCTACGAGCGCCCCTACCGCTCGGGGCGGTTGGTGGGTGGACTTCTAGCCGGGAGCATCGCTATCGCCGGGCTATACGCATTTTTGCCCGTAGATCTTCGGTTTTCGCGGGGCCTCATCCTGGCAGGCACCTTGTGCAACCTGTTGTTCGCTGCGGGCCTGCACGGATTCCTGGAACGTTTTTCGGGCCACACCAAACTGCGTCGTTCGCACCGAAGGTTGCCCCATTTGCTTATTGCAGGAGACAAAGCGGCTGTAGACCGCACACGTACTTTGTTGCAGGCTGTAAGCGTTCCTCACCACTACCTTGGCTATGTGTCGCCAACCGCTCAACCCTTCAGCCCATCAGTAGAGAACATCCTAAACTCCCACAATTCACTGGGGAAGATCCAGGCAAGCCGAAATAAAACCTCTGAGGAAGCCTGGACTGAGGAAGCCTGGACTGAGGAAGCCCGGACTGAGGAAGCCCGGACTGAGGAAGCCCGGCGGTGCGAATCGGTCGACCACGACTACCTGGGGAGTGACCTGCAGCTGCGCGCCATTTGCGACGCCTTGGAAGCCGATGAACTCATTTTATGCGGCGACACCTACACCAACAAACAAATGATCAACTGGATTGAGGCGCTCGGAAGCATGGTCCCCTCGATCAAAATCCTACCCGAAGGGGCCGACTTCATCATGGGAAGCAGTTCGGTCGACCACCCCGGCACCATCTACAGCAGCCATCCCGAAATGCGCATCACCCGAGCCGAGCAGCAGCGCAAAAAGCGGCTCTTCGATCTACTTGCGGCCCTTGCCTTGCTTTTCTTTTGGCCCCTGGTGGGGTGGTGGCGCTACCCCCAAACACTGCGCAGCATCCCCTCGCTGTGGGGGGTGCTTGCAGGCCGGCTCAGCCTAATTTCCTTCCCCCATACCGATCATTTACCCAAAATGAAGGCTGGGCTCATCTCCATCGATTCCAGAGGGGGTGGTGGTCATATTGGGGCGCCGGTTCATTACCGATTGCGGTCCGACTACTGCCGCCACTACAGCATCGGATTGGATTTGAGCCGCCTGATTTCGGAGTTTCGAACAAAAACTAAATGAATGGAAATCGCTAGACTGGCGCTCGACGGCATTCTAGATTTAAACTAATGGAAACTCCTCCAAATTTTAGTTCAGATGTAT
>SXGT01016829.1_pt1 | contig 17322 bp, 19 predicted proteins | sample 3176221 | NCBI WGS metagenome assembly SXGT01 (sample SAMN11356862, study PRJNA531348) | freshwater metagenome | isolation source: freshwater sample F1-120 | place: China: Fuxian Lake, Yuxi | collected 2017-12-25
CCGGCTGACGCGTTGCGCGTCGTCGGGATCCCCGGCACGAACGGCAAGACCACGGTGGCCCATCTCGTCGGCGCGATCGTCGGAGCGACGGGAGCGCGCGCCGCGACCATCCCCGGTGCCCGTGGACGGTGCCGGCGGGGGCCCGGCGCGGGCGGCCTACTCGGGCGGGAGTTCCAGCCGCCGCTCGCCCGCCCAGGCGGCGGCCTGGGACCGGCGCTGGAAGCCCAGCTTGCGCAGCAACTGCGATACGTGGTTCCGGACGGTCTTCTCGGAGAGGTGCAGCACCTCACCGATGGCGCGATTGGTGTAGCCCTCGGCGATCAGCGCGAGCATGCGGCGTTCGCGATCGGTCAGCCCGGCGAGTTCGGCCTCGGCCTGCTTGGCGGACAACTCGCGGAACTGGCTGAGCAGCGCACCCGTGGCACGGGGGTCGAGCGTGGACGCGCCCGACGCGGCGTCGCGGATGGCCTGGGTCAGGCGCTCGGCGTCGGCCTGCTTCAGCAGGTAGCCCGACGCCCCGGCCATGACCGCGCCGACGATGGCCTCCTCGTCGGAGTACGAGGTGAGCATGACCACGCGGATGGCGTCGTTCTCCTGCTTGATGCGACGACAGGCCTCCACCCCGCTCCCATCGGGCAGCCGGATGTCCATGAGCACCACGTCGGGCGTGAGCTGGACGGCCATCTGCACCGCGTCGGCCACCGATCCGGCCTCGCCCACCACGCGGAAGCCGCCCGTGTGCGACAACAGCGAACGCAGGCCGAGGCGTACCACATGGTGGTCGTCCACGATGAGCACACGGATCGGGTCGGGCGGGTTGGACGTCATGTGCGGATCACCTCATCGGCCAGTCCGCTGCGCGTGGCCGGGATCTCGGTTGCCTCGACATCGTCGAGCGGGACGGCGAGCACAACGCGCGTGCCGCCGGTAGCGCTGGGTTCGATCACGATGCGCCCGCCGAGCCAGCGGGCACGTTCCTTCATGTTACGGACGCCGTGGCCGTGTCCTGCCCGGGACCGGTCGGGTACGGTCGCGGGGAAGCCGCTGCCGGTGTCGGCGACCACGAGGTTGACCTCGTCGGGGAGGAACGCCAGCGACACCTCCACCGCGCAGGGACCCGCGTGCCGGGCCACGTTGGCCAACGCCTCGCTCAGCACGTGGCGCAGGTGCTGACCGGCATCGTCGGGCAGCGAACCGCAGGCCTCGATCCCGCTGACCGCGTACGACACCGTGAATCGCGGATCGACTGCGAACGCGGTGACGATGCCGTCGAGATCGGCGGCGATGCCCGCGGGGCCGCCGTCGGGGGTACGCAGCCCCCCGATGTAGCCGCGCAGGCCATCAATGGTCGTGTTGAGACTGCCCACCACCCGGCGGACCTCATCCCGGGTCGCCGGGTCGTCCGTCTCGAGCGCGATGGACTCGAGGTGCAGGCCCGACGCGTAGATCGACTGGATGGTGCCGTCGTGGAGGTCGCGCCCGAACCGCGCGCGCTCCTCGGCCACGAGGCGGGCCCGGTCGAGCGTCTCCTCGCGCTGGGTCGCTTCGACCTCGAAGATGTCGAGCAGGCGGATGAAGGCCAGCAACAGGACGATGGCGACGAGCGTGCGCACCACCGTGAGCGGGAAACCCGTGGCATCGAACCAGGCGACCTCGGTGGCGACCCCCCCAGGCGCCCAGGGCACGGCCTCCACGATGAACCCGCCGACCACCGCGTAGGCGAGGAAGGCGGCGGCGGCCACGGCCGCGTAGGGGCGGATGCCGCGCATGCCCTCGCGGGTCAGTTCGTCGCGCTCGACCCAGAGCCCATAGGCGGATAAGAGGGCCCCGGGGATCACGAAGACATAGCGCGACAGCGCGCTCGTGGTGGCCTCCCACTCGAGTACCCCCCAGCCCTCCCCGCTCGCGATGACCGTGGACAGGACCAGGACGGCACCCCACGCAACCACCGATGCCGCGGTCAGCGGCACCAGCCGGCGACGGGTCCAGGGGGCGAGCCTCAGGCCGAACTGCAGCAGGAACACCACCGCGACGGTCTGCAGCACCGCACGGATGCCCACCAGCACCTGGATGACCTCGGGACCCAGGTAGGCGGTCTGGATGGGCACGAACACATACCCCCAGACCACGAGCGCCTCGAGGAATGCGAAGGACGCGAGCCAGATGAGCGACGACGTGAGGGCAAGACGCGTCGCACGGCGGCGCTGAAGCCACAGCGCGAAGCCCAGTACGAAGAGCACCAGCCCGTGCACGAACACGAGGAGGGCGTCGTTCTGCTCGAAGAAGGTCTGCATGGAGGCGGTCCCCCCCGGCGCCACGGCCGACACGGCCGACACGGCCGACACGGCCACACTAGTGCGTCAGCGCACTCCCGCGGTCGCGATCAGGACGCGGCGAGCCCCTCCAGATGGGCACGCAGGTCGTCCAGCGCCTCGCCCTGCGCGGCCGCAACCACCTCCGGCTCCTCGAGCAGCGCACGCCGCTCCATGGGCTCGAGGCGGTTCGTGACGTAGGGGTCCTCAAGGACCTCCGCGAGGGGCCGCCCCTGGTGCAACTGCCCGGTGACGTACTCGATGAGCCGCTTGTGCGTCGCACCCTCGTCCGTGATGAGGCTGTGGATGGTGTCCTTGATACTCACTGAAGAACCTCCCGGGCCGGGGTCGCCACCACCGGACCCATCGCCCGCAGCCGGCGGACCCGCTCGTCCATCGGCGGATGCGTGGAGAAGAGCTTGGTGATGCCGCGACCGTGGAACGATGCGAACGGGTTGACGATATACATCTGCGCGGTCGCCGGGTTGGGGTCCATCGGGATGCGCTCGGCTCCGGCCTGCAGCTTCTCGAGCGCGCATGCCAGGGGCTCGGTCTCGCCCATGAGCTGGGCACCCGTGCGGTCGGCCTCGTACTCCCGTCCGCGCGAGATGGCGAGCTGGATCATGGTCGCGGCGATCGGGGCGACGATCATGGCGATCAGGGCGCCGATGCCCCCGAGGGCATCGTCGTCGTCCCCGCCCCCGAAGATCAGCGAGAACTGCAGCCAGTTGGCCACGGCCGCGATGGCGCCGGCCGACATGGCGGCGACGCTCGCGATGAGGATGTCGCGGTTCCGGATGTGCGCCATCTCGTGGGCGACGACGCCCTCGAGCTCGCGGGCGGTCAGCAGGTGCTGGATGCCCTCCGTGACGGCGATGGCGGCGTGTGCCGGGTTGCGCCCGCAGGCGAAGGCGTTGGCCTGCTGCCCGGGCGTCACATAGACGCCGGGCTTCGGGCAGCCGGAGCGCGCTGCGAGGCGTTCGACCATCGCGTGCAGTTCGGGTGCCTGCTCCGGTGTCACGGGCACGGCCCGGGACATCCGGAGCGCCATCGGGCCGCTCATCCAGTACATGGCACCGTTGAAAACGACGGCAACGACGACCATCACGATGAGGCCCGTCGAGCCGCCGATGACCCCGCCCAGCAGGATGAGAACGGCCGTGAGGGCGGCCATCAGCAGGCCGGTCTTCGTGTAGTTCCAGGCGGTGGTGGCGCCGGACCCCATGGATCCTCCGGTTCGCGGGACACGGCGGGGAGATCGCCGATCGCGTGGCAGTATAAGAGCGCCCATGACGCGAACCCGGCGAGCGGCCGTTGTGCCTCGGTTAAGAGTGGTGGCCCCCGTCGGGGGCCTGCTGGCGGCATTCGTGGTGGTGCTCGCAGGCTGCGGCGTGGGTGGACTGGCGGAGCAGAGCAGTCTCGCCGCCGACCCCGCATTCATCGTGCGCGTGCTGCCGACGCGGCCCGGTCTCGACATCGCGGGCCCCGGCACGACGACGGGCCCCGACGGCATTGACCAGGCCGCACTGGGCCGGTCCATTCCCGCCCTGGGGACCAGCGCCCGGGAGGCCGGCCTGCGCGAGGTGGCGGCGCGTGAGTGGACCGGACCCGGCGGCGCCCGGCTCGTCGCCGTCGTCGGCCTCTGGGATGACGGCGAGGTCGCCAGCGCGATCGGCGGCGAGATGGCCCGCGAGGCCGTGCCCGGGGGACGGGCGTGGACCCCCGCGCAGTTCGGGGGGTCACAGGGCTACCGCTCGGACACGGCGCGGGCGCTCAGCGTCGTGATCGGCCGCGTCTCATTGTTCGTGCGCGCCGAGGGCCCCGTGGATGACGCGGCCGTGCTGCGCACCATCGATCTCATGCGCAAGGCCGCGGCGCAGCAGGATCAGGAGGGAACCGGCACCCGTGGCTAGGGACCTCCAGCGCACGTACCGCGGACGGGCGTGGCGCGAGGAGGACCCCGCCGACCGGCGCGGGCTCCACGAGCAGGCGCGGACGGAGCGTGCGGTGCTCGTCGCCTCGCTGAACTGCTCACCGGTGGAGGAAGCGGACCGCCTCGCCGAGATGGGGGACCTCCTCGGGACGGCCGGGGCCACCGTGGTGCACCGGGTCGTGCAGCACCGCGACCGGCCCGATCCCCGTCTGTATCTGGGGCGCGGGCGCCTTGACGAGCTGGCGGAGTGGGTGACGGAGAACTCCCCCGATCTCGTGGTGTGCGAGGGCGACCTGAGCGCAGGCCAGCAGCGCCACCTCGAGGACCGGCTCAAGACGCGCGTGGTGGACCGCACGGGCGTGATCCTCGACATCTTCGCCCTGCATGCCCGGTCGGCTGAGGGAAAGCTGCAGGTGGAACTGGCGCAGATGGAGTACTCGTATTCCCGCCAGGAGGGGCTGTGGCAGCACCTTGAGCGTCTGGGCGGCGGCGTGGGAACCCGTGGACCGGGCGAGAGCCAGCTCGAGTCGGACCGCCGCATGATCCGCTCGCGCATGGGCGTGCTGCGCACGCGCATCGCCGAGGTGGCGAACAGCCGCGAGACGATGCGCGAGGAGCGCATGGCATCGGCCGACACGCGGGTGGCCTTGGCGGGCTACACGAACGCCGGCAAGTCGAGCCTCATGAACGCGCTGACCGGCGCGGACGTGGACGTGGACGACGCCCTGTTCGAGACCCTTGACGCCACGACGCGCGCCTTCTCGAAGGACGGCATGAAGGTGCTGGTGTCCGACACCGTGGGGTTCATCCGGCACCTTCCCCACCAACTCGTCGAGTCGTTTCGTTCCACGCTCGATGAGGTGCGCGACGCCCACCTCATCGTGCACGTGGCGGACGCCTCCGAGGATGATGAGGGCCGGGCCACCCGGGCCGCCGCCGTGGAGGAGGCGCTGGACCAGGTGGGCGCGCACGACGTGCCCCGCCTCCTGGTGCTGAACAAGGTCGACCTGCTGGACGAGGAGGAGCGCGACGCCCTTCTCCACCGCCACCGGCACGCAATCCTGACCTCGGCCACCACCGGTGAGGGGCTCGACGACCTGCGTGACCGCCTCCTCACGACGGCGCGGGCGCGATGGGAGCGCGTGGAACTCGCAGTGCCCTATCCGCGGGGTGACGTGGTCTCGGCGGTATACGCGCATGGACGCGACGTCACCCAGGAGGCCGGGGCCGACGGCACGGTGATCCGGGCGCTCATGGCACCCGCCGATGCGGCGCGGGTGCGGGCGCTGCTCGCCGGCGGCGCTACTCGCGGATGAACACCCGGGTGCCGATCTCCACCCGCGGGTAGAGATTCTCGGCATCCCCGATGTACATGCGGATGCAACCGTGCGAGGCCATGCTGCCGATGGACCACGAGTTGGGCGTGCCATGCATGCCGATGCCCGGGGCCGAGGTGCCGATCCAGCGCGTGCCCAGCGGATTGCCCGAGCCGGGCGGGACCGGTTCGAGCCCGGCGGCCCACGGCGAGTCGGGCGGGAACCATGTCGGATCCACCTGCTTCATGATCACGGAGTAGTTGCCCGTGGGCGTGGGGTAGGCCGGCTGGCCGATGGCGATCGGATAGGTGACGATGCGCTTCATCACGGCTCCGCCGGGTCGGGTGGTGCCGCGGTACACGCGCAGCCGGAACGCGCTCTTGTCCACGACGACCACGGCACCCACCGATGTGACCGAGGGCCGCACCCGCTTGACCACCAGCGCATACGGGGTGGTCGGCCGGGCCGCGAGAAAGGCCGGGCCGAGCAGCGCCATGGATCGGGGCACATCGATCTGCGCACCGAGGGACGCCCGACGGATGATCGGCTGCAGCCCGCGCAGCGCGACGGCGGCATCCCGGCCGTCCCGCGCGTACTCCGTGGCGCGCCACGTGAGCACCTCGCGCAACCTGGCCGTCGTGATCGACTGGGCCACCGGCACGTCAACCGTGGTCCCCGGGGCGGGAACCTGCTGGAACGCCACCAGGATCGCCTGGTCCACCTCGGCCCGGTACCCGATGGCGTCGGGATCAATGGTGAACGGCCGGCCCCTGAAGGTCACAGGCAACGGGGCGCGGCGCGGGGTCACGAACTGGTCAAAGACTCGCTGCCGCGCATCGAGCCCCGCGAGGTTCGACACGTCCACGCCGCCCACCAGCACACCCTGGGGACTCGCCCCGTCCGGGAAGGGCACGGTAGGCGGCGCCGGGGCGGTCGCCTGGGAGAGCGCGACCGCGGGCATCGTGACGAGGACCGCCAGGGAGAGGCAGAGCGTGGTACGGGGTGCGGGCACGGGTACTCCGGTGGGCGTCAGCGGAACGCGACCATGGTAGCGCCGGACCCCACGTCCCCCGGCGCCGACCGGTCCGGTGGTGCCGCGGCATCACCGGACCGGTCGGGAGGAGGTCGCCCCACGCCCGGCGTATTGTCCTGTCACACGCCGTGTTCGCCGACCCCACACATATCGAGGCCACCATCGGGGAGGATCCCGAGGAGATCGCCCCCGTCCGTGACGCGGTGCACGATCTCGCCGCGCGTGCGGGCTACGCCGAGCGGGCCGACGATCTGGCGCTCGCGATCGATGAGCTCATCGCCAATGCGCAGGAACACGGGGCCGCGCCCATCCGGGTGGTGGCCGACGCCAACGGTGACCGGGGAGTGCACGTCGAGGTCTGTGACTCCGGCAGCGGCTTTGACTGGGCCGAGGCGGTGCGCGAGCACCCGCCCCTCCCCGGGTCGCGCCGCGGCCGCGGCCTGTGGATTGTGCGCCAGTTGGTGGACCGCGTGACCGTCGAGCGTGGCGACGACGACGCGACCCGTATCCGAGTGGACCTGGAGCAGGCGGCGTAGGCACCCCGCAGGGGTGGAACCCGGCGGCACCCGTGCCCGCCGCTCCCCGGAGCGGACCTCAGGCCGCCGGGCGCCCTCGGGACGCCCCGCAGGGGTGGAAGCCGGCGGCACCCGTGCCCGCCGATCACCGGTAGCGGACCTCAGGTCCGGGAGGCCTCGCTGGCGGAAGCCGACCGGGTCCTGTGCCCACGGGTCACGATGATCACCGCAGCCACGCCGGCCGCGAGGCACACCGCGCCAACGATGGCCATGCCCCACGCGAACGCGCTCGGATAGACCGTGCCCACCACATCGAGCACCTGCGCCGGCGCCGGGACCTTCCCCTCGGAAACCGCCCATTCCTCGAACTCCCCGGCGGCGGGGGCGCCCAACTGGGACCGCACCTCGTGCCGGGTCAGCCCGTCAATGATGACCGTCGAGCCGGCGAGGCCGAGTGCCAACCAGGACTGCCCGACGGTGGTCCGGGACGCTGCGACGGGACCGAGGTGCCGGGTGTCGGCGAGATCCAGGAACATGCTCCCGAACGGGATGGACGCAATCATGGAGCCGCCGCCGATGAGGATCATGCCGATCACGTACGACCAGTAGGAGTGCGACCCACCCCACGCCGGGATGGCGAGGGCGGCGAATCCGAGCACCACGCTGCCGGTGCCGATCGCCATGGCCCCGCGACGCACGAGCGCGCTGTCGCCCCAGACCTTGGCGAAGACGAATGCCGCGATGATGCCCGCGACGAGGAACGGGAGCTGCCCGAGCGCCAGAGCGGTGTCCGTGAGCCCCAGTGTGATCTGGAACAGGCCGGTGAACGACAGCAGCGCGGCACCGTACGACAGGTGAAAGACGAGGCCGATGAGGATGGCCGCGATGAAGACGGGGTTTGTGAAGAGGTCGGACGGATAGAAGGCCCGCTCACCGCAGTGGCGCTCCCAGGCGACGAAGCCGATCAGGAGGATCGCGCCGGCGACCAGCGGGGCCAAGGTCAGCGGTGCCCCGAAGCCGGCCGGTATATGCGCCACGCCGAACAGGACACCGATGACCCCGAGGCCCAGCATCACCTGCCCCAAGAGGTCCCACGATCCCGCCGGACGATCGGCCGTGTCGTCACCGGGAAGGATAATCATCCCGACCACCAGGGCGATGAGGGACACGACGGGGACGAGGAGATAGGCCACGCGCCATTCGATGCCCGCGAGCACCCCCCCGGCGAACGTCATGGTGACCGCTGCGACGGCACCCACGGCCATGAACGTGCCGACCGCCGCGGCCAGACCGCCCTTGCCGGTCGCGACAAGCTTGACGTACGCAAACGCCGCACCGAAGACGGCGCCCATGCCGATGCCCGCGATGACACGCCCCACCATGAACATGGCGCTGTCGGACGCAAGCATCACGAGGATGTCGCCGATGGCGACCGCGATCAACCCCACCGCCAACACCTTCTTGCGACCGAGCCGGTCCGCGAGCGTGCCCGTGGCGACCACGGTGCCGGCGAGCATGAGGGAGCTGATGGACGCCGCCAGCGCGGCAAGGTGTCCCAGGTCGAGCGCCTTGGCTGCGCGCAGGAGGGCGGTGGCGTTGATGTTCGGATCGGCCATTTCGGTGCCGCCAAGGACGCCGAGGTAAATGACCAACACGATGGCGGGGACCGTTCGCGCCTTCATCCGGCGCCCTGCCCGGTGCACGGGATGTCCGTGACCCGCATCGTTCCCATGCCGGGGGCCGGCACATCCCGGCGGCCCTGCTCAACACCGTCGCCGGTCCCGGGATGCCTGACTGCGTCGGCCAACCCCGGGCCCGCCGGGGCGATCCCGCCCCCCGGGCCCGAGGGCACGGCGGGCTCCGATGCGTGCGCCTGAACGTCGCCGCCTGCCGCACTACTGGTCGTCCACGAGGTACGCATGAGGACCCTCTCGCACGAGGAGGGAACGGGTCAACGGCAAGAGTACGCCCGCTCCCGGGTGCCGCCCCGCGCGTCGGCAGGCTTCCCCCATCCCGGGGGGCCGTCGTCGTCGCGGAACGGTGACAGCGCCGTGGTGCCGTGCCCCTGCGACCCCCATCCGGGGTGGCACTCAGCGGCCCCCCTGCCACCAGGTCGCCGGTGGGAGACAGCAGGCCAGCGGGCCTCCGGGGTCCCCTCAGGCCTCGGACCCCGTCGCGCCCGAGGCCGCCTGCGTCCTGTCCCAACGGGCCACGACCGTCACCGCGGCCGCGCCGGCCGCGCCGACCAGCACGGCGACGATGATCATGGCCCACGCGAACGCGCCCGGATAGACCGCACCGGCCACATCAAGGACCCGCGCCGGCTCGGGGACCCTCCCCCCGGACACCGCCCAGGTCTCGAAGTCCACGGCCGCGCGGGTGCCCAACTGGGTCTGCACGTCATGCCGGGCCAGCCCGTCGATGATGACGGTCGAGCCGGCGAGGCCGAGCGCCATCCAGAACTGCCCGATGCTGAAGCGGGACGCGGAGACCGGACCGAGGTGCGTGGCGTCGGCTGACTCCAGAATCATGCTCCCGAACGGGATGGACGCGAGCATGGCCCCCGCACCGATGAGGATGGTGCCGGCCACATACGACCAGTACGAGTCTGATCCGCCCCACGCCGGGACGGCCAGGGCGGCGAAGCCAAGGGCCGTGGTGATGGTGCCGATCACCATGGCCCCGCGGCCCCTCCTCCCGCTATCACCCCGGACCTTGGTGAAGACGAACGCCGTCACGATGCCCGCGAGGAGGAACGGCAGCTGCGCGAGCGCGAGGGCCGAGCCCCTGAGGCCCACCGTGATCTGGAACAGGCTGGTGAATGACAACAACCCCGCCCCGTACGCCAGATGGCATGTGAGGCCGATGAGGATGGCCGCGATGAAGATGGGGCTCCTGAACAGGGCGGCGGGGAAGAAGGCCCGCTCGGCGCGGTGGCGCTCCCAGATGACGAACCCGATCAGGAGCACCGCGCCGGCGACCAGCGGGACCCAGGTCAGGGGCGACCCGAGGCCGGCGGAGATGTGCGCCACGCCGACGAGGAGGGCGATGATCCCGAGGCTCATCATCGCCTGCCCCGGGAGGTCCCATCCGCCCTTGAGGCGCTCCGCCGTGTCGTCACCCGGCACGATGAACTGTCCCACCACCAAGACGATCAGTGATACGACGGGGATGAGCATGTAGGCCACGCGCCAGTCAATGCCCGCGAGGAGCCCCCCGACGAACGTCACGATGACGTTCGTCAGGAAGCCCGCGGCCATGAGGATGCCGACCGCCGCGAGCAGCCCGCCCTTGCCGGTCGCGAAGTGCTTGACGTACGCGAATACCGAACCGAACACGGCACCCATGCCGAGGCCCACGATGACGCGGCCCAGCATGAACATGGCGCTGCCGGACGCGAGTATCACGAGGACATCGCCGGCGGCGACGGCGACCAACCCCGCACTCAGCACCTTCTTGCGCCCGACCCTGTCGGCGACCGTGCCCGTGGCGATCACGGTGCCTGCGAGCACGAGGGAGGCGATGGACGCCGCCAGGGGGGTGAGGTTGCCCAGGTCGAGTGACTTGGCCGCCCTGAGGAGGGCGGTCGCGTTGATGTTCGGATCGGCGGACTGGGTACCACCAATGATGCCCAGAAAAGCAATCCCGACGGCGGCGGGAACGATGCGCACCCTCACCAGGCGGTCCGCCCGGACAGGGGGATGAGCGTGGTCCTTGTCACGCCATTCCGCGGGAATTCAGGTCGGGCCGACGTCACTCGGCGCCCGTGGCGGCGTTGAGGGGCCTGACCGTGCCGGCCGACCCGGGCCCGCCGGGAGCACCCCGACCGCCGGGCCCGGGATGGGTGCGCGCGTTCGGCGACTGGCCGTGCCGCCCGTCGCATCACCGGTGGTGCACGACATCATCGGGCGGGATCAGGCGGGGGTGCTGCCCGCACCAGAGCCGAGGCCACCCACCCGGATGACGTCACGCATCGAGAGGATGCCGACGAGTTCCGGCCCCTCGAACACGAGAACGTGCCGGATGCCGTGACGCACCATCTGATCGGCCGCCTGGGCCAGCGGCCACTCGGGAGCAGCCGTGATGAGCGCGCCGGTCATGTGGTCAGCCACCCGCTCGTCGTCCATGTCCATGTCGGCGGCGAGGGCCTTGAGCAGGTCGCGTTCGGTGATGACGCACGGCCCCGGCAGGTCGGGGTCCATGACCACCGCGGCCCCGGTCCGGTGCTGGACCATCTTGACGGAGGCCTGACGCAGCGTGTGCGTCGGGCCGACCATCGCATTCAGGGCACTCATGGCGTCCTTGACATGCTTCATGTGCGGATTGTGTCAATCGGGTTCTGCGGCGTCAACCCGTGTTTGCCGACGCGGGCGCTACACTGCCGCGCTGATCTATGGGATGACCTTGGAGGGTTGATGCTCTACGGACGCCGGCTGGATGACGCTCTCGAGCACGTCGATGGCAGCCGCTATGCGCTTGTCCACGCCGTGTCGAAGCGCGCGCGCCAGATCACACTCTGGCTCACGGCCGACCCCGCCGAGCTGCGCTCCGAGGAGGCGCCGCCGCCCGCTCCGGGCGAGTTGTCGTCCCGGGATCCGGTCGCCCTGTCCGAGGCGGAGATCCTCGCGGGCGAGGTGGACGTGCGCTGGAACCCCGACGGCAGCCCCGAGGAGCGTGCGCTCCCCGACGCCACCGTCTTCGAGGCCGACCCCCTCCTCCTCGAGCTCGATGACGAGGATGCGCTGGACGCCGACGACCCGGGTGGCGCCGAGGTCGCCGCCAGTCTGGTCGAGGCCCTGGAGGCCGTGGCCTCCGGCGATGCCGACACCATCGGTGAGGTTGCCGACGCCAGCATCGTCGACGGGGAGGATTCCGACCTCGACGTGGACGACGCACTCGGTGACGACGACGGCGACATCGATGCCGACGTCGACGACGACCTGCCCGACGAGGAGTAGCGGCCATGGCCCGGTGACGGGCCGGTGACCCCGCTCGGCGTCCAGGATCTCTCGCGGGACCCTCTCGACGCCGCGCGCGCGCTGCCCGCGTGGGATCGCGGGGACCATGACGAGGCGGTGCGCGAGACGATCGCCCTCTCGCAGAAGCACCTGAATGACCGCGCCTACGTGACGTGGATCTGGGCGGGTACGTCACCCGCGGGCTGCCCGGTGTGGATCATCCCGGTGTCGGCCCAAGAGGTGCGCGATATGGACCCCCGGCGTGCGGTTGAGGTGCTCATGCGATCCCTGCGGGCGACCATCACAGCGGGCGCGATGGCCGATGCCATCGGCATCTCCGAATGGGACGGGCTGGCCCTGCTCACGCTTCCCGGCCTCGACCCGGAGATCGCGGGGCTCGCGCTCGCTGAGCAGTACCCGCCACCCGCGCGCGTCGTGCTCGCACGCCTGCCCGACAGCATCCATCCGGACGGACCCCCTGTGGTCCTCACTGGGCCTCCCGCCCGGCTCGATCCCGCGGATCCCCTCAGCACACTGGCAACGGCCACGTGGTCGCACCCGGTGAGGGTTGCCCTGGCTCTGGCCGCGCACGGGCAGGCCATGGACGCGCCCGCCTATCCGCCGGAGATCGTGACCGAGCTGAGGCGCTGGGGCCTCGACGGCGTCCCGCCGCCACCCGCTGCCCCGAGCCGTGCGATCGAGGATGATCCCTGCCCCCGGCGACGGCATGCGCGCAAGGTGCTGAGGCGTCTGGATGGCCAGAGTAAATGGGGCCCTCAGCACCACACCGAGTTCGACTATCTGTACCGCGGCGCCGCAGCCGACGAGCGCGCCAACGCCCTCGAGGTCGGCGAGGCCCTGGTGCGCGCCGGCCTGCTCGGCGAGAAGCGCAGCGTGGGCCAACGCCACGTCTACCTGCGCCGTGAGGCCCTCCCCGCCATCCACGCCCTGATGGACCGCGGCGAAACGCGCGACCCGGCCCTCCGCGCGGAATGGACGGCACCGGCCCCGGGCGAGCACGCGCCACCCCCCGGGACCTGACGACCCACCCCCGGCCCCATCCCCCGAGGCCCCGGCCCGAAACCCCGACGGTGAAGTACCTGGGTGAGTTCAATCGGTCGTCGCAACCCTGGCGTGTGGGGACGGGCGTCGAAGTTCACCGAGCGCCTCGGTGGGGGTTCTCCGGGCGATGGCCTGGCCGGGTCTGGTCGTGAGGGCGAGCGCAACCCCTTCGCCGCCGGGGACGTGACCCCCGGGTGGTGGCAGCGGTGTCCGTGCAGCGCTCACCCTGCCGCGGCTCGTGCAGGTCGTCCCACCGGCGCGACCCCCGGCGCAGGCCCTTGCCCCCGCACGACCCCGGAATGGGGTGTCCGCGCACCGCTGGGCGTGCAGGATCGCGATTTCCTCCCGCTCGGCAAAGGACAGGGACCTGCCCAAGGGCGGGTCGAGCGTGATGGGTGGCATCCCGCCAGCCTGCCGGAACCACCGCCATCCGACCGTGTGCGCCACGCCCGCCTCCGCGGCGGCATCCTTGCCCGAGAGCCCGCGTGCGGTCGCCTCCCGGAACCGCACCTGATCCTCCCGGCGCTCGCCCGCTGGGCGACCCGGCGGGTGCAGCGGCCCGCGCATCGCACGGGCCGTCATCTGCTGCTGGCTGCTGGTGATCGGCAACCACCTCCTGGGTGAGGTGTTGCGACGACCGGTTGACGTCACCCTGGCCCCGGGGGGGCTACTTCTTCACGGTCACCGTGACGACCGGCAGCGGAGCGGTCATCTGGAGTTCGGCAGGTTGATCGGGGCCGCCGCGCGCGACGTAGCCGATGAGGCCGCCGATGATCAGCGTGATCACGGCGACGAGGATCGCCATCCCGCGCGTGACGGTGCCACGCGGGCGGCCCCCGGCGTGCTCACCCCGTGTGCGCGCCGGGCTCACCGGGCCACCGAATCGGATGCGTTGCGCGCCCAGCGGGCAAAGGCGGCATCGAGCGTGGCGGATGGATCCCAGGCCGCGGGCGTGCCGGGGGCCGCGCGCTCGGCGACCTCGAGGAACCACCGCGACGACTCCCCGTAGGCCCGTACCAGATCGGCCAGCGAGTACCGGGACCCGACGTGCCGGCGCAGGTGGTCATCCACGGCGGCCACCACCCGGAGGCGCGGCTCGCGTGCGGGGCCCGGCTCGTCGAGCCGCATCTCGCCGGCGTGCCACTCGAGCAGCGGGCCCGCCACGGCGGCGGGGACGCCCCTCATACGGCGCTCTCCGCGCAGCATCGCGCGGGCCAGGCCGCACCGCTGCGCTGCATGATCCAGTCACCCACAGGGCTGCCGCCCTCCGCCAGCGCGAACGCCAGGTGCGCGTGCAGGCACTTCACATGCGCGGGGTCACCGGCGCCGGCCACCCGGTGCCCGTCGTGAAGGGTCTGATGACGCGCATGCGCCCGGGCCAGCGGCGCCGCCATCGCCTCGTCGCCTTCCAGCATGCGCACCCCGCCGTCGGCCTCGAGGCGGCTCACCGCCGTGGCGAGGGCGCGGCAGGTGAGCCACTCGCGGGTGGGGAACGGGTATCCGTTCGCATCGCGCGGGGCGTTCTCAATCACGGCCGGGGTGCCGAAGGGACACCGGACCGCCACGCGGAACCCCGCGTGGGGGTCTCGGCCAATCAGTTGGCGGACGGCATTGGCGTCAGCTGAAGAGGCCGCTGATGAATCCCCAGACCCCGGTGCCCTCATCGGCGGTTGGCCGGGCAGGCGGATCGGGCTTCGCGATGCCGCGCACGGCGTAGGGGGTCTCGCCCGGGCGCACCATGCCCAGCTCGCGGGCCCGCTGCTCCAGCACGTCGTCGCGGCTGAGCGCCTTGATCTGCCGGGAGAGGTCGTCGCGGATCTTGCGGGCCTCGATCAGCTGGACCTGCTCCGCGCGGAGCTGGTCCTTCTGGCGCATGTAGTCGCGCACCGGGCCGACATACGCGTACGCCAGCCCGGCGATGAGCCCGATGATGACGAGTCGCTTGAGCAGCGCACCGTTCCCGTGCGGAGCGGGGCCCCCGCTGGGCCCCTTCGCATGCGGGGTACGCGCTGGATGGGCGACTTCCTGCCATCAGTGGTGCGAGAACGCCGACGGACCGGGGTACGACGCCGCCGGGCCCAGCTGCCCTTCGATGCGCAGCAACTGGTTGTACGTCGCGGTGCGCTCACCCCGCGAGGGCGCGCCCGTCTTGATCTGCCCGGCGCCCGTCGCCACCGCGAGGTCCGCGATGAAGGTGTCCTCGGTCTCCCCGGACCGGTGGGAGATGATGGACCGGTACCCGTGGCGCGAGGCCAGTTCGATCGCGGCGAGCGTCTCGGAGAGCGTGCCGATCTGGTTCACCTTGATGAGGATGGCATTGGCAACTCCGCGATCAATGCCCATCTGCAGGCGCGCCGTGTTCGTCACGAAGAGGTCGTCGCCCACCAGCTGCACATGGCCGCCCACCGCATCGGTGAGGAGGCTCCAGCCGTCCCAGTCGTCCTCCGCCATGCCGTCCTCGATCGACACGATGGGGAACGCCTCGCACAGGTCCGCCCAGTAGGCGGCCAGTTCGGCCGACGAGAGCACCCGGCCCTCGCCGTCGAGGTGGTACGCGCCGTCCCGGTAGAGCTCGGTCGTGGCGGGGTCGAGCGCGATCGCGACGTCCTCACCCGGGCGGTAGGCGGCCCGCCCGATGGCCTCCATGACCATCTCCAGGGCCGCACGGTTGCTGGGGAGGTCCGGCGCGAACCCGCCCTCGTCGCCGACCCCCGTCGCGAGCCCGCGGTCGCGCAGCACGCCCTTGAGCGCCTGGTACACCTCCGACCCCATCCGCATCGCCTCGGCGAAGGTGCGCGCGCCCACCGGGGCGATCATGAACTCCTGGAAGTCCACGGAGTTGTCGGCGTGTGCGCCGCCGTTGAGGATGGTCATGAGCGGCACGGGCATGCGATGGGCACGCGCGCCGCCGATGTAGCGGTAGAGCGGCAGGCCGGCGTCGCTCGCCGCGGCCTGCGCCGCCGCCAGCGAGCACCCGAGGATCGCATTGGCTCCGAGGCGGCCCTTGTTGGGCGTGCCGTCGAGCTGGGTCATCGTGCGGTCGATCGTGGCCTGATCATCGGCGTCAAGGCCCACGAGGGCGCCGAACAGCTCGTCCTCCACGTTGGCGACGGCCTTCAGGACGCCCTTCCCCCCGTACGCGGACGGCTCCCCGTCGCGCAGTTCCACGGCCTCGTGCATGCCGGTGCTCGCGCCCGACGGCACCGCGGCCCGGCCCCGGGCCCCGGTCGAGAGCTCCACCTCGACCTCGACCGTCGGCTGCCCTCGTGAGTCGAGGACCTGCCGGGCGTGGACGCGCGTGATCTGGGCCATGGGACCTTTCCGGGTCGGGATGCGGTTGCCCCGCGATACTACGGGCGCGCGCGGAACCTCGCGTACCACTCCCCCTGGGCCCCGGGATCCAGGGCCTCGAAGTCCTGTCCCGCCGCCGCGGCCATGCGCGCGGCGCCCTCCACCCGCTCGCGGAATCGCCCCGCGGCCGCCCGCACGGCGATCTCGGGGTCCACCCCGGCGGCGCGGGCCACCGCCACGGCGGCAAAGATCACATCGCCCACCTCGTGCGGCCCGGGGTCGTCATGCACCTCGCGCACCTCCTCGTCGAGTTTCGCGAGGGCGGCCGGCACGTCGGGGAAGGTGAAGCCCACGCCGGCGGCGCGCTTCTGGGCCCGGGCCGCGTAGGCCAGGGCCGGCAGCCCCGGGGGCAGTCCATGGAAGATGCCCTCGTCGGGCCGCTCGGCGCGCTTGCGCTGCTCCCAGATGTCCACCACGGCCCCGGCATCGGCGGCGACCCGTTCCCCATAGACATGCGGATGACGGCTGATGAGCTTGTCGGCCTGCCCCCGCGCGACGGTCCCGAGGTCGGCGCTGCCCTCCTCCTCGAGCAGCGCGGCCAGGAACACCGATTGGAAGAGCAGGTCGCCGATCTCGTCGGCCTGATGGGCGACGTCGCCCCCGGCAACCGCCTCGGCCACCTCGAACGCCTCCTCGACGGTGTGCGGAACGATCGTCTCGGCGGTCTGCTCGCGGTCCCACGGGCATTCGGCCCTCAGGCGCGACGCCACGATGGCGAGCTCGGCCACCCGCTGGCCGATGGCGCGCGCCCTCCGCGCATCGCGCCCCGGCACCGTGGCGGCCCCGGGCAGGCCCACCGCCAGGGCGTGGGCCTCCGCGTCCGGCGCCACCACCACCGCGCC
>SXGT01944104.1_pt1 | contig 17319 bp, 10 predicted proteins | sample 3176221 | NCBI WGS metagenome assembly SXGT01 (sample SAMN11356862, study PRJNA531348) | freshwater metagenome | isolation source: freshwater sample F1-120 | place: China: Fuxian Lake, Yuxi | collected 2017-12-25
AGTTGGCATAGTTGGCGTGGGCCATTTCGGTTTGGACCATCGGCGACCGGTGAATGGAGCCATAGAACCGTCACAAAGAGCGAATGGATGTCCCCATCGCCAAGAAGGTCGCCTCGAGGAGAGTGTGGCGGGTGGTTCCTCTGTCACATTTCCAGAAACTCAGTGAAGCTGTTGCCCGGTCAGACCTGCGGAGTGCCGGGATACGGCAGCAACCCACCGTTACGAACCGCTACGCTTCATCCGGATTTGGTTGTGACTACCCACAGGTCGGCATATTAGAACTGAGACACGCGCCTGAGAACGTGAGCCTGGCCAGCATGCCGCACATCAGAGGACCCGGCCTGTTACGACGGACACATCAACGGGAACGCCATCGCGAATGGTGACCCTGATGACAGCTTGAAAAGAAGAAGGCAGTTGCCCGCCCATGCTGAAGGACTTGGTCAGTTTGCCAAAGAGACGCTCTTCAGTCAGCAGTCGCGCTGCCGCCCACCTGCCCCAGGTGGAACCGGAGCCGAGAATGGTCAGATACGTGTTGCTGTCGCCTGTCCGGTAATGACTGATGAGCGCGTAGCCATCTCGTTTTCCGCTCTTGGCGGCCTCGATTGCGGTATTCTCGAAGGGGTAGACTCTAGCCTCGTCCTTCCGTGGCTTGCGGTTGACGATCTGCGTTTGCTCGACAGCAAACGGCTGCTCCAGCGGGAGTTTTTGCAGAAACTCGGTGCTCCCCGGAGAGCTGATAACGAAGATCGAGCGGTGGCGATAATCTGCCCAATTCCAGGCGGATGTCGGCCGGAACTCGATTTCCTGACTGCGCCGGCCCAGCAAGTTGGAGACGAGCGCAATCGCGCGTGCGTCTCCCCCTCCAACGAAGTTCGGATTCTGATGCAGTTCGCTTCCAAGCGCGACGGAGATTTCCGATAGCCGAGTTCGCAACTCGGAATCCTTGAGGATCGACCAAGATGGCTCGTGAATCCAGCCTGCAAACCCATTGTGCTCGTATTGGTAGAATTGAGGCTCCCCGAGGTAGATGAGGACCGGTTGTGGGGACCTCCAGTACCGGCTCCAGAATGGTGCGACCGGATCCCGGCTGGGTCGGGACAAATCCCACTGTCGCACGGAAAGGGCACCGATCAAGAGTCCTGCAAACAGTGCAACTCCAGCCACCAACCAGAACTTTCCCCTCCTCCTCTCGTAAGATGTTGAAACAGCGTTGGTTGGTGTTTGATCCGTAACTTCGAGGACAAACCCTCCTCGGGGCAGCGAGATTCGGACTGGGTTGTCTTTCCCTTCTGTCAGGTAATAGTGGTCCAAGCGCTCCCTGAGCTTCGCGGCAGCGGCTCGAACGGTGGAATCAGCCTGGGGATCATAGTCCTGACGCCGGTCGAAAGCCGCAACGCCCACCGCGTACTCCTTTAGCGACTCCGCTGTCCTATCGATTCTTGCCTCAATCAGATATGCGAACAGCTTCCTGACGTGTCCCGAATTGCGAAACTGGGAACTTGACAGTACTCTGGCCGCTTCCTCTCGGAGTCTGCCGTCGTCCATGGCCTGATTGTAACGCGGCCGCCGCCACGCCGGTCGGTGCGTCGGCGGCAATCCGGTCCAGTTGTAATCTAGTTGCACGCCAGTTAACTCCTTGAAAACCTTGCGATTATCGGGTCTACATGCCACGCTCTGGTCGTAGGGTTCCTTGCACTTTCAAAAGCGCTCAGTTCGGCCACTCCCAATCTCGACCGCCATCGTCACGCGCCTTCCGGATCGGATTGCGGCTGTCTTGTCGGAAAGGGACCCCTCTCAAGGAAGATCAACCATGAACCATCCTCAGTTCTCCCGTTTCGCAGCCTTGCTCTGCCTGATGCTTGCGGCCGCCGCCCCTGGCTTCGCGCAATCGGTGTACGGCGATGTAAGGGGACTTGTTCTCGACCCGACCCGGAGGGGAATCGTAGATGCCTCAGTTACGCTGACAGATGAGGGCACCGGCAGTACGCGAACCGTGCAGTCAAACAGGGCGGGTGAGTACCATTTTGCCGCGGTTGTGCCAGGGGCCTACTGGCTGCTGGTCGAAGCGCCGGGGTTTCGCCAACTGGAACGGCGAGGACTCAGCGTAGCCACGCAGGACACGGTGGTTCTCGACCTCCAACTGACGCCAGGCTCCCCATCCGACCGCGTCGTGATCCGGGCACAGAATTCTCAGATGGAAACGGGCAGTGCCTCCCAAGGCCAGGTTCTCGACAAACAGAAATACACCGATCTCCCCAACCTGGGACGCAGTACGTACAACATGGCCGCTGTAGCCCCGACGGTCCAGCAGGTGGGTAATCCCAACATGGTTCGCATGCAAGACCAAGCGGGCGCGTCCCAGGTCTCCCTCGCAGGTGGCCCTGCACGAGGAAATAACTACCTTATAGACGGTGTATCCATCACGGACACGGCCAACCGGCCCATCATCATGGTGGCACTCGAGGCCATTCAGGAAATGAAGGTGATGACGAATACCTATGATGCCGAAGTCGGCCGGACCGGCGGCGGGATGTACAACGTCCTGCTGAAGAGTGGTGGCAAGCAGTACCACGGCGCGCTCGGCGGTTACATGAGAAACACGGAGTGGATGGCGAACACGTTCTTCAATAACCGGGTCGGCCAACCGAAAGTCGACCAACCACTCCGCAACTATCACGGCAGTTTCGGGGGGCCCGTCTACCTTCCCAAGATCTACACCACAAAGAACCGTACCTTCTTTTGGGGAAGCTTCGAAGGGTATCGTGACAATCAGGGAGCCACCGGCATTACAGCGGTCCCGACGATGCTGGAACGGGCTGGAGACTTCTCTCAGTCCCAAACTGCGACCGGTAGCCTGCTCACCGTCTATGACCCGGCCACTTCGCAACCAAGTGGCGCTCGGAACCCGTTTCCGGGCAATATCGTTCCGGCTGGCCGCATCAGCCGGGTCGGCCTCGCAATTGCCGCCACCTTCCCACAGGCAACGTCGGGATCGCCCTATTATGGCGCCCCCAACATGCCCTACTCCGCTGCGATCCGGTCAAAGGCTGACCAGAAGACGATCAAGGTGGACCAGATCATCACAAAACGCTGGAGTACAGCCCTATCCTATCTGCGCTACAACTCGACTGAACCGCAGGCCACTTGGTTTCGGGACACTCCCTCCACGCCGCAGCAGGGCATCTTGAGCCGGATGGTTGACGCGACGCAGTGGAACAACACAGTCACAGTGAGTCCCAGCACAATGCTGGCTGTTCGTTACGGCTTTAATCGATTCCCGAATCTCTCAACCAGCCTCAGCCAGGGATTCAATGTTGCGAGTCTCGGCTTCAGTGAGAACTTCACCAAGCAGATTCAGAGTCCGACCTTCCCAAATGTTGCCCTCCAGAGCTTCTATGTCGGAGACTCCATGGCGTCCGGAGTCAATTCAAACATCATCTTCTACTCGCGGAACCTGAGCGCGATGCTCTCTAAGTCAATCGGCAAGCATGCACTGAAACTCGGTGCTGATTACCGCCGCGCCGCGGTAACCGGCGCCGATTACTCTACATCGGCCGGAGCATTCACCTTCACGGATCAATTCACACGAGCGAACTACCTTCGGGGAGACAACACCTCCGGGGCCGATATCGCTTCCCTCCTCTTGGGAGTTCCGGCAACGGCACTCGGTTTTCAGACTACCTCGCTCACCCAATACACGATCTATGGTTCGGCGTTCCTGCAGGACACCATTCGTCTGACGGCGAAACTGACACTCAATCTCGGCCTTCGTTGGGAGTCCGAGACTGGATTGCAGGGAGAGAATAACAAGATGATCGTCGGCTTCAATGGCTTGGCTACAAACTCAATCAGCCAGCCTTCCGGAGTCCCCACGCCTGGGATGGTGCAGTTTGCCGGACTCAGCGGCGCTCCAGTTAGTACAGGCAATCCCAAAGCCAACAAATTCGCACCTCGTCTCGGCGTTGCCTATAAGCTGGACAACAAAACCACTCTTCGAGGTGGATACGGCATCTATTGGGCTCCGGCTTTCTCGTACAACAGCACCTATCTGTCGGAGGGCTTCACTGCCAGTACGCAACCTCTCACTACTTCCGACGGAGGTTTGACACAAAATATGTCCGCTCGCCTTGACAATGTGTTCAACTCGGGCCTGGACCAGCCGGTTGGAGCATCACTCGGGGACCAGACAGGGATCGGGAAAGCCCTAACCATCCAGGACCCCAATGCGACTTCAACGCGGGTTCAGCAGTTCTCATTCGACGTGCAGCGGGAATTGGGGTTTGGCGTGGTTCTGACGGTTGCATACAATGGCTCCCGAACCGATGACCTGACCCTGAGTAGCGGAACATTGAACAAGAACCAGGTGATGGAGACTCAGTTCGGCCTGGGCGCCACAGGGTTGGCGTCACGCACACCCAATCCCTACTTCGGCAAGGGGGGGGCGAATGCGATCGGGACAGCCACGGTCTCGGCGGCCCAGCTCGTGCGCCCCTTCGCGGCCTTCGGCAACTTGAACTACACTTTCTCCGACTATGGCATCGCGAAGTACGACGCGCTTGTACTGCGAGCACAGCGACGAATGGCCAACGACATCTCACTGTTGGGAGCAGTGACGTATTCGAAGAACCGGGACAATGTCTCCGGTGGAGCTGGAAACAACATGAATCAGGGAAACACGCCGCCGCAGGACCCCTATCATCTTGATCGGGAGTGGGGGCTCTCCTACCTCGATTCAACCTATCGAATCAGTGTTGGAGCAACCATTGGCTTGCCATTCGGACGAGGAAAGGCGTTCGCGAAGTCCGCCGGACGGACACTCAGCTATCTGGTCGGAGGATGGTCGGTGAATCTGGTTGGAAGCATCAACGAGGGTTTCCCTCTTCAGATTCGACAAAACATCAACAACAATGCCGTAATGTTCGCGTCCAGCCAGCGGCCCAACGCCACAGGGAGTGATCCGCGCGCAGGCGGTGAAAAGGCGCAATGGATAGACGGGAAAAGCGGCGTCTTCTACATCAACCCAGCAGCCTTTTCTGTCGCGCCGGCTCTGACATTCGGCAACGTCAGCCGGACCATTTCCATGCGCAGTCTCAGGCAGTCGAACGCAGACATATCCGTGTTCAAGAGTTTCTCGTTTGGGGAGAAGTTGAAGGCTCAGTTTCGAGCGGAAGCCCTGAACGCAACCAACACTCCGCGTTTCAGAGCTCCCAATGTCGCGTACGGTAGTCCCACGTTTGGGCAGATCCAATCGCAGGCAAATCTGCCCCGCACATTGCAACTCGGTCTGAGGATCTTCTTTTGATGAGTAGGAGCCCCATGAACCGGCGTCAACTCGTATCCACCCTGGCCTTTCCGGCCATCATTCGAGCCCGCGGTGATGGGGCCGCCACTCAGCCGAACGTGCTCTGGATCATCGGAGACGACTTGGGCGTGGAGCTAAGCTGCTACGGCTACCCTTTCGTCCATACCCCGAATATGGACCGCCTGGCCAACGAGGGCACCCGCTTCACGCAGTTCCACTCGACTGCGCCCGTCTGTTCGGCGAGCCGATCCGGCTTTAACGTCGGGATGTACCAAATCGCCACCGGAACCCATAACCACCGCAGCCATCGGAAGGACGACTTTCATCTCCCTCCACCCGCCCGCCTCATCACGGATCGTTTCCGCGAGCGCGGCTACTTCACTTGCAACATACTCGACATCGCACCAGGCGTGGTCGGCACCGGCAAGACCGACTTCAACTTCAATCTAGCAAGCAAGCCCTTCGACGGCACGCACTGGAACCAGCGCAAGCCAGGCCAGCCATTCTACGGTCAGATCAACTTTCTGGCGCCGCACAAAGGATTGGCCTTCGCCGAGGCACGCAAACAGAAGAAACTGGTGGACCCAAACTGGATCGAACTGCCTCCCTACTACCCCGATCATCCGGTAGTGCGAAACGAGGTGGCAAACTACCTCGACGCAGTGCAGATGCTCGATACTCAGGTGGGCGTTTTGCTTGAGCAGCTCGAGCGGGACAAGTTGCTCGACAACACCTGCGTCATGCTGTTCGGCGATAACGGGCGCTGTCTGCTGCGTGGCAAACAGTGGCTCTATGACCACGGCACCCACGTACCGCTGATGATTCGCTGGCCTGGTGTCGCGAAGCCTGGGGCCGTTCGGGACGAGCCATGCACCACACTCGACATGAGCGCCACGTCGCTTTACGCCGCAGGCATCCCGGTGCCCAGGGAGTACCATGGCCGGCCCCTATACGGACCGAAGGCGCAACCGCGCGACTACATCTTCACAGCGCGCGACCGTTGCGACATGACCGTGGAACGCATCCGAGCCGTTCGCGACCGCCGGTACAAGTACATTCGGAACTTCATGCCGGAGCGGCCTTACACACAGTGGAACGAGTACATCGAGAAGCAGTACCCGACCCTCGGCGTGATCCTGGAACAGCACAAAGCCGGGAAGCTGAACGCCATACAATCACTCTGGACCGCACCGAGCAAACCCCAAGTTGAGTTCTATGACACACATGCAGACCCGTACGAAGTGAACAACCTGGCCAACTCTCCGGCGCACCGCAATCTCCTCACCGAGTTCGGCAGGCGGCTCGACGTGTGGTTGAGGGAAACGGACGACAAGGGCTCCGTCTCCGAATCGCGCGAGACGGTCGTTCGCGAAGAGCCGCACGCCGCAGATCCCAGGGCATGGAAGTAGCGAACCTGGTTTTTCACGACTCTCCGGCCCCGCGCCTCTGCCGCGCGCCCGGTCGTATGAACGTCATCGGCGAGCATACCGACTACAACTTCGGCTTCGTCCTGCCGGTGGCGCTGGAGTTGGCCTGCTGCACCGCCGCCGCTTATTCGAGGTTTGTCTGTCGATGTGCCGATACGGCCAGTACCGGCAGGAACTGGCGCATCTTGTGGAACGCCATTCGCGAGGCAGGATTTCAGCAAGAGATGGGGAGACATACCATGGCGATTCGAAGACTGACTTTGGCTCTGCTGGTTCTTGCGACAGCGCCCTTAGCCGTGGGCCAAGGTACCGGCACCATCCACGGCATGATCACCGACCCTTCGGGCGCGGCCGTCCCCGGCGCGCGCATCACCTTGACCTTGGTCGATCGCGGCGCATCGCGCTCGGTGATCTCCGGCGAACGTGGCGAATACGTTGTCCCTTTGTTGCCGGTCGGCGCTTATACGATTCAGATCGAAGCGCAGGGATTTCAGGCCTTCCGCCAAGACCAGGTCGCGCTTACGGCGAACGAGAACGTTCGCGTCGATAGCCAATTGAACGTCGGAGCCGTTTCAGATTCGGTGCAGGTGACAGGCGAAGCGCCACGGGTTGACTCGCGATCCTCGGTAGTCGGCACCCTCATCGACTCGCGCCGTGTGGTCGAGATCCCGATCAACGGCCGCAACGTGATGGGGCTGGCGACGCTGCTGCCGGGAGTGTCCCAGGTCACGGCTCCGCAGACGTTTGCGGGAGATCGCGATGGAGCGACCATCGCGATTTCGGGCTCACGGCCCACGCAGAACGCCTTCCTGTTCGACGGTGGCTTCTTCAACGCCGTGTTCCGCAACACTGGATTGAACTACCCGCCGCCCGACGCATTGCAGGAAGTCAAGGTGCTCACCAATAGTTTCGGTGCCGAGTATGGCCGCAACGCGGGCGCGGTCTTCAACGTGGTCACCCGCTCGGGCACCAACGACCTGCACGGCAGCGGCTGGGAGTTCTTCCGCAATCACAACCTCAATGCCCGCAATTTCTTCGCTCCCGCAGCCAGGCCGAAGCTGGTGCAGAACCAGTTTGGGGGGACACTTGGTGGGCCGATCCGGAAGAACAAGCTCTTCCTGTTCGGATCATTCGAGGGTTTGCGGATCCGGCCGACGACGCTGTCCGCGTCGTCTTTTCCGATAACCGCAGCCGAACGGGCTGGCGATTTCTCCTCCGCCGCGACGGTGCGGGACCCGCTCAACAACCAGCCCTTTCCTAACAACCAAATCCCGCTGAGCCGGTTCGATCCAGTGGCCGCTCAGATCCTGAGCAAGGAAATGATGCCGCTGCCCAACCTCGCTGGCGGACAGTATCGCACCACCTATCCGACCCCCCAGGACAACAACAACTTGATGCTGCGTGGCGACTATAGTGCCGGCGCCCACGCCATCGAGGCACGGTACTACTGGAACGAGGCGGCGGCGTTGACCTCCGCCGGGGACATTCCATCCTACCTGCCGCAGAGCCAGAACGGGCTCACGCAATCGGTGACACTGGGAGACACCTGGGTCGTGCATCCTAACCTGCTCCTGCAGTCCCGGCTGAGCTACTCGCGCTATCACAACTCGGTCGAGGTTCTCAGCCGGACACATCTATCCGACCTTGGCAGCACGCTGCCGGTGATCGGACCTAAAATGCCGGCGGCCATCGCGGTCGCTGGTCGTGTCACTCTCGGCAACGGATCCGGACTCGACAGTCTCAACGTAAATGAATCCTGGGATCTGTACCAATCACTCAACTGGACGCGGGGTGGCCACACCATCAAAACCGGCTGGCAGATGCTGAGACTCCGCTACTTAAGCCGCAGCTACTGGCAATCCTCGGGTGTATTCACCATGAACGGCCAGATTTCCGGATATGCTGCTGCCGATTTCGCGCTCGGGCGTGCAGCCACCTTGATTGTGGCCAGCCCTGAACTTGAGCAGTCCGGGATGCAGACGAACTCTTTCGGCTACTTCCAGGATGACTGGCAGGTCAGCCGGCGCCTGACGCTCAATCTGGGATTTCGTTACGAGCTTCCGCTGCCGTGGGTGCAGCCGGACGATCTCTGGAGCACTTTCCGCGCCGGGCAGAAGTCCAGGAAGATCCCGACTGCACCGACTGGCATAGTGTTTCCGGGCGATTCGGGCGTGCCGCGCGGCATGATCCAAACCGATCGCAACAATCTGGCACCGCGCGCCGGCTTTGCCTGGGACATGACCGGTCACGGCCGCACCTCCTTGCGCGGCGCCTACGGCATCTTCTACGAAGCTACCAATGCCGACTTGATCCAGAATGTCGGACAGCCGTTCCGATATACGTTCTCGATCTCGACACCGGCGAGCTTGGCCGATCCTTTGCTGGGCCAGCCGGCGATTCCGCTCGGCCTCAACCTAGCCAACCCCGTCTTCACCGGCGCGCAGGACCTCGCCTACCCGGACCCGGGCTTCCGAAGCGGATACGTACAGGGCTTCAATCTCAACATCCAGCGTCAGTTGGTGAAGGACCTCGCCATTCAGGTCGGTTATATCGGGCGGCTGGGCCGCAAGCTGATCATGGGCTTCTCAGCCAATCCGGGCATTTATGGTCCGGGCGCCACGCTGGCGAACCTGGCGTCGCGGAGGGTCTACCCGGGCTTCGGGGAACTGCGCTCGATCTCGTCGCTGGCCAACTCCAGTTACAACGGAATGCAGGTGGAGGCCACAAAGCGCTTCAGCCGCGGCTTCTCGGTGCAGGGGGCCTACACATTCTCCCGCTCGATTGACATGAAGTCGGGAGTGGCTGCAGTGGGCGCCGCCACGCCCAACGTCTTCAATCTGCGATCGGAGATCGGGCTCTCGGACTTCCATGCGGCGCATATTGCGAACCTGTCTTGGATGTGGGACCTTCCGAGCGTCCCGGGCGCCGGGCGAGTCGTCAAGGCGGTTACGGCTGGATGGCAGGTGAACGGTCTGGTGAACCTGCGCACCGGCCTGCCCTTCAATGTGCTCAGCGGAACCGACCCAGCGCTCACTGGCACGAGCAACCAGCGGCCCAATGTGATCGGCAACCCGGTGCTCTCCCCGGATCGTTCGCGCGAACAGCGCATCCTCGCCTGGTTCGACCGGACGATGTTCGCTCCCGCCGCCACCGGGCAGTTCGGTGACGCCGGGCGCAACGCGCTCATCGGTCCAGGACAAGCGGTCATGAACGCTGGAGTGTTCCGAACCTTCAAGCTACCCATACGGGAGGGCGTGAAAGTGCAGTTTCGCTTCGAGTTTTTTAACATTACCAACCGGGTCAACCTAGGTCAGCCGAACGCCACGCTTTCGGCTGGCGCGAACATGGGGCGGATCACGTCGGCAGGAGAGGCGCGAGTGATCCAGTTTGCCTGCAAAGTGGCTTTCTGACCTAAGACGGGCACCCCGGAGAATTGGCGACAGCTATGCGATCCAAGAGCTTGTTTATACTGACTTTCACCGTCATTGCCAGTGCGCAGCAGCGGCCCGAGTGGGACGACGTGTCCGTGCTTCACGTGGGGATACAGAGGCCTCACACAACGATGATGGTCTACCCGACTGCGAACCTGCCATGACCGGCGGCCGCGCCGCGTCTCCGTGGTTCCAGTCGTTGAACGGTAATTGGGCGCAGTCCCTTTTCATGGCCGCCCGGAAGCCCGAGGTTGAGCTGTACGACCTGCGCGAAGATCCGCACGAGATCCACAACCTGGCCGGCTCGGCCGCGCATCGCAAGGACGAGCGCAGGCTGGCCGGGATTCTGGATGGCTGGATGAAAGAGACGCGTGACCAGGGCGCGCGTCAGGAAACGGCTAAGGAGGCCGCACTGTAACGCTATGTTCAACCGACGCGAGTTTCTTTCCGCTGCCGCGGCAACTTCCGTTGCCGCGCCCGCGTCTCGTCCCAACATCCTCTGGATCACCTGCGAGGACCTTGGTCCGCATCTACATGCCTGCGGTGACGAGTACTCCGTGACGCCGAACCTCGACGCCCTGTGCCGGCGCGGGTCGCTCTACATGAACGCGTGGTCCAGCGCGCCTGTCTGCGCGCCCGCGCGCACCACGATCATCAGCGGGCTCTATCCGCCGAGCACGGGCAGCGAACACATGCGTTCCCTGACGCGCCTGCCCGAAGGCTGGAAGCTGTTCCCCGGCTACCTGCGCGAGGCCGGCTACTACTGCTCGAACAACGTGAAGGAGGACTACAACCTCGAAAAGCCTCCCGGCACGTGGGATGATTCATCCGACAAAGCGCACTGGCGCAACCGGGCCGCGGGCCAGCCCTTCTTCTCCATCTTCAACTTCGTCTCGACGCACGAGAGCCAGCTCCGCACGCGGCCGCACACCTGGGTGCACGACCCTGCCAAGGTCCGCGTGCCCGCCTATCACCCCGACACCATCGAAGTCCGCCAGGACTGGGCGCAATACTACGACAACATCACCACCATGGATGGGCAGGCCGGCCGGGTCCTGGCCGAACTCGACAAGGACGGGCTGCGCGACGACACCATCGTCTTCTTCTACGGCGATCACGGCTCCGGCATGCCGCGCAATAAGCGCTGGCCCTACAACTCGGGGCTCAACGTCTGCATCGCCGCGGCATTTCCAGACAAGTACCGGCACCTAGCGCCGAAGGACTACGTGCCCGGCGGCAAGAACAACCGGCTGGTGGGCTTTGTCGACTTGGCCCCTACCATGCTGAGCCTGGCCGGCATCAAGCCGCCGGACTTCTACCAGGGCCAGGCGTTCATGGGACCTCACGAGGGGCCGCGCCGCTCGTTCAACTTCGGCTTCCGCGGGCGCATGGACGAACGCTACGACTGCGTTCGCACCGTCCGCGACGCCCGCTACGTCTACGTGCGCAACTACATGCCGCACAAGATCTACGGCCAGCACCTGAACTTCATGTGGGAGACGCCCACCACGCGCGTCTGGGAGCGCATGTACAAGGAAGGCAAGCTGAACGAAGCCCAGCGCAAGTTTTGGGAAAAGAAGCCGGCCGAAGAGCTGTACGATCTGCAGAACGACCGCGACGAGGTGAATAACCTCGCCTCCGCGCCAGCCATGAAGAGCGTGCTGGACCGGTTCCGCAAAGCCCATCGCGATCATGAGCTGAAGATCCGCGACATCGGCCTCCTGCCGGAGGCGGAGATTCATGTGCGTGCGGGCAAGGGCTCGCCGTACGAGGCGGGGCAGCGTGTTCCCATGCCGCGCGTCCTGGACGCCGCGGAACTGGCCACTTCGCTGAAGCCTCAGGTGACGGATCAGCTCACGAAGCTTCTTGGAGACCCCGACGCGGCGGTTCGCTACTGGGGTGTGATGGGCTTCCTGATGCGCGGCATGGCTCCACCGCCGCTGCCGAGTGAGACCTCGCCCAGCGTCCGCATCGCCGCCGCGGAAGCGCGCGGCCTGTCTGGCGCGAAGGAGGACCTGCCCGCGGTGCTGGCCGAACTCATCGAACTGGCCCACCCGCAGCGCAACGGCGCTTACGTCGCCATGCAGGCGCTGAACGCCATCGACAGCCTGGGCGAAAAGGCCGCGCCCCTGAAGGAGAAGGTAGCCGCGCTGCCGAAGGCCGACCCGGCTGCGCCCGAGCGGGTGCGCAGCGAGTACGTCACGCGGCTCATCGAACACATCGCGAAGAAGTAAGTAGTCAACCGCCGAGGCACGTACGAGGAAAGTTTCGAGGCTATCGGGTTAGGGAATCGCCGCCGCCGTGTGAAACATGATTTCGCATTCTCTGGGCTGATCCGCTGTGGACACTGCGGTTGTGCCCTGGTTGGGGAGATCAAGAAAGGACAGTACACGTACTACCACTGCACCGGTTACAAGATGAAGTGCCCGGAGCCCTACGTCCGCGAAGAGGTGCTCGCCGCGGAGTTTCGGAAGATCCTGTCCGGACTGCAATTCGATGAGGAGATCCTGGCCTGGGTGAAGCGGGCCCTGCAGGAGAGCCACAACGACCTGGCCATGGCGAATTGCTAGATCGGCCTGAATACAGTGGTGTCTGACGTCTTGTTACGATTTCCGGAATGCGCGACTGCATCATCCTGCTCGTTCATCTGGTCGTCACCCTGGCGGGTTTGGCGAGGCCAAGTGGGCTCCGGTCCGTCGTGGCCGAATCTGTGCTGCTCCGGCAGCAACTGCTGATCCTGAATCGTGGCCGCAAGCGGGCTGCCAATTTGCGTGCCACAGACCGGATCATCGCCGGCTTGTGCACCCTGTTCGTGCGTCCGACGCGCCTCCTCCGTGCTGCCATCGCTTTGCGCCCCTCCACCTTGCTCCACTTGCACGATGTTCTGAAAAAGCGAAAGTACCGGCTGCTGTTTTCGCGTCCTGGTGCGCGTCGACGCGGCCCCAAGGGTCCGAACCAAGAACTCATCGACGCTGTCGTCGCCACCAAGCAGCGGAATCCCCGGTGGGGCTATCTCCGAATTGCACAGCAGATCACGTTGGCATTCGGTGTCGAAATCGACAAGGATGTGGTGCGTCGCATTCTCAGCGCCCACTACCGGCCGGAATCGGATTCAGCCGGTCCATCCTGGTTCACTTGCATCGGTCACACCAAGGGCAGTTTGTGGAGTTGCGACCTGTTCCGATGCGAATCGGCGATGCTGAAGACGCATTGGGTTCTGGTCGTGATGGACCAGTTCACCTGGGCTTGGCTGTGCGGAGTCTACACCGGCGAACTGCAATCGGCGGCGGCATTCCCGGCAGGACTGAGCTCCGCTGGGTCCCCGGGATTCCGGTTTCCAAAAGGTTTCTCGCTGGCGTCTGTTGTCTTGGCATATGAGCGGCCCCACAGGGATCAGCTTCCAATACGAGACACCGCGCGGCGGCTCGCCAGCCGTCTCGTCGGGGCGGCGGACATAATATACAAACGACCATTAGTCTCACGGTCCAACTCGGTGAAGCAGGTGAATGCCACCAAACGGGTTGACCTGTGCCAGGCTTTGTTTGTGAGCAAGATCGATTCCCGCCAGTCCGCGGGCGGAGCACTCGTAAAGGACGCGTGCGCTGTGATGCACGACTTGGCGGGCTGCTGAAGTCCTATTCCCGCGCTGCATGAGTACTTTGGCCATACGGGCTCGGATAGATCAGCCAGGATGCTCTCCGTGGCTCTGCCTATGTTCGTTCAATCGGGGCGGCTTGGTGGAACTGGCAGCGGCATTGCTACAAACAGCCCCCGTGTCGCCAAGTGTCTGCGAGACGAGAGCGCGTGAGCCAAGCCGTGGTTGCGGCTACGCTGCGGCGTGGTATCGCCGCAATCGATCGACTAAAGCGGGCAGACGCGCCAGGATGTCGGCGGGCGGGGGAGCGTTGAATGGGCCTCCGTCGCCCGGGTCGACATCGGTGAACCCTGACATTTTCAAGACTTCAACCATCACGGAGTAGTTGTAGGCACGGCCGCTCATGAAACGGATCTCTTCCAACTCGCGCAGATCTCCCTCAATCCGCAGAGCGGCGGCGTAGTCCGCCCGGCGCTGGGCGTTGTTGATCTCGTCGCTGGCACGGAGGCACATCAGCGCGGTGCCGGATGTATGGCCGTGGGCGCCCGCTCTGGCCGCCGCGGTCGAGAGATCCCCGATTCCCCACATCACGGCGCCGGCGCCCGCCACAGCGTCACACACGGGTTTGACGTCATCTACCGACGTCCCGATCTTGATGCCGATGATCCGTTTCGATTCGCAGACCAAGCGGCAATAGGCAGCGCGTAGAGCGCTGTCCCGCATGTAGACGATGAAGTCGCAATCGACTTCGTCGCCGAGTGAATCACAGAAGCGTTGCAACTCCCTCCGAACTCCCTCGGGGTTGCACCCGCCGACGACGGGCAGGATCAGAAAGGCGTCCGGACGCCGGGCCAGACGTGACTGCTCGCGCACCTGCCAAGCCGCCGTAGCCGTCGGCGTGGGCAGAATGCCGGAGATGATCCACGCGCCTTCTCCCGCCGCCTCGCCCGTCACTCTTGCCACCTCGAGTTGTTCCTCAGCCGTCAGATGATGCAACAGTGTGCTGCCTCCCGTCGCGATCACCCGCTTTCGGGCGCCGTCAAGAAAGCAGTTCCGGGTCAGGTATGTGACGTTTTTGTGGTGCGCGCGGAGGTCCACCTTCCCGCCGCGGAACGGAACGAACGGAAACGCAATCGATGAGTTCAGGCCTTCTCCGGTCATGCTGCCCCACATTGTTAGCACATGCGAGCGCGGCCACGCCCGCGCCCTGGAATTCCGGCTAGACTGTCTCTGAGCTGCGATGCCAAGAAAGCTTGATGTGAGCGCCTCGTCCGCGACAGCCGATTCGGCGAAGGACAACCGCTGGTCCATCGTCATGCTTCTCTTCGCCGCCATGACGATCGCCTACATCGACCGCGGCAACATGGCGGTGGCGGCGCCGGTGCTGGAAAGCGAACTCGGGCTTTCGAAAAGCTCGGTTGGACTGGTGCTCTCAGCGTTCTTTTGGGCCTACGCAGTGGTGCAGCTGCCAGCCGGATGGCTCATCGATCGGGTTGACGTGCGGAAGGTCTACGCGTGGGCATTCGCGGGCTGGTGCCTGGTCACCATGGCCACTGGTTTCGTCAGCGGCGTTGCCGCCCTCATCGGCATGAGGATGTTGCTGGCAGTCGGGGAATCCGTCTCCACGCCGGCGAGTCACCGCTCCATCCGATACCTGTTTGGGCCCGACGAGAGAGGATTGCCGACCGGCGTGTACAGCTCCGGGACGAAGCTGGGGCCGGCGATCGGCACACCATTGGCCGCGCTATTGCTTCTTCATTCCGGCTGGCGAGGCCTGTTCTGGATCACGGGCGCGGCGGGACTTCTGTGGCTGTGGCCGTGGCTCAAGATCTACCGCTCTCCTCCGGCCGAGCCGACGCAGCAGCAGCCGGCAGCCGAGCCGGCAGGCGGATTGCGCGAGGTGCTCTCCGCGTTTCGCCTGCGCGCCGTGTGGGGCATTTTCCTCGGGTTCTTCTGCTACGGCTACATCTGGCACGTCTACGCCACCTGGCTTCCCGGCTATCTTGTTGCGGAGCGGAAGATGAGTCTGCTCCAGATGGGTTTTTGGGGAGCGCTACCGTTCATGGCATTTGCCGCCACGATTCCCGTCGCCGGTTTCGTCTCCGACCGATTGCTGGCCGACGGCAGGGAGCCCACGCGCACGCGCAAGACCTTCATCAGTGTGGGCCTGGCGATGGGATCTCTGATTGTCCCGGCCGCGTATGTGGACTCGGCGCAGACGGCGGTGTGGCTGTTGACGGCCTCAGCGGGAGGAATCGGCCTCTCTACCGCCAACATCTGGGTAATCACGCAGACGATCGCGCCCGCAGGCCGGGTTGGCACCTGGATCGGGATCCAGAATCTCGGGGGTGTGCTCGGCGCCGCCTTGGCTCCGCTGGTCACCGGCCTGCTCGCAGACCGGACGGGGTCCGTTGTGGCGCCGCTCAGCCTGGCCGGCGCCGTGTCATGTCTTGGGATTCTCTGTTATGTGTATCTGATTCCCGATCTCACCCGGCCGGGCGACGCTGCCTGACCACTACCGCGCGTTGAGGGCGCCGATGAGATCCAACTGCCGGACGACGGAGAACTGCTCCGGACGGCCCATCGCCCGGTACACCGCGGCCGCGATGCGGTAGCTTTCCTCGGTTGTCTCGGGCGGCACCACCTTTCCGTTGATGTCCACCGGGGCGCTCACGATGACCTGGCGCGGCGCAACTGCGCCGGCCATGTGCGGAAGGTCGGCGTACCTGAGGATCCCCGGCACGTAGTAGTCGAAATCCGGCAGTCCGTCCTTGTCCACAATGTCCTGGTAGCTGACAAGGCCGTGGGAACTCACCACTGTCTGGAAGCGCGGATCAATCGCGGCAAGATACAGGGCCATGGCGCCCTCGCGCATCCCCTCGCCCCACAGGATCAACCGCAGGGACCGGTACTGCGGCTGGGCCAGCAGGTAGTCGGCAACGCGGGCCAGATCGTAGATGCGCGTGGAGAAGAGGTGTTTGCCCAGCGCCATCGAGAACAGCGCCACGCTGTTGGCGTCCGCGGCTCGGGTGGCGCCCGTGCCTCGCACCTCCGGAACCGCCACCGTGAAACCGCGGCCAGTGAGACGGCTGACCATTTCAGGGATCTTCACATCGCTGGTGGGATAGCGTTCTTCCATCGAGAAGTAGAGGATCAGGCCTTCAGATTTTCCCGCGTCGATCGGATGATGCACGCTCACTCCGACCGGCAGATCCCGCTCGGTCTTCAGGATCATGCGGCGCACCGACGCCGGGCCTGTTTGCCTGTCGTCGCTCGCCACCACCGGCGGCTTCGCCGGCTCGAGGTCGCCCATCAGCTCCAGCAAGTGTTTCCGCACCGTGTTCTGGAAAACACCGGCCTGTTCCGTGTTGGCCGGCGGCTCATACTTCACCTGGTTTCTCTTTAGGTATTCGCGCTGGAGGTCGATAACATCCTTCCCGCGCTCTCCGCTTGGGAGCACCGTCAAGCTGCCGGACTCGCGGCTGATGAGTCCGTTCTCAGGGTCGTCCGGTTCGAAGGCGGCGGCCGGGTCGTCCACTCCCTTCAGCCACTTGTTGAACC
>SXGT01140843.1_pt1 | contig 17317 bp, 14 predicted proteins | sample 3176221 | NCBI WGS metagenome assembly SXGT01 (sample SAMN11356862, study PRJNA531348) | freshwater metagenome | isolation source: freshwater sample F1-120 | place: China: Fuxian Lake, Yuxi | collected 2017-12-25
AGTTCGAATCTCTTCGGGCGCGCCATTCTTTGACGTCAGACAGTGGAACCCGGCAATCTTGGCCTTGCGGAGGCCGTATTCCTCTCCGGACAGATCGGCTCTGATCGTGCCGAAGCAGGGCGCATCGCCCTGATTGACGACCGCGACGTCGCACTGGTTCCGGATCGCATCCTGGGCAAAGTGATCGCAACGGATCGTCCAGGTGTCCTGGGACGGCTGCAATGACAGGCTGCACACCTGACCGGCGCCGGCTGACGCCACACAAACCGGATGCCGGCGGCGGGCGGTTCCGTCCGTGGTTAGTAAAACGGCAGGGATGACCCTGGGCATCAGCTTGAGGGGTCGAGACGCCCCAACCAAGGGGAATGTGGACGGCCGCTTCCCGAGCCCGCCAAGTCTTTTGAGGTATTGTTCACCAATCTCTCGCGCATTTTCTTAAAGCTGGCGCCCTAGATTGCCCATAACGAATGGAGCACTCTCATGCGCGCAGTTCTTGCGGCCGTCATACTGGCCATCGCCGTTCCGCACACCGCGGAGGCAAGCATCCGGATCCGTCTTCAGGCGACCGTCGCGGCAAGCTGCGGGGTCGCCGACATCTCGGTGGAGGAGGGCCGGATCACGGTGCTCACCATCTGCAACGCCGAGCACTTCCAGCTCAACATCCAGACCGTGGACGGGCCGGTGACGATCCTGGCGGCGAACTCGCCCGACGCCTCTGTCAACCTGATCGGTGGCGCCCTGGGCGTCACCAGCCGCGCGCCCGGCGCCCAGCGCTTCGTGGTCGACACCGACACGAGCGGTCTGACCGCCGATAACGTCGTGGCCGAGGCTGTGGCCGCCTGAGGCGGCCGCCACCCCCTCAGTAGGGGATGAAAGACAACGTCAGCGTGTCCCGGTACCGCCCCGCATAGACATTGGTCGCCGGCGCCACCCGCACTTCCAGCGTCTGCGCCTGCACCGACAGGCGCGAGAAGGGCAGGTCCACGGACGCGGCGCCGGTCGCCGTGTCCAGTTCTGAGCCGGCCAGGAAGGCGCGGTACGGGATCGACCCAAGCGCGGGCCCGTCCTCATGCACCAGCATCCCGCCGTTGTCGGACGTCGCCGTGACCGCCATATCGGCGTTGGTCCGGTAGAAGAATGTGGCCGTGGTTCGCGACCCACGGGACAGATCGCCCAGGTCGATGTTCTCGACACCGTTGCGCGAACTGGCCTCGAAGCGCATCACGGGCATCACGCGGGAAGCCAGGGTAAGCGGCTGGGTCGTGTCGCCGGCTGTGACATCAATCTGGGCCTGATAGACGCCGGAGCGTCGGAACTGGCCGGATCGGACGTCGCCGAGCGGAACCACGACAGCACGACCCGCGACCAGGTCGTTTCTGGCGCTTTCGCTGAGAACCAGACTACGGCCGGAACGAACGGCCACGCTGGATGCTACGACGTCGGTCCCGAGCTGGCTTGAGCCATTGGTCAAACGGATCGGCAAGGACTCGGCAGGGGCCGGAGCGATGACCACCGGCACCGCCACGCAGGCCGCGTCCAGGACCCCGGCGGCGGAACTCAGGCGAAGGGACATGCGCTCGTCCACCGCGGCCCCGGGATTATACTCGTGACCCGCTTCCTGGCTGACCGTCAGCGCATAGCCCGAGCAGCCAGGGGCCGGAGCGACCGCAGCCGATGCCAGAATAATCGTCGCGGCCATCGCAATCATTGCAATCTCTCCAAGGCAATCGAACCGGCGTCACGGTAGGCATCATGGCTGTCATCGACCTCGAACGTGAAGCCGGCGTTAACCGCAGGGAATACGACGCTGTAACGACCCGGGCTCAGGTTCGGCAGCGCCACACGTCCGGATCTGTTGGTGAAGACAGGCCGGTCCACGCCCGTGTCGTCACGCAGGTAGCCGTAGAGGAGCGAAATCGGCTCCCCCTCGAAGATCAGGGTGGCGATCACGGTGCGGTAGGCGTCGCTGCCCACTGTCAGACCAATCCCCGTCCGCGCGCCCGGCACGACAAGATAACGCCCGGAGCCGATGTCATAGCCGACGGGACCGCCAGAGATCCCGACGCGCAGTTCCTCGGGGCGATACGGGTTACGGGCAGGAGCGACCGCCGGGCCGAACAGCCCCGACCGGCCCAAGGTGGTGGATCCGGCGCTGCTCTCGATGGTGACCTGAGCCCCCCTCAGGGAGGGATGGGGACGGAAGAGATAGAATCCGCGGCCCGGGTCCCGGGAGACGCCGAACATCCCGTCGACAAAGGCGATGCCCGACTGCAGCCGCGCCCGCACAGCCTGACCGCCGCCGTTCACCTGGCTGGTGACGCCGACGTCGGCTTCAAACCGCGTCGTGGTGTAGCCGAGTTCGCCGTCGATCTGGGTCTCGCCTGCGCGCTGGATGGCGCCCAGGCGATAGTTGAAGTCGGGAACCTCGAACCCGCGGTTGCGGACGTACTCAGCGCGGGCGGTCTCGCTGATGCTGTCGTAGGAGGTGGAGGCCCGGCCCCTTTCGCCGAACGGGAGGCTCAACGAAATGAAGGCGCCGGTCTCCTGGCGGCCATCGGCGAACTCTCCGTGCCGTCCGATGACCGAGGCGACCACGCGACCGAATTGTTGGCTCAGGCCAATGTTCAGGAACCTGTCCGCGCCGTCACGGCCGTGACGGGTTGCGTAGGACCCCCCGACGGATATGGAGGTCCGACGGCTGATGTCGAACCGGTAGTCGGCCGCGACCAGCCACTCCTGGTCGATCGTCGAGAAGCGGTCGGCAAGGGTGGCGAAGTCGGTAGAGGTGTAGTCCAGGCTGACGGTCAGGGTGTCGTTCCGGTCCTCCCCAAGGAAGGGGCCGCCACGGAAGTTGACGCTGCTCGCGACGCCGCTGCCGGCGACGGCTGACTCACTCACCGCGAATTCGAAAAGAGCCACGCCCGCCCCGAAGCCAAGGGCCGAGGAAGCGCCGACATTCACGACCTCTTCAGACAGGGCCGCATGGGCGCCTACCGTGAGGTTGTCGCTGATGCCCCGGCTGTAGAAGGCGGTGGCGGCCCATTCGTCGCCGTAGTCGAAGCCGGAGCTCTGGTCATCGCGCAGGGCGCCGAGGGAGAATGAAAATTCACTGAGGCCCGCCGCCAGCAGCGTCAGGTCGCTCGAGAGGGAGAAGGCGTCCAACTCGCGGCGGCCGAGAGCGTCCTCCACCACGATGGTGACATTGTTGCTGACGTTGGCCAGGGGGATGTCGCCGAGATCGACGGGACCGCCCTGCGACTGGAAACGGCTGAGCAGCACGCCGTTCGCATAGACCTCGACGATGGCCGGGCGCTCGAGGAAGAACGAACGGCGCCCGGTCGGACGGATATTGCGCGTCGGGTCCAGCTCTTCATAGCTGCGCTCGTACGAAAAGCCGAGCACACCGGTCGCGCCTCCCAGACGGGGCAGAAACGGACTCAGATCGCCAGCGGAATAGCGTATCGCCCGCTGGGGGTCGTCCTTGAACAGGATGATCGCGTCACGACGGAAGCTGTCGTCTTCGGCGCCGAAGTTGAAGGAGCCCCCGAAGTCGACGTTGATCCCGGTGATGCCGCCGAAATTGCCAAACCCGGAGAAAGCGAACTGGCCCAGGGCGCCGCGGTCGTCCTCCAGGTTGTCGTTGAGAAGCAAGGCCCCCGTCACACCTGCCGAAATCCGGCCCGGATAGACCCGCTCCACACCGTCATATCCGCCCGGCGGGAGAAGAGAGACGCCGAGTGCGGGTCGGGCGGTCGGGGGGACGTTGACCTGGATGCTGAGGGTCTGGGCATCGAGCCGGGCGCTCACGCCGGCCTGGCCCAGTTGCTCCACGGGCACGAGGTCTGAACCCAGCGAACGAAGGGCGACGTGGGTGCTCTCGTCAATTGTGGCCCCCAGCGCCTCCGACAACGCCGCGGGGGAGATCGCGACCAGCTGCGACACCGTTGTCCGCACCGCCACGCTAGGGTAGCGGCGGCCGTCGACGACCACCGGCAACTGTGTTTCCAGAACGGCCTGATTATCGGGGATCGACGGCGCCCGGACGCCGGCCGATCCGACGGAGGACGGCTGCGCCCCGGCATCGGCCGACGGCGACCCCTGGGCGCTCGTCGGCGCGGTCGGCGCGGACTGCGGAACCTGTTCGTCGGCGGCGCCTGACAGGCCGGGAATGTTCAGCGTATGGCCCGCCAGGATCAGGTCCGGTCGCCGGATGTCGTTGAGCTCGACCAGGGTTTTGACGCTGACCCTGTAGACCCGGGCGATCTGGCTGAGCGTCTCTCCCGGCGCGATGCGGTGCGTGGGGCCCGCAGTCGTGGGCGTGGCGACGAACAGCAATACGATTCCAATGGCGGTGGACCCGGTGAGTCCCCGCCGCCTTCCTGGCCCCCGCTTGTGCATTGGACTGTGCCTCTTCTACCGGGCCGGACCGATGTCGACGGCGACGGTTCCCGCCGGCAAGCCGGGGACCTGAAGGGAGAAATGGCGCGTGGAATTGGGCGGCAGGATGGGGTTCTCGATCTGGGCTGCAAGCGCTTCAGGATCGAGCACGCGCTGTTCGCCGCCCGCCGAGAGAGTCACTGATCTCTGTGCGAGAAAGCCGTAGTCGGAGCCAGTGTTCACGATGGAGAAACGGATGTCGTCGCCGTTGCGCTCTACGGCGCTGACGGCGATGTCCGCCCGGGCATTGGCTGCCTGGACATAAACCGCGACGCCGAAGTCATAGACCGTAATCACGCCGCTGAAGCCCTCGGGCATCACGGGCACTTCCTTGACCTGAAGAACGTAGGCGGCGCTCTGCGCCAGCGCCGGGTCCCCGATGTACTGGAAGCGAATGGCCTGGCTTTGCTGCGGCGCGACGAGGGCCTGCGGCGGAAACACGGCGAACTGTTCCTCGGCCGGCGAGAAGGTCTGGGAGCCGTCGGCGGCGACTTCGCGGCGAAGCACGCGCACCTCGAACGGGAGGGGGTCAGTGCGGCTGTTGGCGACCGTCACAACCGCGGAGGACTGGCCGGCGTGCGGGGCCAGGAACACGCGCATCGGCGTGACTTCGTGGGCCGAGGCGGTGGTGGCCAGACACAGGCTGGCGACGACCGCCGCCGCGCCGAGAGGCTGAATGGAGGATTGACGCAGGATGGACATTACTGGGCCTCTGTGGCGACGGGATATCGGGCGCCGCCGAATGGAAAGTCCGGCGGGCGAGTGCTCGCCCGCCGGACCTGCCTTGTTCGTTTCGTCTTAGTTGGCGACGACCGCGATCGTCAGAACGTCGGTGTAGTCACCGGCGAAGACGTTGGTGGTCGTGAAGGCGGCGTTGGCCGGCGACGGGATCCGCACGCCGTCGGCGCGCAGGGTCACGGTGCCGCCCTGGCCGGCCATCAGGGCCGTGGAGCCCGGACGCACGGTCACGATCGGAGCCGACAGGCCCTGCTCGGAGAAGTTCAGGCCAGAGCCACCGCCGTGCTGGATCGAATACTCGACCTGGTTGGCGCTGCCGCCCGAGGTGCCGGTGCGGAACAGGTAGCCGCCGTTGGCCGAGCTGATGGTGCGGGTCATGCCGGCGGCCGAGTTGCAGATGTAGGTGGCGTTGAAGCCGCCCAGGGCGACCTGCGCCGTGGCATCGGTGTTGGCCAGTTGGCCGAAGTCGAGGTTCAGAACGCCGCCGGTGGCGCCCGAGTTGTAGGCGCCGCAAACCGAGGCGACGTTACCGGTCAGGTTGACGGTCAGGTTCTGGGCGGCGGCCGGGGCGGCGATCATGGCGAGGGCCGAGGCGGCGAGAAGAATGCGCTTCATGGTAGTCTCCAAAGGTTTGGCCAGGTGGCCGTTCGAGTCCGGCGGGCGCCGGGTGTTCTGGGGCCGAAAGACCCCGGGAAAGAGCGGTTCCGCGCTGACGGAGCCGAAGGATGGGCCTTTGGCGCAAAGCGCCTCGGACCCCCTCCGGAGCGGGCATGCCGGGTCTGATCGCGCCGGGGTTTAATCCGGCGGGCTTGACGACCCGATCTGCCTTTGGAAGCGGTCTGTGGACCGCGCCTCCCCGGAAGCCGGAAACTTAACGCTTCCTTAACTTCAACTTAGTCGTGCCCCGGAAGGCGGGCGTCCCCACATTTGGGTAGCGCCGTTATATTCAACTGCCGGGCGACGCCGCGTGGTTAAAACACCATGAATCTGGGGATTTTTAACCATCTTTTCATTGAATCATAAGGGAATTTTTTATTTTGCTCGGACCTTCTCCGAACCATCGAGCCGGGCCGGAATTACCTGAGCGCGGACAGCCGCTCCCCGAATCAGGTCATGAGGCCAGGCTCTCAGGACGTCGGAGAGACCCCTACGGACGTCTGAACGAGCGTCTCCCGACCAGCTGAAGGATCAGCGGCTCCAGACGAGGGCCGGGAATGACGAGCGACGCTCCGGTTGGCGAGATGGCCGTTCCGCACCCCGCCAATTGGTGAAGTCGCTCCGTCAGGGGCGACGAAGTCGAGCTGGGGAGCGCGCGCCGGTCAGCCGATCCGGTACGACGCGATCATCGCGAACAGCTCTTCCCGGCTGCTGATCCCCAGCTTGTGGTAGACGCGCCGGATGTGGGTTCTCACCGTCTCGATAGACAGGTTCAGCGCCTCGGCCACCGCAAAGGGCGTCTGACCTCCGATCAACCTCTTCACGATCGCAGCTTCGGATCGCGTGATGTCGAAGTGTGGGGCGAAGTCGGCCCATACATATCTCTCGGCCAGGTCTGAGGGCTGGAAAGTCAGCGCGATCGGAAGCCCTCCGGGGTCGCCGAGAGCCGGCGGCAGCCACTCAACGTGAATGATGCCTATGCTTCCGCAGGCACGCCGGTAGGACCATCCCGCCGTCCCAAGGCCGCCCGTCGCGAGAAATGTGCGCAGGCTCGCGGTGCGCCCCTTGTCCGAGAAAGCGAAATGCCCGCCTGCAATCTGGATTTCACTGTCGGCTTTGGAAAGCGCTTCGCCCGCCAGATTCAGGTCGAGAAGCTTCAAATCAGGCGTGACCATGAACAAAGCATGAGAACGAGACACGCTCCATTTCAGAAGCGGCCGATCATATTCATCCTGCCAATTGCGCAGAATTGGCTCAGCAGAACCGTTTTGCGCCAAGCTACTGCTTTCGCCGGGGGGCGACCAATATGCCACTGAGATTGAACTTTGATTTATAGTTAATTCAATCTATCTATACGGGCCTCTTCACAAATCCCCACTTTTGGGTATGGCGCGGCGATTCTCACGCCTTCCGCGAACCGGGCTCGAGAACAACCATAAAAGGTGGCGTCAAGTGGCTGCCAATGGCCGGAGTGGCTGTGAAGAGCGGCAGCACCCGGGATCAACCCGATGCCGTTCCGCGCGACGGGTATGCTTCGCTGAGCCAACTCAACCATGAAATACGCCACAAAGGTCTTCGGCGAGGCCGGGACCGGAACTGATGAAACACGATCAAGGTCTGGGCGCACGGGATACGGGCGACGGCAAACATTGATGGCGCCGGGTATCAGAGTTTGGCCGAAGGCGACGTCCCATATTTGGAACGCCTCGGTTTCTAGGTGACTTCGCTGAGCCAGGTCCGCCAACGGAGGCGGCTATCCTCCGGCTCTCCCGCCTCTACCGCCGCGACAGCCTGGCGATACCCGGACGCGCTCTGCCCGAACTCCTCCAGGAAGAGCCGCTCCATCTGGCGTTCGTCGTCGAAGCCGTAGCGGCGGGCCAGCACCTCCGGCAGGGCCGCGTCGCGACGATCCAGAGCCGAGCGGAGGGCGGCCAGTCGCCGCTTCCGGATCTGTCTGGCCACGCCGCCATGCTGCTCAAACAGGCGATACAGGGCGGACCGTGAAATGCCTGTGTCTGCTGCAACGCTGTCCACGGAAAGATGCGGGTCGGCGAGACTGGCGTCGATGTGCTGCTCCACCAACTCGCGGCGGGAGAAGGTCTGACGGCGGCTCTGGGCAGTCGAACGCCGGGGTGACGTTTGAATCGAACCGAGAATCTCGATCAGGGCCCGGCCAAGACCGGGCATTGCGCCTGGCTCCAGGGCGTCCGCCCGACGCACCAAAGAAACCAGATAGTCAGCCAGCATCAGATTTTGCGGTGAGGTCAGCAATCGCCCGTGCAGCCCATTGGTCGAGCCCAGCGCGGCCTCCATGACTGAACGGGCGACGCTGACCGTGATCATGCGCGCCTCATGCGCCTCGGTGCGTGTGGCTCGACGGGTGTCGGCGATGAAGGCATCCCCGGCCTCGGCCACTGCAAAGCCGCTGGCCGCACCACCCGTCACGCGGCCTTCCAGCACCAGGCTGATCACGAAGTGTGTGAAGCCATCCTTCGCAACCCGCTCCGCGCGCGAATGGATGACGCCCGAAAGCGTGCGGTCGTAGATGATGAGGCCATGCAGTCTCCACGCTCGCACCTGAGCGCGAAATTCGCCGCTGCCCCGGCTGACGTCCGCGCCGTGCCCATACAGTTCGGCATAGCGACGAAAACCCTCGGCCTCTGGCAAGCCGAGGCTGGAGAAACTGAAATTTTCAGACATATGGGCGCTAACTGGCACCGTTCGTCGACGCCTTGCAACTATCCGCGTCACAAAATTCAGTGAGAATTCTGACTCTTCGTCGCGAGCCGCCGCCATCCCTCCGCTCCGGCCAAACTCAACACAATGGCCAATGCGCCCGCTATGGCGATGGTCAGGAACAGCGCGCGCGCCAGGCCTTCAGCATGCGGGAAGAACGTATCGCTGATCAGGCCGGTCAACACGGGGCCCAGCCCCGTCCCGGCCACGGCGCAGACGGCCAGGTACACGCTGACCACGGATCCATGCATGTCGGGCCTTGTAATGGGCGCGAGGCCCCCGAGTGCGGTGAGGGCGGCGGCGCCGCCCCCCGCAGTCAACAGGAAGAGGCCGGGCAGGACCAGGACGGCCTGATCGCCCGATGCCATGAGCGCCGCCCCGCAAACGGCGAGCGCCGCTCCCAAGGTCATCACCGGCGCGATTCTCCGTCTCCCGGCGACGTTGCGATCCAGCCACCGACCGGCGGTGAGGTGCCCTGCGGGTGCGGCGATGAGAATCACCAGGCCAGCGACCCAGGCGCTGGTCGCGGGCGCAAAGTGAAGGCTGCGGTTCAAGACCGACGGGGCCCAGCCGGCCCCCGCCTGAATCAGCAGGATGACGGCCACCCCGGCCCCCATATGCAGGGCCAAGGCACGCGTGCTCGCGATATGACGAACCGCCGCCCGCAGGCCACGCCGTGAGGGCGTGGGGGCGCCGGTCGCCCTGATCCGACGCCATAGCCACCACGCCAGGATCAGGTTCGGCAATGTCATGAGAATGATCGCTACACGCCAGGGATCGACGCTGCCAAACCAGCCGCTCCAGGACAGCACGGCAAGCAGTCCGCCGCCTATGATCATGGCACCGCTCCGGCCCGTCGCCGAGCCGGCTGTGAACAGCGCGGTGGATCGTCCCAGCCGGTCCTGCGGAGATGACGCAGCAAGAATAATCAGGGCCGTCGGACCAAAGGCTGCCTGAGCGAAGCCCAGCATGAGACGCGAGGCCATCAGCGTTTCAATGTCAGCGGCAAGCGCAAAAAAAAGGCAGGCCACGGTCCAGCCCAGCATGCAGATGGCGGCCAACGGCGCCAACGGCAACCGGTTGCGGCTCGTACCGACAATCAGAAGCACCCCCGCGTAGGCCACCACGAACGCCGGCCCCTGCAGGAGGCCGATCTCGGTGTCCGATAAGGAGAACTCCGCCCGCAAGGCTGGCGCAAAGACAGCCGGTATGGCGCGATCCACGTAAGCGGTGAAATGGCAGATCGCGATCAGCAAGGCGCCGCCAAAACCAAGCTGTGCGTCAGAATCCTTGCCGACACTCGTCAAAGCACTGTCTTCCAGACATGGTTTCGAGCAGGCCGCCTACATCGCCGGCATGCGGGAACAATCGCAGATCGAACTTCTCAACAGCCCTTGGACGACGGCGTCGGGGTCCTCCCCGACTTGGGTGTCCAGCACCCGAGGACTGAGCAGAGCGCCTCATCTTCCCCTGACCAGTGTCCTAAGGCGGGAACTCCTACAAGCTGATGTCGTCAACGTCCACTTCGTGCCAATTTCGTTGAGAATGGCCCGCCCTGGGAATTCGCCTACGCGACCAACTACCTGATCGACCTGGACCGCGCGATCTTTGTCGACGTCGGGCCGTCCACGGCCCCGCGGCAGGCCTGCCCCTTCAAATCCCGATGCGCAAGGTCACCCGTTCTGTCGACGAAGGCGGCCGGGACTTCGCCCGCGACATCGCCAGGACCGATGCCTGCGTCGTCTCCCGGCGCGAGCGGAAAAAAGTCGAGATGCTTTTGCCGTGGTGACAGGAGACGGCAAAGTTTCACGCCGGGGGCCGCTCCGGGCCATGCCTGGAGATGCGCCGCGCCGGAGCCCGCGTGAGGGCCGTCCTATGATTTCGCCGCAGGCTTTGCTTTGGCCGACGGCGTCGGCTCAGGCTGCGGGGCCTCAGTCTTGGGGGCTGTGCGCAGGGCGCCGGTCAAGCCGTCCAGGTCGGAGCCGGACAGTCCCACTTCCGCCATCAGTTGATCGACGAGGGGCGCCTGGGCCCGGTAGCGCAGCGCGCTGCTCACCACCTGGTCGGACAGGCTGCCGCCGTCCTGGCCGCCGGCGGACGCTCCGGCGCCGCCGCCGCCGTTCAGGCCCTCGACCTGAACGATCTTGATCGAGTCGATATTCTCCATCGGCTTGACGGATTCGGCGATGATGCGGTCCAGGTTCTCGATGAGCTTGATGCGGATCTGCATCGCGATCTGTTCGGGAGAGAGGAGGTTGGCGGCGGCGTTCAGAGCATTCTGACCTGCGGCGTCGACCTCGTAGCGAAGACGGGCGGCTTCGGCGGCGGCGCGGACTGCCTCTGCCTCTGCCTCTGCCTTGATTCGCGTCTGGTCCGCGGCCCCGCGCGCTTGCTCGCGCACAGCCTCGGCCCGATCCGCCGCAGCTGACTTTTCGGCCTCGGCGGCGACGCGGATGCCGATCGCCTCGCGCTCGGCTTCCTTGGCCGCTTCGATCAGCTCAATGATCTTCTGCCGGTCCGCGGCCTCACGATCGCGAACCGTCTTCACCTGCTCTTCGGCCTGAACAGCGAGCGCCAGTGCCTTGTCAGCCTCCGCCTTGGCCTCGGACTGGGCCCTGGATTTTTCGGCGACGGCGATATCCCGATCCTGTTCGGACAACTCGATCGATTTCGCTTTCTCGATGTTCTGGGTCTCGATCGAACGCGCCTTGGTGATCTCGCGCTCCGCGACCTCCTGCTCCATGGCGATCCGCTGCTGGGCGATCAGCCGGTCAGCTTCAATCCGCGCCTGGTCGATCTGTTGCTGGGCGGTGATCTTCGCGCCTTCGGCCTCGCGGTTCCGTTCGGCTTCCTGGCGAGCGACGTCGGCGGCCTGTTCGGCCCGACGGTTGGCGACTTCGCGCTCCTGCTCGAGTTGGGCGTATTCCTCATCGCGGCTGATCTCGAGGGTGCGGCGCTGCGCCTCCAGGTTCTTGGTGCGGATCTGGACCTGGGTGTCCTGTTCGATGTCGTTGCGCAGCTTCTTGCGCAGTTCGATTTCCTCGGTCAGCCGGGTCAGGCCTTCAGCATCGAAGGCGTTGGACGGATTGAAATGCTCCATCGCCGTCTGGTCGAGACCGGTCAGGGACACGGTCTCCAACTCGAGACCATTCTTGAGAAGGTCCTCGGATGACACCTGCTGCACCTTCTGGACGAAGTGCGTGCGCTGCTCGTGCAGCTCGGTCATCGTCAGCTCGGCCGCGACCGACCGGAGCGCATCGACGAACTTGCCTTCGACCAGCTCCTTCAACTCCCCCGGATTCATGGTGCGCAGCCCCAGAGTCTGGGCGGCGGACGCGATGGCTTCGGCGCTCGGCTGCACCCGGACATAGAACTCCGCCAGCACATCCACACGCATGCGGTCCTTGGTGATCAGGGCCTGTTCATTGGACCGCTGAACCGCCAGCCGCAGCGTGTTCATGTTGACTTCGATGGTCTCGTGGAGAACGGGCAGAACCAGCGCCCCGCCGTTCATCACGACCTTTTCGCCTCCAAAGCCGGTGCGGACGAAGGCGGTTTCCTTGGCGGCGCGCTTGTACAGCCGCGCAAAAACCAGACCCAGGATCAACAGGGCCGCAAGGCCAAGACCGGCGATGATGGAAATCTCGATGAGCGAGTTCATTTCGGGGAATTCTCCGGACTGCGGTCGATCAACTGGCAGAGTCGAGCAAGGACGCGCTTGTGGTGCGTATGGCGTAATATCGAGCCCCGACGTGCCGAACGAGCAGCACGTTGGAGCCTTGAGCGAAGGCGTCGGTCGGGGTGTCTGGCTCGACCATGACGTAGTGGGCCTGGCCGTGTTCATCGCGAACCCGGGCCTGGGCGGCGCTTTCGTGACGCGCCTCGCCCGTGACGATGGTCGCCACACGGCCGATCAGGCTGTCGCGTGACACGGCCTGGGTCTCATCGCGCGGCATGATCCGGGACACAACCCGACCGAAGACACGCGTCACGGGCAGGGCGATGATCAACGCTGCGGGCGCGGCCATGAACCACGGCGCCGGCTGGCCGAGGAAGGCTGCGAACAGTCTCTGACCGATCAACCCGGTCATGCCGAAAGCGAACAGGAAAACAACGATCAGCATCAACAGCGGCAATCGACCGACGTTGATCCAGGACAGCAGGGAGGGAGTTTCGACATTGACGTCGCCATCCAGGCCGTCGATCCCTTCGCCGACCGCCAGCCCCGCACCCAGCCCTAAAGCCTCGACGACTCCGATCAGGAGCATCAGCACCAGGGCCGCTACAAACGGCACGTTGCCGGCGGCGAGGATGAACTCCCACATAGACAATCAGTCCTTGTCAGCAGCCCGCGCCCTGATGGCGGCCAGGCGCTCGTCGACGCGATTGCGGCGAGCCAGGCCATCAAGCTCGGCCAGCTTGGCGCCCTTTTCGCGCTCGACACCGCCCAGAGCCGGAGCGCCCTCTTTCGCCATCAGCCGGTCGAAGGCGCCGGTTGCATTCTCCACGCGGCGGGTGACGCTGGGCCCCTCGCCGGAGCCCACGCCGCTGTTCGCCGCACCCGCCTCATCGGCCCCGCGCTGACGCGCCAGCAACATCGACTGAAACGCTTCCTCCATCTCGCGGCGCTTGGCCAGCAGCGCGGCGACGTAGCCCTCCAGCTCGATTTCCCGCTTGCCGGCCTCGGCCACGGTCGCTTCCAGCACGGGGACCTGAGCTTCGACGTCCAGCTGATGTTCGATTGCGGCGCGCGCCAGGTCTTCGCGGCCTTCGCGCAGCGCCAGTTCGATCTGGCCGGCCAGTTCTTCGTGTCGGCTGCTCTGTTCGGTCAACCGTTTGTTGGCCAGATGCTTGCTCGCGATGGTGCGGCCCAATTCCGCCCGCACGTCGTCAACCGCCTTGTCGATCTCGCGCAGTGTCTGCTGCACCACAGCGTCGGGCATCGCGCCCTCGATGGCGTCGATGAGCGCGTGTGCGCTTCCCGAGACGATGCGGCCAACGCGCGCGCCCAATGTGTCCGCCATGATCCTGAACCCTTCCGTTAGCGCGCGGCCGCAGCCGCAGAAACAAGCCGCATCAAATCATCAAGTACCGCCAAGCGGCGGGAGACGACGTGTGCGTCGTAGCCTGGCGCGGTCGGCGTGACCGCCCACCGCAATAACTGTTCCGTCATTCTCGCCGCACAGTCCACCAGTCGCGCCTCAAAACGCTGGAGGTCGGCGGCGGTGGTCTCGGCTCCTGGTCTTGGAGCAATCAGTGCGAGGGCGAGAAACTCCTCAGCCGTGGTCATCAGACTCACCGCGACTTCGGAGTGGGTGTCGAGATCCTGCTCTACGGCTCGAAGGGCGCGGATTGCCGATGAGAAATGATCATGGCTGAGGGAGAGAGCCGTCGAAAAGGATTGTATAGGCTCGGCGTTCTGGCGCGCCTGCCGAATTAGCCCGCGGATCTTGTCGCTCGCGGTAACGGCGCCGTCGATCTCGAGGACGGCGAGAAACCCGTTGTCCTCTTCTGACAAGCGGACGCTCAAAGGTGCCGACAGGGAAGCCATGCTCGTTACGTAATACAACGTAGTGCATTTGTAAACTGATGCCTTGAAATTCAGTTCTGTTGCGCGGGCGCCGGCCGGTCAGGTGGGGCGCTTGATGCGGGGAGATTCAGAGCGAATGTCGCGCCGCCTTGAGATCCGACCAGGGTCAGGTCTGCTCCATTGGTCCGCAGAAGCGCGTGGGCGATCGCCAGACCCAGCCCCGTGCCGCCTTCGCTCCGCCGCGTGGTGAAGAAGGGCTCGAAGATGCGCTGGATGTCACCCGGCGCGACGCCGGGACCGTTGTCGGACACGGTGAGGCGCACCCGCTGACCGTCAACCCGTCCCGTGATCGTGACCCTTGTGGCGCCCAGCTGGCGGCTGTTCTCCATCAGAACAGACAAGGCCATCTCGAGGCTCGCGGCCGGCACTGCGACCAGAGGCAGGCCTTCGGAAAGGTCGACGTCGATCTGCACCGGGCCTCCCCATGCATCCGCGATCCTGACCGCCACGCTGCGCAGGTCGACGGCCGCCCCTGCCTCCGGCCGCGCCATGTCAGCGCGCGCCAGGTCCAGCAGGCGGGCGACCAGCTCCGACAGTCGGCGACTGTCAGCGGCGATGTTATCGAGGAAGCGGCGGCGCTGGTCCGGCCGCATGTCGTCGGCGTGATCCTGAAGAAGTTCGACCGCGCCCTGAATGCCGGCCAGCGGCGTCTTGAACTCGTGGCTGACCGCAGCGGCGAAATCGCGAAGATAGCGGGAGCGGCGCTCCACCGCCTCGGCCATGCGGCCGAAGTCCTCGTAGAGTTCCTGGATCTCCACCGCCGCCGTCGCGGGCGGGGGCGGGACGAAGCCGTCTCCATGGGTGACGTCGCGCGCCGCCCGGCGCAGGACTTCGATCGGACGGGCGATCCCGCGAGAGACCAGCACCGCCAGCACGCTGAGCAGCCCGAGGACGCCGATCACGCCAAACAGGATCTTGCCGCGGTCCTGATAGATGCCCTTGAACAGGGCGCGCGGGGAACGCGATGCGAGGATGACGCCCTCGACCTGACCGTTCACCACCACGGGCCGGGCATGATGAATGCGCAGGCCGGAAGCCCGGCTCAGCCACTCCATCGAGTAGCGCGGCGTATAGCCGGCATTGCGGCGCAGGACGGTCTCGGCGCGCCCGCCGAAGGCGGACTGGACCTCGGGCAGGTCGCGCCAGCTTCCATCCTCGCCCAGACCGCGAACCACCACCCCCTGGCCGTCCAGAAGCACGATGGAGGCCAGGGTCGTCTGACTGGTTCGGTCCATCATCGGCCCGAGAGTCTCGGCCACGGCGACCATGTCAGGGTCCGCGTTCCGCGTTGTTGCGCGCGCTGGCGGGCGGGGCGGCAGCACAGGGTCAGAGCGAAGGTCGATCATCGCCGGTTCGGGCTGGAAATATCCCGGCGCCCGCCGCGCAGCCGGGTCCACGGCGGGAATCGGCGTCCCGGGCCACATCACCTCCGCCGCGGCGGCCAGCGCCGCCGTCTGTGCGATCAGTTCGGCCTCGGTCTGGCGGACCAGGGTGTTCTCATAGACCCGCAGGAATATGGCGCTGGCGCCCGGCAGGATCGCCGCGAACAGCAGCACGGACAGCAGGATGGTGCGAAGCCGGAGAGCCGGCCAGTGGGCCCGAACGACAGCTCGCAGGCGCTGGAGCGCGGCTCGCGTCACGCCTCGCCGCCGAGACATGGCCCCATCTGGTAGCCGACCCCGGCGCGGGTCTCGATCACATCAAAGCCGCCGACGGTTGCGAATTTAGCCCGAAGATTGCGGACGTGACTGTCTATGGTCCGGTCGGTCAGTGCAAAGCCCGGCCCGTGAATACGGTCGATGATCGCGTCCCGCGTGAAGACCTTTTGCGGGGCAGCAGCCAGCGCCTTGATGATGCTGAACTCGGTCAGGGTCAGGGAAACCTCGTCTTCACCCCAACGGGCGCGCCAGCCGTCCGTATCCAGCGAAAGCCGGCCGACCTGCGCCGCGCCCGGCGGCGGGGGCGGCGGCGACAGGTTCACCCGCCGCAGGATGGCGGCGACCCGGGCCACCACCTCCCGCGGACTGAAGGGCTTCACCACATAGTCATCGGCGCCCAGTTCGATGCCCAGGATACGGTCGATCTCGTCGTCCCGCGACGACAGGAACAGCACCGGCAGGGCGCCATGGGCCCGAATGCGGCGGCACACCTCGATGCCGTCCATGCGCGGCATGTTGATATCCAGAATGACCAGGTCGGGGGCCTGCTCGGCGATGGCGGCCAAAGCGGCTTCCCCGTCTCCCGCCTCACGGGTCGCCAGCCCGGCCTTGCCCAGGGCGAAGGTCAGGAGGTCGCGGATATGCGGGTCATCATCGACCACCAGAACCGAGCGCTGCATGATCGCCATGTTCAGTCTCCAGCCGTGGAGGTCAACGGGACAGTGGGAGAATGGCCGGCCTTTCGGCCGCTGCTGCAAGGCGGGGCGGCGGGATCAGGCGTCCGTCGCAGTCCCGGCCGCCAGGCGCCGGGGCCGCCAGGGGGTGGTCTGAGGTCATGCGCGCCACGCGATCCAGCCGTCGCTGGTCGCGCCAGCGCCAGCCCCGCCAGTCAGACTGACGCGCCTGTATGGCCGACATCTGGCGAACCCGCACGGCGGCGGTGCGATCCCTCAACAGCGGGTCCGGGGTGCGCTGCTCGAGTTCGACCAGAGCCGTGAGGGCGGCGCCGTTGAGGCTGTTAAGATAGCAGAGGTCCAGTTGGGCGCCTTGTCGGTCCGGGTCCAGCGCCTGGCGAATGTTCCAATGCGCTGCAAACGTTCCCAGATCCACCGCACTGACCACAGCAAGCACGGTCAGCGCCACGCCGACGTTGGCGTTGATCAGCCAGACGGCGCTGCGGTTCCTGAGCAGTCGCCAGCAGATCAGGCCCAGCCCGATACCGACAAGCACCATCCAGATCATGGCGGCGATGCGGAACCGGGTCAGGGAATAGGCTTCGATATAGTCTGCAGTGCGCAGCAAACTGGAGGCGACCAGAAGCAGGTTCTGACCCACCCAGATCACCACCAACCACCTGACGAGCGGTCGCCCGGCGGTTTCCGACGCCGGGCGGAGGAAGACCAGGACGAAGAGGGCCGCCAGCAGAGCCGTGAGGGCGGCGCCGTTGAGGCTGTTAAGATAGCAGAGGTCCAGTTGGGCGCCTTGTCGGTCCGGGTCCAGC
>SXGT01404453.1_pt1 | contig 17314 bp, 15 predicted proteins | sample 3176221 | NCBI WGS metagenome assembly SXGT01 (sample SAMN11356862, study PRJNA531348) | freshwater metagenome | isolation source: freshwater sample F1-120 | place: China: Fuxian Lake, Yuxi | collected 2017-12-25
AACTACCGCCGCGCCTACCACGGCTTCGACGCGCAGAAAATCGCGCGCTACGGCGAGAAGGATGTCGCCCGCCTGCTGGCCGATGCCGGCATCGTGCGCAACCGCTTGAAGATCGCCGCTGCGATTGACAATGCCCGCGCCACGCTGGCGCTCTACGAGGAAGGCGGCAATCTGAATGACCTGTTCTGGCAGTTCGTCGATGGCAAGCAGGTCGTCAACCGTTGGAAGAAGCTTGGTGACGTGCCGGTCACCACGCCGGCAGCAATGGCACTATCGAAGGCGTTGAAGCAGCGCGGCTTCCGCTTTGTCGGCCCGACTATCGTCTATTCCCTCATGCAAGCGATCGGCCTGATAAACGACCACCTGATTTGCTGTCCTTGTCACCCGCATGCCGTCTCTCAAGTAACCAGCGCGTTGGACAGTAACAGATGAAGCCGCCGAAAGATGCTTCGCCGAATCCGCACTTGCAGGCACTTGACGTCGGTTCGACGAACCCGGCATTCCAGCCGATGCTGTAACGGACTCGGCACACTGGGTTGTCCAAACACATCCCATGGGTCAAGCAAGTTTTTCCTGACTTGCAAACTGGATCATCCGCGGTGGCCGTGGCGATGCAGTCTTCTATGTTGTCCCTACTGTCCGTCACACCTACTATTCCTTCCTTCTCCTTGGTCCGGCAAACTCGATGCCGGTTCTACTTGTCGGCGTGATTATTACATTTTTTGGTATTGGACCATGCGTAGAACTTGTCCAACGTGGCGTGATCAAAACAATGGGGGGGCCGTCCACGCTTTGGGGGAATAGCCCTACCTTTCCCGACTCGCTGACTGAACTGCAGCAATCAACGAATCACGCAAGTTCGGAAAGTCTTTAGATCAATGCCGGGTATCCGGCATGACGAAGTGCCGCGTTTCTTCAAGGCGCTGGAGGCAAGCTGCCGCAACGCCATAGGCATAGATTGCGCTTGATGATAGAGTGCGAGCATTACGGCAACACAGCAGGCTGTCCCATCATGAACTTGGCCGAACGAGTGTTTGAGGAGGTGCGCGCCCTGCCCGAGTTCGAGCTGCGGGAGGTGCTGGACTTTGTGGGTTACCTGAAGTCTCGGCACGGACTGCCCGCCGTCGCGGCATCAAACGATGCGGTCGTCGATTGGGATGGATTGCAAGTGCATGCCCTTGGTATGACATGCTGGTGGCCCAAACGCAGCTGGCCGAGCCGGAGTGGCCAGACACCAGCTTTCAGGAGCTCGTCCAGATCGCTTTCCGCGAGCGCCTGATCCAAAGCCCGGACTATCCCGTCGTCACCCAGTTGCTCGGGCGTTCGTGATGGGCATGCCGCAATTTCCGGGCGGCATCTGGCTGGTGGACTTCGAATTCCATCCGGCCCATGGCCGGGAGGGCAATTCTCCCGCGCCCGTGTGCATGGTGGCACGCGAAGCCGTAACTGGACGCACGCTGCGCCTTTGGGAGGACGATCTCGCCTGCCTCAAAGCGGCGCCCTTTCCGACCGATAAATCTATTGTCTATAAGGTATGTCGAGACACAACAACGCCAATCCTGTTGATGCCGTGCCGGTCAAGCGCCTGGCGTTCAATCCGGCCACCGGCACCCACGAGACGTGCCCTTCAACGGCGAAATTTATCAAGGGGCCGATTCCGCTGGATTGGATCAGTCGGGCCAACGCGTTGCCAGGCAAGGCCGGGGCCGTTGGCATGGCGTTGTGGTTCCTGGCCGGGGTGCAAAAAAGATCTACAGTAAAACTGACCGGCGAAGTGGAAAAGATTGCAGGCTGCGGCAGCAAGGTGGTGTATCGGGCGCTGCGCTTGATGTCGGATGCAAACCTGCTGGTTTCCACACAGCCTACGGGAGCAAGGGCCACCATCACCATCCTGGCATAACTGTGAAGTGCCTCCTACCAGGTAGATACTGACCCGATCGCTACATTATGTGCCTGTCAGCCCCACGACAACTTCAATCAATGTGGGAGTATGACTGCTTACTGTGCCCTTTACTGCCCATCACCACCAATGACTGAGTGACTCAGTTTCGGCCAGATCCGACCGTGAGTCAGAGGTTGGTGTCAGGCCGGAATGCAACTACTACTACCTGTCGATCACCTAATCTGACTATCTCTACAGACTGTGTGGTTCATCAAGCCAGATAAAATCCGGCATGGCTTATGACATTGCTGCTCTGCTGAAAGTTGTCGGCGCATCGCTCGATGACGCTGCGCTCGCCGCCACCTGGGAGAAGTTTTCTCCGCACGCGGATGCAGAAGATGCTTTAGACGACACCATTTCAGCGGAGGACACTGAGCGTCGGAAGGTGCGCGAAGCGATCCGCACCGACGGCGTACTTTCCGCCGAAATCGTAGTGATATCCCTTGGCACAAGATTCGCATCTTGCAGAAGATTGGCCAAGGCTTGGTCGACTTGATGCCTAAGGTCCTCATCACGTTATCCTACCTCGGGACTATTGCCAGCACCACAAGTTCAATCTTTAAAGCGCGATCTGACACTCACCTGACAATTCATCGTTAGATTGGCGGTAAGGTTCTATCCAACTAGCTGTTTCGATAAGCCAATCAGCGATGATTCATCCCGAATCCGAGCCCATTGAATTGCTACCATCAGGGCCAGTTATGAAGGAGAAAGCCTGCTTTACGTTCGGTTATCAAAAAGCGATAACTGTTGGCTCACAACTTGGTCAGAAGGTTGCAAATGAAGGATTCAGAGAATAAGGCAATTGCTGGAAACATCGAGGAACTCATAGAACGCTTCATCTTTGGCAGCCGTTGGATCCTTGCCCCGTTCTACGTCCTGATGGTGTTTGCGCTGGCCGCTCTCGGCGTCAAGTTTGCTTCAGAATTTTGGCACTTCCTCACGATACTGATGTCAGCCACGGAAACCGAGACGCTGCTCGGCATTCTCGGGTTGATCGACAAAGTCCTGCTTGCTAACCTGCTGATCCTCGTCATCTTCAGTGGATATGAAAATTTTGTATCTGTCATCGGGGTGGCCAAGACAAGTGAGGATCGCCCGAAATGGATGGGAGAGGTGGATTTTGCGGGCCTCAAGCTGAAGCTGATTGGATCAATTGTCGCCCTATCCGGAATCAATCTATTGGGGGCATTCCTTGACATCAAAGGCCATGATCAATCGGAGCTCGGGTGGATGGTCGGAATCCACATCACATTCGTGATTACAGGAGTCCTTTATTCCATGTCTGAAAAGTTGTGGCACGGAAAGCATTGAGACCATGCGCACCGTGCATTTCGTATGGATTGGGGAGATGCATTTCCCTAATGCCAGCTTCTGAATCTCTCCATAGCGATTCACGAATGATGAATGTCTTATTGATCGAGGACGATGTAATCCTAAATGACACCGTCACGCACTATCTTCAACTGAAGGGATACTGTGTAACGTCTTTACATGACGGGATGAAGTCAATAGATACTATCGATCAATGTGATTTCGATATATTCATCATTGACATAAACATCCCCGGGATGAATGGGCTGGAAATAATCCGCTACATCAGGCAGAAGGATTTAACAAGCCCTATCGTAGTTATTACCGCCTCCATCGAGCTGGAGAATTTCAAAACCGCGTACATCTATGGATGTAGTGACTATATAAAAAAGCCATTCCATCTCGAAGAGCTGGATATACGAATAAACAAGTTGCTTGGCAATCCGATCAGATCCCGATCAACAATAAGAATTGCCGAGAATATAGTTTATGACTTCGAGTATGAGGAACTGACTGTCGATGGGTCGGCTAAAAGACTTCGGAAGAAGGAAAGGCGACTCCTTTACATCCTGCTCAAAAATGCCAATAAAACACTGCCGACGGAAACAATAGAAACCTATGTCTGGGAGAATGACGTAAGGGATTCCTATCCATTGCGGCAATTAGTGACGGACCTCAGGAAACATCTCGGCGACAATAAAGAATTCATACACTCCGATAGAGGGATAGGGTACCGGTTTGAATTGGAAGTTTAAGCTCACACAGGTCACGCAGTTATCCTTCCTGATTGTTGCTGGCATTCTCATAGCGGGTGCCACGGTAAGCCATATCAATCACAAGAATATCATCATTGAGAATTTTGTTAGCAAGCATATTAACGAGGTTCAACAAGCCCGAGAGCAATACCGCATCAAGCTCGATAAGTTGCAGCATGATTTCGTGCTGAAAGAACAAGAAAACATTCGCAAACTATCTCAGCTATACGATCTCTACAAAGTCGACAAGAATAAGCTTGATATTGATCTCGCTGCCAGAGAGCTCAACAAAGACATCACATTTGGCTCTTATCAAGCGTTTATCATCAATAAAGATTACATTATTGAAAGATCTTCCTATGCAAACGATCTCGGTTATGAACTAGGTCAGCATAAGTTGTTGGTGGATCTTTTTGATTCATTATTCAAAAAAGAAGTCAGCGTCGACATTTCACCAATACAGATCGATTCTTCATCGATGCAGTTCAAGCGATATCTGCTTCGCTTATCGAGTGACAGCAAGTATCTGCTCCAGATCGCATTTGCCCTTGACTTTGAAGCCCCGTTACAAGAAGACGTTGCAACACCGGCCGGCAGAAGGTCATTCGATCTGTTTTTAGCAAACGACAATCTTATCCAGCCTATCGATCTAGACCCGGTAGACCTTAAGAAAGAATCCCTGGCCCATGGGTGGGAGCATACAAAGATCTTCCTGTCTGAAATGTCAAACGACCTTGGCAAAAGCAATTACGCGAAGATTTCAGATTTACTGAGCCTTGATATCACAATAAATCGCATGCAAATCAATCGGGAACTGGGGCTTATGTTTGCCGAAGATAAGGCAATCCACTTCCTGGATATGGCAAGCAAGCAGCTTTCGATCTACTCAATCACCAACAGCCTTTTCAACAAAGGTACCGAGACCAAGTTGATACTTAGGGCCAAATACACTACAGAAAAACTCGAAAAACAATTAGATCGCGCCAGGTATCAGATGATCGTTCCGTTGTTATTAAGTCTGATTGCCTTGTTGCTGATTTACCGCCTGCTCGTGAGGCACGCCGTCAATCCGTTACTAAAAATCATCTCGGATATTAACTCAAATCAACGCACTGAAATCGGTGGTCTCCGAATTGCTGAGGTTGGCGATCTAAGCGAGCGCTACAACAGCTTGCATGACAGATTGAACTCTGAGGTGCGGAAAAATACGGATCTATTAAAGCTGAATCGCCAATATATTGCCGACACGATCCATCAGGTTAAGACACCCCTCACCAATATCATGATGAATGGGGAGATGATCAGAAAAACCAATGACTCCAGTTTGCTGTCACGCTACATAGACCGGATCGACTCGTCGATCAATATGCTCTCCAACTCGTATGACGATCTCGCCTATGTGATCACTCGAGACACCATCGAGTATCCACCATCGACCGTCAACTTAAGCGAATCTGTGAGGATGAGGATACTGTTTTTTTCCACGATCGCAGAAGTAACACACAAGCCGATAAGCTCTAGTATTGATGAAGACATTTTCATTAACATCAATGAGATTGAGTTTGAAAGGATAATAGACAACAACCTCTCAAATGCGATCAAGTACGGAGAAATCAATAAACCGATCGCGGTCAGCCTTAGCCGGGCCAATAATCATGCTGATTTAGAGTTTTCGACTTACGGAAAGCCAATTGCGGATACGAACAGAATTTTTAATGAAGGCTACAGAGAGGATGAAGGCAAGCGCGGCCTGGGGTTAGGACTGAGTATGGTTAAAGGGATTTGCGATAAATATAACATCAACTATTCCGTAAGCTACGCAGATGGAAAGAATGTCTTTACCTATCTGTTTAGACTTAATTAAAATACATGCTGGAGCAGTAATACCAAGTGATCACCCACCAAAATAAATTGGAAAAAAGAAGTTCGCAGGAACCATCCAGCGATACTCCATATTCTCCATTAGAACCAAATACAAGATTCAGAGAATACTCTATCGAGAAGAAATCCATGAAACTAATCAAAGCTCTCCTAAAACACGACACGACCATCATCAATACCATTGCCATCTTGGGTACTGTTTTGGCGGTATGGGGATTTGTCGAGGCCTATCGTGAGACGGGCGTGGACTACAACATTTTCAATAGTGCCTACTCGACACTCAGGCTCTTCGCCTTCGAACTCGATAGGCCAGATTCCAAGGTGAACCTGATCTGGCAACTGGAAGTGGGCCGATGGTTCATCGTTCTCTTCATGTTCTATTACGTCGGAAAAGGGATCATGCTCATTGTGCGCACCAAGATGAAACTCTGGTTGCTGCGTCGGAGCGGCGGAGGCCACGTCGTCATCTGCGGTGCCGGTGAAAAAGGTAAGACACTGGGGCTGGACTGGTTATCGAAGACGCCAGGTCTAAAACTCTTCTACATCGAACCGGATGAGACCAATCCCAACATCGAGAGGCTCGAAGAAGCCGGCGCTGTCATCGTCAAAGGCAAGGCACAGGAAAAGACGATTCTAGAGAAAGTGTGTATCGATAAGGCCAGTCATATTGTCATGACCACCGATTTCGATACGACCAACATGGAAATTGTTTCAACTATTATGTCCATGGAAAAACTAAATGGACGCAAGCAAAAACTTCCCTGCTATGTCCATTTACTGCATAACGAGTTTTACGACTTTTTCCTGGCCACGCAGTTTAACGTCGAAACTACCCCCGTTGATGTCAAGATATTCAATATCTACTCCAACGCTGCTCGCATGATATTCAATGATGAAAAAAAGGTGCTAGGTTATAACTTGTTCGATACCGTTGAAAAGATAAAAGACCCGAAACTCACCTACAAAGTTGCGGTGCTCGGGTTTGGCAAGATGGGTGAGAACATTCTGGTGCACCTGCTACAGCTTGGGCATTTTTATAATGGCGAGCCAATTGATGTCACCGTTGTATTCGATCAGGACCGGGATGAAAATAAAAACGTTCTCGATGAATTTTCCAAACAGTACAGCATTCTAAATGAGCAATACAACGGGCATTACTGGAAAGTAAGATTCATTGACGACGGTGATTTCTTCGAATCCACCATGGATTACAAGCAGATTATCATTGCCTATGAAAGTGAGTTTGAATCGCTCTCCAACCTAATGAAGTTGATCAAGCGATTTAACGACGTCATCATCGACAATAAGGTCGACGTCGCGCTTTACTCAAATCGCTTTCAAAATACCGCCGCAATTATTAACAATGAAAAATATGTTGTTAATAACAAAAAGTCTGTCTTTAATCAGGTGCGGACTTTCGGCGAGATAAATTTTACATGTAACTATAATACCGTTATCAATCAGCACCTTGATGAGATGGCCATTCTCAATAACGAGCATTACAACGAGCTGCACGGCTATAAAGACCAATGGCAAAGCCTGAGTATGTTCACTAAAGACTCCAATCGCTACCTAATTGAGCATAACCGAATCAAGAAGCATATCATCGATATTTTCATTGGCGCATGTAAAAAGGCTGGCGATTATGAAGCTCTCAAGAAAGGCATTGAGTCAAAATACTTCAATTATCCAGGTATGAAGATTAACTGGGATGCCATGGGTGTGCAAAATACCCAATACGGTACTCACTTGACTGAAGAAGAAATTGTCACACTGGGTAAAGTCGAGCACAAACGCTGGAATGCCTTCCACATCCTGAATGGATGGAAGGAACTCCCGGTGCCAGAGAATGCGACAAACAAGATCAAGAAGGACCCGATCAGGAAGGTACACCCATGCATCACTACCTGGGATGGGCTGGACATTGTTTCAAAAAACCATCAGCACGATTACAAATCGGATGACATCGAGACCATCATGAGAATCCCCAGTCTCGAATCTTTTATTGCAAGATAAATCAGAACAAGGAACCTACCCGCCATGCCCTCTCCCAATGTAGATCTCGCTTTAGTCGTCGATACGAGCCGAAGCATGAAGAATTGTTTTGACCAACTTAGACAACACCTTGACTCACTGCTGACGCCAATGCAAGGTCATGTTTCCCGTGTCAGATATGCGCTAGTGGGCGTGTCGGCGTCTGCGGGGGACGGAGGAAATGTCTATCGTATCAACTTCATGCATGGTCCTTGGGACTACACGCTCTATAAAAATGGGCCGAATGATGTTGATCCCGGTAACAAGTATTTCACGGATGATCCGGGGAAGGTCAAGCAAGTGCTGGCAAGCTGGGAACCGAGTGGCGATGAGGATATGCTCCTGGCCCTCGATGTCGCCGCTGACCTGCCTTTTGGGCCTTTGAGCAATACCAAGCGCGTGATTGCTCTGTTTTCCGACGAACCCTTTGAAGCTGGAGTGAACGGAAGCGGCAGCAACCGATTCATTCCAGAGTTACAGAAAAAATTGATGGCCCGACATATCCAGTTGTTTGCCGCTATTCCGGAAGGCGATGGCGCAAATGAGTTAGCGCAAACCGACCGATCAGAGATCGAGTTTGTCGATAGCGGCGAGGGCTTGGGAGGAGTCGACTTTTCTCGCCTGCTTGGTCAAATGGGCAAAAGTATTAGCGGCTCATCGCTTCAGGCAGGTTCCGAGCCGCACTACCAGCGCGCGCTGTTTGGGCAGGATAAGTGGGTGGAGGCCAGTGGCTGGTCTGATCATGACTGATGTATGTTGTCGAGCTATTTGGGGCATGTGCTGTCACTTGCCCCCGGTTAAATCAATAAGGATTCAGCGATTGGGCAAGAATTCGAAGACAACCAGTTGGTTATTGCAACTTTAGTATTTTCAAAAGGAGAATCTCATGACTCAAGCATCTCTCAGCAAGAAAAAAGGTATCGCGGATATCGTATTCCTGATTGATATATCCGGCAGCATGGGCCCGTGTCTCGATGCCCTGAAGGCAAACATTGGAACCCTGGTGGACTACATGGTAAACCCGGGGGAAAATGCAGAAGCAGTCGTCAAGGATTGGCGCATCAAGGTGTGCGGTTACCGTGATGCGAATGCCGATGGGTCTCAGTGGTGGGTCGAGCAACCATTCACCAACGATGTTTCTCAGGTTCGCTCCGACTTGGCTTCCCTAAAGCCGGCGGGCGGTGGTGACGAACCGGAGTCGCTGTTGGATGGTCTGTGGAAAATGGCAAAACTACCCGCCGCAAACAAGGGTGAAGCCGCCGACGGCAATACATGGCGTCACCACCATGATGCAGCCAGGGTTGTCATTGTCTTTACCGATGCCTCCTGCCATATGACGACGAGTGAAGCCGGCGGTGCGACGTTTGACGATGTGGCTCGTGAGGTCATGGCGGCAAGGATTCGACTTTCCCTCTACGCACCGGAAACTGATTGCTACCATACCATCAGCGCAATTGACAAATGTGAGTGGGAGGCGGTCGGCACACTTTCTGACGCTGTCGAGAAGATGAAGGAGTTCTCAAGTAACTCGGCCAACTTCAAGAAGACCATGGAGCAGTTGGCCAAGTCGATTACCGTTTCATCGACCACGCCAACGCTCTGATCAGGAGATAAAGATGCCAATCCTAAAGCCAGGGCAGAAGGTTCGCACATATGAAATAGCTCGGGAATTGAACCGCGGAGCATTTGCTATAGCCTATGAGGCGCGCGACCTGTCTGGAGGCAAGGTGTTCTTCAAGAACTACAAGTCTCCGACGAAACTGGTCGACTGGTACAGCGGATTTGTTGAACACCAAAAGGAGATCAAGGCCCGCATCAATAAAGACCCGGCCGCAAAAGATCGATGCTACAAATTTATCGACTTTTTTGAGGAGGCGATTGATCCCGGAAAAAAATATCCGTCGTTCTATCAGGTATATGAATTTGTCGAAGGTGGCAAGGACCTGACCAAGGTTCTTGAAGAGCACACAAGCTTCACGGAAGAACAGTTCGCGCTCTTCGCCAAGGTCATGATGTTCGGCATGAGGGCATTACATACGATCAAGATCGTGCATACCGACCTCAAACCGGACAACATCATCCTGATCCCTGACCCAGCCACCAATAACTACAGGCTGCGCATTATCGATATGGACTGGGCGATCTTTGCCGACAAGCAGGCCCCCTGGCATGGCAAGCAAGGCTACACCGGAACACCTGGATACCAATCTCCCGAGCATCTGCGTGGCGAAATTCCTTTGCCCGCTTCAGACATATTCACCTGCGGCATCATGCTGGGACAAGTGCTCGGGCAAGGACATCCATTTGCCGATTCGGGAGATAACTACGACAAGGACATACAGGCCGGACGCTTTCGACCGATTCGCCTCCGGCTGCCCCTGCCTGGCGTTAGCGATCCTGCGTTCGTCGAGGCGATCATCAACTCATGCTTGAATCCGGATCCGAAAAAACGTCCGACAGCCGTTCAGGTTTGCGACGCATTGATGGGTAAAACGTTCGCCTGGCACTCAGCGCCCGCCCCTGCGGTTAAAAAAACCACCCCCCCGCCCTCCCCTGTCGATACTCCTGCTGCGGTTGCCAAGAAAATTGAAATTTACTTTGATGGCAAGTTGCTGACATCAGCTACCGTGGACTGCGAGCTTGGCAAACGCAACTTCAAGGGGGCGCACGCCGATGCTCAATTCCTCAGCGATCCGCAGTTCAAATTGCACAAGCAGGGGGGAAAGTGGGTCATCGAGCATGCCAGCGGCGCCACGAATGAAACCATCGTCAATGGCCATAAATTGGCGGGATCTGAACCGGTCAGTGACGGCATGCGCGTAGCGGTCGGAAATTCGGCAAAAGGCGTGGAGAAGTTCGCGCTGACAGTAAAGCTATCCTGATAGGAGTTGTAATGACATCAATGCATTGGCAGGATTTTCGACCTTGGAGTTCTCAAACGGGCAAGGAGGTTCGCGCATCCACCCAAGTCACCACCACAGCAACAGTTCGGCCAACACCACACAAGCTTGATGCGGTTTCGACTATGGCTGGAATCGTACAAGCATCAGTTGCTTCTTCAATTGGTGCTCAGGTCGAACAAATTGAAGAACCGCAGGCTGTAGAAGATAGCCAAGACCAGAAATCGGAAACAGAAAATCCAACCACTTGGAAGTCGCTGAAAAACACCAGGACACAGTTTTCAGTCAAGGCGTGGGCGAGTTTCGTGAAGGACAACCGCCCCAACCTCCTTTACTACGGAGAACAACGAAAGGCTGTGCGCATTACTCCAGAGGTTTGGGGTAAAGCCGAGGATTGGTATGTGATTGGTGATATTCATGGCGATTTTTTTGCGCTGTTCAATTGCCTGAAGCATATTCACATAACAAACAAGTCTTTCAAGCTGATACTCCTTGGCGATCTGGTCGATCGTGGTCCACATCCGCTGGAATGCCTGTGGCTGATCTTGTACCTAGTGGATCGCTACCCGGGGCGCATTCTCTGGCTTGCCGGTAACCACGATGTCGGAATCGTCGAGCGGGAGGACAAGTCGTTTGCTTCGACCGTGCAACCTGCGGAGTTTGTCGATGAGCTCAACAAGATAGACAGCTGGACACCCTTCAGGCGCGAGTTTGGTCGCGAATACATCGAACTGGTACGTGATCTGCCACGCGCAGCGCTGTCACCGGATGGCACGTTATTCACCCACGGAGGGTTTCCGTTGGTCGATCTGCACAAAGATTTGGCAGGCAAGGCAACGCTGGATGAAAAGCTCGACTGGTTGAACAGCGACAAGGCGCTGCTGGATTTCACCTGGACACGCATTACCCGCTATCAAAAAAAGATCCCTAATCGTGCCAGCACCGGTTGTTCCTACGGTTTTGCCGACTTTGCCGCCTTTTGTGATGCCGTCAAGGATTTTTACCCGGTGAAACGTCTCGTCACGGGGCACGAGCATCCTGCGGGTGGGGTTGATGAACACCCTGCATGGAAGGATCATCGAGCACTGACACTCAAGGGTTTTGGCTTCGACGGCAATCAATATGAGAAAGCGCAAGCTTTCAATGAGCGCTATCAGGATCAACTAGTACTCGGTCGGTGCCGTACCGACGACATCCCCGAAGTAGTGCGTTTCCCCGTTAACAGGGACGATCTCACCGACTTTTTTGACAAGGAACTGGCTTCCCGATTTCCTGGAAGTGTGCAGACTTGATAGCTTGAATGATGGATGAAGCCAAACTGCTGACAGCGGGGGGACTCAAGACTCGCTGTGGAGAAGCCGTACTCGGGTACTGTGATTCCTGCGCAAGCGTCTACAAAGAAGATGAGGCTGCCGGGGATCAAAAGGAACTATGTCCCGCTCACAATACGCCATTTGACTATTTCAAGTGTGACCGTTGTGAGGGGAAGTTTCCAGGCGCGGTTTCGCGCGAAGACCATCCATGCAAGTCTGTTGAACAGTTCAATGCCACAGGGCGGGTTGCCTTTGAAGACGAAGCACGAGACGAGATCGATCGCATAGCGCGGAAGGAGCGTGAAGCGGCTGAGAAGGAGCTAACGCGGCGCAAGCGGGAGGATGAGACACCCCTTCCAAAACCCGCCCCCGCACCCGCACCAACAAAGTCTTCAAGCTGGAAAGAGATTTCGATAGGACTAATTTTTGTCGTAGTTCTTTCCTCTCATTTTAGTTACCCTCTCTTGGGGGTGGTCTCAGTGATATTAGGGTGGCTGGCCGTAAGAAAGGAAGTAAGTTCCAGCAAAGCTGATGCTGTTGGCCTTAATGTTATTGCCATGTTGTTAATATTTGCCATGTTGGGCGGCAGTAAATACGGGTGGCACGCAATGTTTGGTGACTATCGACTATTTGCAAAGTCAGAGCTAGAAATAGTCGATATTTATAATTGGGCAAATGGTAGTACATCTGTGGATTCGTCAGGTAAACCATCAGACGAAATGCAACGCCCACAACAATCACCACAGCCTACAGCGCGCCCCTTGGTGCCGTCAAAAACGCAACCCTCACCGGATTCGGGAATTGACAAAGCAAAAGAGGGAAAAACACATCAAGATAACGCACCACCAGCCAAATACACGCTGTACCAGTCGCTCATGTTTGGTGGTGGCATGATCACCCTGAGTGGCTTGTATTTTGGCTATCGGTGGGCACGCAAACGTGGATGGTGGTTAATTGCTGGCATGCCGCTTGGGTTGCTGGTATTCGGTGCCATCGCATTGGCTTTTATTGGAACCCTCGAGGTCATGCTTACCTCGCAAGAAGAGCGCGCTGCAATCAATGCATACGACCGTGGGAAGCGGCATTCATCCACAAACAACTCTGTCACCGAAAAAGTTCCTGATCAAGCAACAGACGACTCGCAACTCCCCCAGCTAACCCAGCGATCAAAAACTCCGCCAAAATTGCAATCTGCTCCAGCAAAAGATCAATCACCTTTCGCCCCAAGCTTTGATTGCGCGAAGGCTGGCCTCTATGTCGAAAAATTGATTTGCAGCGATAGAGAATTGAGCCGGCTGGATGTGGAGATGAATAATATTTACAAAAACTACCTTCGATTTATTGATGCTGAAGATGCAAAGTACCTAAAGGCGGGCCAATTTGAATGGCTCAAGCGCAGTCGTAGTTGTGCGGATAAGCCTTGCCTGATGGAGGCCTACAAGAAGCGCATCGCCCAGCTCAAAAGCATCAGCTAATTCGGAATTCCCAGAATAATCTGCCATGCCGGAAATCTACATCAGCACGGATGTTGAAGCCGATGGCCCGATCCCAGGGCCGCACTCCATGCTCAGCTTTGGCTCGGCCGCCTACAAAGCTTGGTGAGCCCCCCGAAAGAGCCGGAAGACTCATCTCTAAGAGTATTGGGAGGGCAAAATAACCGCTTCACAAGCAGCCCGACGGTCGGGGTTTCCCGCATAGTCTTGCTGATGATGTCCGCCATCGTTAAAGCAAAATCTTCATCGCCCCAGGGGAAGTACCGCATCGTCTTCTCAGCGCGGGAGAAAGCGGCCCATTGGATCAGGAATTTGAAGGCGGGATTGCCGCCAAAGATCCCGCAGCCCCAGTGGCCTGTCGCCACCGTAACGGGTCCGTCAAGTGGCCACAGTCCGGCCCAGAGCTTGTTAAGCTCGCGCATCACAAGGGCCGGCGCATATTGCCTGCTGGCATCCTGCGCTCGGAAATCCAAAGCATCGACTGCCAGGATCCACGAATGCAACAGGCCATCTTTGTCCAAAGAAGCAGGGTCGATGTAGCGTCCGCCAAAGCCAAGATCCGTTCCGTAGTCCTCGGCCAGCGAGAACTGCTCGGCCCCGCGCAGGAGGATGGACTCATCATCGCGCAGCGTGGTGAAGTAAAGGCGTGCGGCGATCAGTTCCGGGTAGAGACAGAACATGATCTCTTCCTGTGCGCAGCCGTAGGAAGCAATCGCCGCACCGCCGATGGTCCGGTTGGCGAAGTCGATGCGCAGTGCGTCGCGGGCATCGTCCAGGGAACGGTACAGAGGTTCGATGACAGGCGGTAGCAAAGGGGCAGCACAATCAAGCCAGTCGGTCGATGCGGCAGCCTGCGCCTTCCGGCGTGAAAACCGGAGTGGGCGCTGCAGCGAGTCGCCCGCCCCGGCGCGTTCGCGCTGCCGGCGGAAATACTCGAAAATCATTTTGAGCTTGGCCCGCGCGACGGATTGCTGTGAGGTGTCGCCATGCAGTTCGTCGAGGTTGATCGACGGCAAACCGTCGCGACTCCGGCAGTTGTTGCTTGGTCGGGAGGTGAATCGGCACAAAAAGGCATTCGCCAGGATGGCCAGGCAGTCTTTCTGGCTCAACTCGATATCGCCAGGGCAGTCGATTACCCGGGAATCAGACAGAAACGCAGTCCCGCGGTCTGCCGAATCGCAGATGAAGGGCAGCAGATCGGGGAAAAAGTCAGGCACTGCCCGCGTGGCCACCTTGAGGTTTTGCAGGCTGGCTACCGCTGGATTGACGCTGCCGGTGTTGATCAGGGCGGCAAGGGCATTTATATCGGATAGTGGCGGAATCATGAGCGACTCATGCTGAACATGTTGTCATGGTTGGTGAGAGTTTAAAGGAGGGGGAAAGGAGGACAAGGTGCGTCAACATCTATAGGTTCCGGAATCCACCTTTCTGGAGTGCAGAAACCATTGGGGTTCCAGACAGTGTCAGTACTATCCCATCTACACCGATCTATCGAACATAAGAAGTCGGACTCGTCACACGCAGGCACACACAACGTCATAACCAAACGCATATTCATGATGGAGTTTTCAACATCATCGAACGTCGCCCCACTTGCTGCTTCTTCAAGCGTTACCATCCGACAAGGGGCTCCAGAGAACACGACCACACTTCGTTCTGCATCACGACGATATCGCCACTGCGACGAGTCGGCATCAACCCCTATTTCGGCCGTAGGCAGGTGCGAAAGCTTCCACAGCGCGTCGAGAAGCGGGGTCGGACGCTCGGCCATGCCGGATGACTCGATGATGAGGGGCAGCTTCTCGATGCCCTTCGCGGCATTGCCCACCCCCACGCGCATCCCGATATGCACCGGCGTCGATGCAACCAATGCCACCCCGCCGACGAGCGTCTCGTTTGTTGCGCCAGCGCAAGGGGCGATATGCCAGATGCCCCCCGACTTTTTCAATTCGAACTGCTGGTCGCTCAGAAACTGGGCATCGGCATGCTGGCTCTTGAAGTGGGGTTTGCCCAGGATCGAGTCGATCGACACGCTGGTGCATTTGTTGCCGTCAAGCCTGATCACCAGGCTTTCGTCAGCGGCAATGCCGGCTTGCATCGCAGGGCTGGCGCGGCATGCCTGGATGACGAAATCAAGATCTGCCTTGAACTGTTCAAGACTGGTGGTGAAGGGACGATCCACCCACCAGGCATCTCCGCTACCCGGGTCGATCTGATGGTATCCGCAGACCTTATACCGTAAATCAGGTACTCCTAATGCGCCTGGGATGTGTGCGGATCCGCTCTCGACAAACTCCGCGGTCTTGTTGTCAACCCCTGCGCAAAGACGCTCAAGACAGGGCGGGCTGATGCTGGTAAGGTCAAAAAGAAAGACGACGTCAGCGCCTCTTTTGGGTCTGGGGATTGAAGAAACTTCTGCCGATTCCGTTAAGTCCATCGCGAACACCTCATTTCCCACTCAAACAATATCCGCCGCTCGTCGTATAGCCACTCGGGCAACTTCCCGCCTTGGGCACGGCATAGTGGGCGCTGCTGCCGGCCAGGCAGTAGCTGCCGCTCGTCGTGTAGCCACTGGGGCAGCTACCGTGTTTGGGCAATGCGTAACGGGCGCCACTGCCAGGCTTGCAGTAATTTCCGCTCGTGGTGTAGCCGCTCGGGCAATTGCCTTCCTTGATCACTGGCTTGACCGGCAGATCGCCCGCAAACGCCGCCTGAGCGGCGAATGCAAGCGTCAAGGTCTGGTAAATCGTCGAACTGATCCTGCTCATCTTGACTCCTTTTCATGACGTGTATCGTCCGCTTGAACCCACATGTTCCCCAAGCGGTTCCCCCTGAAGTAGGTTGGAACTCCCTCCGGCAGCGGAAAGTCGAGGTCTTCCTTGCGCATGGGCAAGGGATAAGTGGCAAGGCTCTCGCCCGTCTGGCCACCCCACAGGCGTAGCGTAGCGTCCCATGACCATGACAGGATGCGGCCATCGGTCAGAGCCAACGTGCCACTGATCCAATTGGTATGCCCTTCGAGCACTGCCAGCGGCGCACCGCTTTGCCCGTCCCACAGCCGCAACGTCGCGTCTTCAGACCACGACAGGATGCGACCATCCGGGAGCACCAATGCGCCGGAAACATTGATGGTATGCCCCGCCAGAACCGCCAGCGGCGTGCCGGTCTGTCCATTCCACAGGCGCAGCATCGCATCCTCGGACCAGGACAGGATGCGGCTGTCTGGCATGAGCATCGCGCCTGCGACGCCCACGGTATGCCCCTCCATGACCGCCAGCGCCGCGCCACTTTGCTCATCCCACAGACGCAGCGAACCATCCCAAGACCACGACAAGAACCGGCCGTCAGGGAGCCTCAAGGCACCATTGATGTCGTCGGTATGCCCTTCCATCACCGCCAGCACCGCACCCGTCTGCCAATCCCGCAGGCGCAAGCGGCGGTCGTCGGACCAGGACAGCAGCCGACCATTGGCGAGAATTCGGGTGCCTTTGATCTCACCTGCATCGCCATCCAACACTGTCGGAAAGGGGTTGAGGGGATCGCCTAGCAGCCTGTCGGACATAAGCCGACGAAATTGCTGGAATGTGGCCGAATTGGCTGAAACCAGGCGAAATTTGGTGACGGACGCACGAATACCTCTGTTTCTTGCTACTGCGGACGCAATACGGCCATGCGTTTCAAA
>SXGT01824155.1_pt1 | contig 17310 bp, 13 predicted proteins | sample 3176221 | NCBI WGS metagenome assembly SXGT01 (sample SAMN11356862, study PRJNA531348) | freshwater metagenome | isolation source: freshwater sample F1-120 | place: China: Fuxian Lake, Yuxi | collected 2017-12-25
ACATGGCCCCGCTGGGGCCGCTCATCGAGTTTGAGCTTGCGTAGCCCCCTGCCGGAGCGTGTGAGGCGCGGGTCGCCGGCGACCGTCAGCGAACTCCCGCTGGCCGGTGCATGGACGTACATGGTGCGGAACTTGAGCAGCTTGAAGTGCACCCCGAGGCGCCCTACCCGCGTCTGGACGAAGAGCGTTGGGCCTTCCGAATCCAGCCGGACCAGAAGACCGAGGAGACCGAGGAGCGGTGCAAGCACGACCAGAGCCATCAGCGAGACGGCCACGTCGAGGGCCCTGCGCAGGGCATTGTCGAGGCGATCGTGAGGATCGACGATCCACGCGGCATTCTCGGGCGAAGTCGGCATGGCTCAGCGACGGGAGGAGAGGCAGATATCGGCGAGAGCGTCGACCACACGATCGACATCCTCGTTCGTCAGGGCCGGATAGATCGGCAGGCTGATCGAGCCCGTAAAGGCCATCTCTGCACCAGGGAGATCGCCGGGCTGGTAGCCGAAGTGCTCTTGATAGAAGGGCTGGAGGTGCAAGGGGATGAAATGAACGCTCGTCCCGATTCCACGCTGCCCGAGTTCCTCGATGACGGCGTCGCGACCAAGGGACAGAACGCCGGGGCGGAGGCTCACCATGTACAGGTGCCAGGCGTGCTCCGTGCCGGCTTCCTCGCGGGGCAGCACCAGGGCCTCCAGGTTCTGCAAACCATGCGCATAGCGCAGAGCGATCTCGCGCCGCCGTTCGCGGAACTGCCCGAGTCGTCGCAGCTGGTGAATGCCCAGACTCGAATGCAGATCGCTCAGATTGTACTTCTGCCCGCATGCAAGTACAGAGTATCTCCAGGGGCTCCCGACCCCGGAGCGCTGCCATGCGTCGCGGTCGATCCCGTGCAGCGAGAGCAGACGAGCACGGGTCAGTGCGGCCGCGTCGGATGTGACCAGGACCCCCCCCTCTGCCGTGGTCACGTTCTTGGTCGCGTAGAAGCTGAAGGCGGCAGCATCGCCGAGCGTTCCCACCCAGCGACCGCGGTAGCGAGCCGGCAGTGCATGGGCGGCGTCCTCGATGACGGCGAGCCCGTGCGCCCGGGCCACCTCCAGGATCGGGTCCATGTCACAGGGGCCACCCGCCACATGAACCGGCATGACGGCGCGGGTGCGGGGGCTCAGTGCTCGTTCGAGCGTTGCAGCCGAGAGATTGCGCGTCCTCGGGTCGACGTCCGCAAGAACAGGGCGGGCTCCCGTGTAGAGCACGGCTTCGGCGGTGGCCGTGAACGTGCAGGTCGGAACCACGACCTCATCGCCTTCCGTGATCCCGAGGACTTCCAGTGCAAGGTGCAGGGCTGCAGTTCCCGACGACACGGCCAAACAAGTGTCGATGCCGAGTAGCGCCGCGAAATCGTGTTCGAGGCGCCGGGTCTTCGGCCCCGTCGTCAGCCAGCCGGAGCGAAGGGTGTCGACGACCTCGGCGATCTCGTCCTCACCGATGGAAGGCAGATGGAAGGGGAGCCAGTGGTCTCCCGTCGGCGGCGCACTCCTGTCGCGCACCGGTTGTGTCGCAGCGGATGAGCTCATGACGAGGACTCTCCCTGTTCCAGGGCCTGTGCCGTCCCGATGACGGCGGCCTGCCGTCGCCTCCCGCGGAGGAGATCCTCCCCTCGCGGGTGCCGTCGCCAGACAAATTCGGTCAGCATCCCCGCCCCGTAGGACGCGTGCATCGTCGCGACTGCGGGGGCCACGCGGGCTGCGACCGCCCACCCGGCGGAGCGCACCTCTGTGGCCGCGACGGCGAGCAGGCCCAGGTACGCGGCCGTGAGGAGGGCTGCCGGGAGCCGGGCCGCGGGCCAGCTCGCCGCAGCACCGCTGATCACGCACACCGAGACCAACCAGAGGCTCGGGATCGTGTGCCGGGGTCGCAGGAAGCCGGGATGGTGTCTGAGCATCCGGGCCCGTCCCCGACCATAATTCCAATACTGTTGCGACAGCTCGCGCAGGGAACTCCGGCAGCGGTTGTGCTGGCGCAGCCCGGGCGCAAGAACGATCGGCCGCCCGGACAGAGCGACTCGCCAGTTGAGCTCGTCGTCCTCGGCATACTGCATCGTGGGATCGAAGAGGCCCACTGCCAGGATCGCGTCACGCCGGTAAGCCGGACATCCGACCGTGCGAACGATTCTCTCCTGTTCGCCGGAGTCGCTGTACCAGCCTCCACCGACACCGAGCCGGGAGGATCGGGCAGCGGCGATCGCCCGGGAAGTGGGCCCCGCGCAGGTCGGCAGGTAGCGACCCCCGATGGCGCCGGCCGAGGGGTGACGGGCGAAAGCCGCGGCCACCTCGGCGAGATAGTCGGCCTCGACCCAGCCGTGGGCGTCGACCCGTACGATGATCTCACCGCGGGCGCAGCCGACGGCATCGTTGAGCGCTGCCGCCTGGTTTGGCCCGCTCGAATGCAACACACGAACCCGTGGGTCGCGTGCGGCATAACGCATGGCGACTGCGGCGGTCCCGTCGGTGGAGAGGTTGTCGACGACGAGGATCTCGGTGCGATCGGCCGGCCAGGTCTGATCGAGCAGAGAATCCAGACACGCCGGCAGCGAGACCGCTTCGTTGCGGGCGGGCACGACGATCGTCAGCATCGAAATCACCGGGGCTGCCTCGATCCGTCCGACACCTGCCACGGGGAGACTCGTCCGCCAGCCGCGAAACCAGCCCCAAAGCCGCCCCTCGCCCGGGTGCCGCAGCAACACGAGGAACTCTCCCACTGCGGCGACGAAATGCGGGATCCAGTCGCGAAGATCGCGGATCACCTGCTCCCGGAAGAAGAGACGGTGATTGCGAGTGGCCATCTCCACTCGTGCGCCACCCAGTGGCCGCCCGCCGCCCGCCTCACGATGCGCGATCTGTGCCTGGGGCGTGAGCACGAGCTGCCAGCGCCGGGACACCAGGTGCGAAAAGTGGAGATCTTCGCCGTGGGCGTAGCCGTCCAGGCGCTCGTCGAAACGTGCGCTGGCGAAGACCTCGCGCCGGAAGCTCATGTTGCAGCCGGACAGGAACTGCACTTCTGTGCGTTCCACGGGAGACAGGAGATACTGCGGATGCCCTGAGCGCTGCACGTGCCCCGCGCCGTGATGCGGCAGCAGGAAGGCCTTCAGGAAGGCCCGGCGGAGCGGACCCCAGCGAGGCGTCGGGTCCGGAATGATGGCCCCCCCCACGCCCCCGACTCGAAGGTCACGATCGCGCGCGAATTCGTCCGCCACGGCGGCGAGGTAGCCCGGCTCCAGCACCGTGTCGTCATCAAAAAAAGAAAGAATGTCGCCGACGGCGTGGTCGATCCCGACGTTGCGCTGATGGGGAAGACCGGGACGCGTGCGGATCAAACGGACGCCCTCGCCGTAGCCGACCGGCAGGGGCGAACTCGCCGCCGCGTCGTCGGCCTCGACGACGAGGATCTCGACCGGTGGCTCGGACTGACGCTGCAGGGAGGCCAGGCAGTCGGCGAGGATCGCCGGACGGCCCCGGGTGCAGACGATCGCAGAAATAGTTGGCATGACCACTCGACTCGAGCCCCGGGAACGTGCGGTCAGCGGGAGGCCATCAGCGAGATGGACGCCGGTGTGCCCTGGCGCGCCGCACCGAGCCCGCGGAGATGCCAGCGCATCCAGCCCGAAGCCGCCCCCGCGTAGCAGATCGCATCGAACCAGGCGGTCGCGTCGCGATCGTTTCCAGAGACGCGGGAGAGGGCCGCCCGCGTCCCGCTCTGGGCGGCTTCCCGCCCTGCCCAGAGGAGCGTGCGCAGCCGCGGGAACGCACCAAAGTCCTCGTGATACCGCGCAAGCAGGCAATTAGCCAATGCGTTCTTGCGATACAGGCGGTAGAGCCCGGCCGTCGTCGTACGATGCCGATGCCAGACCAGTGCGCAGGGCTCGTAGACGAGGGACAGGCCGGTGGCGGCCTGCAGCCGCCAGGACAGATCGAGGTCGCCGCCGAAGACGATCGAGGGGTCGAAGCCGCCGACCCGGAGGAAGGGCGCCCGTTTGTATGCGGCGTTCGCGGTCTGCGCGAAGGGAAGCCGGGGCTGCGCAAAGGCGCGCGCGGCATCGAGTGCGTGGGCCGCCTGATAGCGCTCGACCGGCGAATCCAGGGTGTAGGCACGAATCGAGCCGGCCACTCCGCCGATAGTCGGCGGCTCGAGCGCCCGAACCAATGCGTGGAGCCAACCGCGCTCCGGGACGCAATCGGCGTCGGTGAAGGCCAGCACTTCGCCGCGGCTCGCCCAGACGCCGCAATTGCGCGCGGCATAGGAACTCGGCTGCTCGCTCTCGAGCAGGAGGCGCACGCCGGGGTACCGACGGATGATGTCGGCTGTGGCGTCGGTCGACAGGTTGTCGACCACGATGAGCTCCCGGCGATCCGTGGGGTAGTCGAGGTTGAGCAGTCCCTCGATGCAACTCGCGATGGTCTCGGTGCCGTTCCGCACGGGAACGATCACCGAGACGAAGGGCAGGTCAGGCGACAAATCAGTTGTCACGGCTGGACTCCTCCAGACGGTTTCCGCCCACATGGCGGACGCGGGTACGGAGGCGGTCGATGGCGGCTGGCGATGAAACCTCGCTCTCATGCTCGATCGCGAGCAGGCCCTCGAAGCCCACGGCCCACAGCGCCTCGACCAGGGGCCCGAGGCCATCCTTCGGCCCCGTCTCGGCCGCAGGCAGGGAGTGCTGGTGCTGCCAGCGGCGGCAGAGGCGCCGCAGCGGCCCCACCGGATCGACGAGCTTCAGATGGACGTCGAAGGTCCGGTGGCCGAGCTGGCCCACCACGGCAGCGGGACTGTAGCCGAGGAAGGAGAAATGGCCGGTATCGAGTGCGATTCCAACGCAGGAACGCATCTCGCCGAGCACGGCGAAGTCCGCGGGGTGTGCGAACTCCGTGTACCAGTGATTTTCGATCGCGAACCGCATCCGCTGACGTATGCAGAGCTGCTCGACCAACTTGACCGCCCTCAGATCCACGATGCCGGTGACCAGATCCGTCTCGAGAGCCGTCGCCACGGCAAAGGCCCGTCGCAGGCGCGATTCCACCTCTTCAAGGGGAAGGCCGAACAGGCCGCCCACGCAGTAGGACTCGATCGTCAGCCCGTGCCGGCGCGCTTCCGCGAGGACCTCGTCGGTGCGGAGATCCGGATCACGGTAGTTCGCGTGCCCACACCAGAGCTCGATCGAACCCAGGCCCAGCGCACCGAGGCGCGCGAACGCCTCGGCCCGCGGATGACGGCAAAGGCTGTAGCTGTGGCATCCGAGAATCATGCTCGAACATCTCCTGTCGGCCTCCGGTGGGGCCCGGGTATCGCCGCGGCCATCGTCAATTCTTGCGGGTGAAACTCTCCACCCGGGGAGCCGTTCCCGCCGACCCAAAAGGAGACGGTTTCCACCAGCTCCACTCGACGCAGCGGGTACAGGCCGGTGCCCGGAAATCGCCCTGACAGTGCAGGCGCCGCAGTTCCTGCATTGCAGGCCCATGCCATGTCTTGAGGACGCCCCCGTCCTTGACGTTGCCGAGCGGTGTCTTGATGTCGTAGTCACGCTCACACGAGGTCAGCGAGCCGTCCCAGAAGATGTAGCCATGGTACCAGAGGTTCGGACAGGGCAGACGCTGTTCGTTGCCACCCGTGCCGTCGATCTGCCGCCCGCTGATGGCTTCGATCTGGTCGCCCCAGGTGTCGAGGTGTTTGACGTTTACCTGATCGACCTCCGGGCGCTGCCAGCGCCGGACGAACTCATCGACCTCGGCCTTCGTCGCATCCATGGCGATGATCTGCAGGACGACGCGGGTCTTGGCGCCGGAGCGTGCCTTCAGATCGAGGAAGCGCTCGACGTTGGCGATGACCTTGTCCCATTTCGCGTTGACGCGGACCCGCTCGTACGTCTCTGGCGTCGTTCCGTCGAGCGCCAGGTAGAGGACATCGAGTTCGGACTCGAGAACACCCCGCGCGCGTTTCTCGTCCAGAAGCGTGATGTTGGTCGAGGTCTCCATCTGTATCCCGGCCGCGCGGCCGACCTGGATCATCTCGAACAGGTTGGGGTGCATGAGGGGCTCGCCCCACGAGTGCAGGATTGCGGAATCGACGACGGGTCCGAGCTCCGCGACGATGTCGCGATAGAGACCGATGTCCATGTAGCCACGCGGTCGCTGAATGATTCCGAGACCGGTGGGACACATGACGCACTTCAGGTTGCAGTGGTTCGTGGATTCGATGTAGACGCGGTTGGGAAAGAAGTTCCCCTTTTCCCAGCCATTCTGCCAGGCCAGATATTTGCGGGGCATGTCCGCCGTTGCTCGAGCGCGCTTGCCCAGCTGAGCCAGGCGGCCCGGAACTCGATTCGCTTCCGTCATGACAGTTTTCCTCCTGAGCCAGGCGGGGCGGCTTCTGATTGGAATGAAGGAGAGATGGGCTCTTCCTTAGGCACTGGCTGTGCGGGCCAGCGGGGTGCTGTGGGCCCAGGCGTTGGGCTCGTGCGGAACGTGGTGGGTCTTTTCGCCAGCGACCAGCAGGTAGCGGGCAAAGAGGGATGGACGGATCTCGACCAGACGCGGGTAGAGCGCGGCGATGAGCCGGCCCACGCCGCGGAGCTGGAACCAGCGCGGATAGAGGCCGTGGCACCACAGACCGGCATGGCCTCGAACCTCGGTTACGGCGAGGCCGCCGCGCTCGCAGTGCTGGCGCATCTCGGCCGCCGTCAGGTGCCGGATATGATACGGATCGGTCGGGCTGGTCTCGATGTAGGGGAAGCGGCCGCGGGCCAGCCAGAGCCGGTAGCGCCAGTGGCCGCTGTTCGGCTCCATCCAGATCAGGCGTCCGCCAATGCGGAGCACCCGCAGGCACTCGCGAATGTTGCGATCGAGATAGAACAGATGCTCGAGGTTGGAATTGCAGACGACGACGTCGAAGGAGAGATCGGGGAAGGGCAGAGGCGTCGTATCGAGATCGCATTGACGCGCCTCGATGCCCCGTCGTGCAGTGCGCGCGGCACCGACGTCGGAGACATCGACAGCCGCAATCAATGCTCCCTTCTTCTGCAGCAGATCCGCGAGGAATCCCGGACCGCAGCCGCTCTCGAGAACACGCTCGCCGGGTTGTACCCGGTCGACGATCATCCGGAGGCGGTCGTAATCGACTTCGCCCTCCGGAAGCTCGGTCCAGTGATGGTCGTAGTAGTCACGTAGATCCATCCAGAATGCCTCCCATGCATGCAGTGTCAGGGACTAACTTCAGGCGGCGTAGACTTCGCGGTACTGAAGCGCGATCCGATCCCAGCGCCAGGCTTCAGCCACGCTGCGCGCGCGATCTCCGAGGGGCCGCGGATCGATCGAGAGAGCCTTCTCGAGGGCCTCCCCGAGCCCACGCTGGTCGCCGGGGTCATAGGTCACGGCGCAGCCGGCCTTCTCGAGATCACAGAGATGGCCGATTCGTGGCACGACGAGCGGGCGCGCGAATGAAAGAGCGAGGATCGCGGCTCCGGAGGTCAGGACGCTGCGATAGGGCAGACAGACGAAATCGCAGGCGCGGAAGAAGTTCTGCACCTCGTCGTCGGGCACATGGCGCAGATGGAGCCGAATCCGGGAGTCGCCGAGGTGCCGGGCCCGGGCGCGCAGAGCACGGGCGTCCTCGTCGGTGCGCGGCCGACCTGCGATGACCAGGGTGGCCTCCGGTGCCACGATGGAGTGGAAGACCTCGAGCAGTCTGTCGATGCCCTTGTACTCGCGGATCTGGCCGAAACAGAGGATCACGCGGCCCTGCGCCGGAAGGCCGAGGGTCCTGCGGGCCGCCGCAGCCGGCATCTCATCGGGGTAGGCCCCGATGTAGTTGCCATGCGGGATGACCGCCGGCGTGCGGCGGGCGCCTCGCAGAAGTCCGACCGCGTCGAATCCATGGACGACGGGGAAGGCGAGTCGCAGCAGCAGCCAGCGGGCCAGCTGGTCGCCCCGGACGAACTCGTGGGGATCGAGATTATGGACGGTCCAGACGATCCGATAGCGCAGGATGCGTGCGAGAAGCAGTTTCAGAGTGAAGCCGGCGAGTCCGCGGAAGTCCTGGCGACTTCCGGCACGATAGAGATTCTCGGGCCAGTGCAGATGCAAGACGCGGACCCGGTGCCGGCTTTGCATCAGCCATGCGAACGACAGCGGCGCATCGTCGATCACCTCGACCCCAGCCTGGGTCAAGTGGGTATAGAGGAGGTCGCAGTACGGGTTGTCGGGTGACCTGCGGGGATAAGCAGCGACTGCGGAGCGGATCACTGTGGCCTCCACGTCATCTCTGCGGACCAGGAAGATCTTTCGTCGTGCACGGGATCGACTCAATGCCCGAGTGCTGCCCGTTGTCCGCTGCGTACGAGGGACTGGGGAACGGTGTCGGGATCGCCTGTCCAGCGGGTCCGTCGTTCGGGTCCGGGGCGCAGGAGCATGCGCGCGGCGGCCGCAGGCGCGAGCGAATCCGCCCAGGGCGTGAACTCCGGCACGAGCTCGCGCAAGAGGCGGCGTACCGCATCGGAATCTCCGGCCAATGCCGCGGCCTCGAGCTGGGGAAGGGCCGACTCGATCAGACCGTCCACGTTGCCGGAGTCAAGTTCGTGGGCCAGCTGGAAGACCTTGGGGTGCGCCGTGGGCGACGCCTGCTCGTGGTCGGTGAGCAGCTCCTCGTAGAGTTTTTCGCCTGGCCGCAGACCGGTGACCCGGAGCTCGATGTCGAGGTTGGGTTCGAGTCCGGAGAGGCGGATCATGTCGATCGCCAGATCGAGGATCCGGACCGGCTCGCCCATGTCGAGCAGGAGGATTTTTCCGCCCTCTCCGAGGACGGTCGCCTGAAGCACGAGGTAGACCGCCTCGCTCACGAGCATGAAGAAGCGCACGACATCCGGATGGGTGACGGTGACGGGACCGCCCCGCGCGATCTGCTCGCGGAAGAGCGGGACGACGCTGCCATTGCTGCCGAGCACGTTGCCGAACCGAACGATCACGAAGCGGGTCTCGGAGGATCTCTGAATCCGTTCGATCAGCAGCTCCGCCACTCGTTTGGTCGAGCCCATGATGCTGGTCGGGCGAATTGCCTTGTCGGTGGAGATCATCACGAAGCGCTCGCAATGATGGCGAGAGGCGGCTTCCGCGAGGATGCGGGTTCCGCCGACGTTGTTCCGAACCGCATCGCACGGACTTCGCTCCATCAGAGGCACATGCTTGTAGGCCGCGGCCTGGAAGACGATGCGCGGAACATGCGTCAGAAAGAGTTGCTCGATGCGCATCTCGTCGGTCACGTCGGCGAGCACCGGGACGAGGTCGATGTTCGGGTGAGCCTGCTTCAGCTCCTCTTGCAGGAAATGGAGCTGATTCTCGTTGTGGTCGACCATGACGAGCGTGGACGGACGGCATGTCGCGATCTGGCGGCAGAGCTCGGACCCGATCGAGCCGGCCGCGCCGGCCACGAGAATGCACGAATCGCGCAGGAGCGGGCGGACGTTGGAGAGGTCGAGGGTGATGGGGGACCGCCGCAGCAGGTCCTGGATCTGGACCTCACGCAGGCGACTCACGGACACCCGGCCGGTTGCGAGGTCCCGCGGATGCGGCACCGTCCGGGAGCGAAGACCCGTCTCGCGGCAGGCCGCCGCGATCTCGCGCATGCGCTGTCCGGATGCACCCGGCGTGGCGATCACGATCTCGTCCACGGAGTGCTGGGCGACGGCGTCCGCGAGGTCGGCGATCGTCCCGATGACGGGGACGCCGTGAACCCTCATGCCGAGCTTGCGGCGGTCGTCGTCGAGGAACGCCACAGGACGCTGGCCACCCCAGGCCATCTGGAGGAGTTCATGGGCGAACGCGCTGCCGGTGTGGCCGGCTCCCAGCACGAGCACCTTCCGGCCAGGCGAGGTGCCAAGAGTGGTCCTGAGCGAGTAGATCCAGCGATTTCCCGCGAGGAGGCCGCCCATCAAGACAAAGCTCAGCAGGGGTTCCAGCAGCATGACCGAGCGGGGCGGTGGCGAGAGCTCCATCATCCGGATTGCCCCGACGAACACAGCACTTCCCAGAGCGGTCGAGAGTGAGATCGCGATGAGATCGGGAATCGAGACCGCACGCCACCAGAGCCGGTGCAGGCGAAAGATGGTGTTGGCCATCGCGCGCGCAAGGAGCAGAACAGGAAGACACATCCATCGCGCGCTCCGTTCGGCGAGCGGTACGGAGAATTCGAACCGGAGTTCGTAGGCGGTCGCGTAGGCAACCGCGGCGACAGCGATGAGCAGGAGACTCTTGATCCAGGGTACGGTGGCGCCCATGCGCCGTGTGGCTTGACCAAGGGATCTCATGGGAGCTTCCTTTCCGATCGCAGGACATTCGGGCCGGCAGCGGCGCCGACCATCCCGAGCAGGAGCCAGGTCGCCTTCAGCTCGAGCGCGTCGATGCTGAGACTTCCAACGAGCAGTGCCGAGAACCCGGCAAGCGCAGCGAGCGGGATGTCTCCTTCCAGGTATCGACCTCGGCCGGGCGCCCGTTTGCAGGCCCGCCAGGCCGGTCGGAGATGACGCAGCACGGCCGAGAGGAAGAGCGCCAGGCCGACCGCTCCCAGCTCGGCGAGCAGGAGCAGCGGCGTATTGTGTGCCGCACGGTCGCCGTAGCGATTGCGGACCTCGGCAGCCCAGCGTGGATTGACCGGAGCCTCGAGAAAATATTCCCGGAATGCCGGACGGAAGCCTGCCAATCCCACACCGCTGACCGGATTCGCGGCCGCCATGCGGCCCGCGACGATCCAGATGTCAAGCCGGCCTGAACCGCGGTCCTCGAACGCTGAGCCGAGACGCTCGCCCAGGTTCTCGACCACCGGCGCCGGCGCCAGGACCACGGCCGCTGAGCCGGCCGCGAGGACGCCGACCAGAAGGAAGGGCGTGAGTCGCGGCCGCGCCATCAGAATAACCACGATCCCCGCGAGGGCGGCCAGCAAGCCGCCCCGGGATCCGGTCAGGACCAAGGCCACGGCCAGCGGGAAGCCCGCTGCGAGGCGCCAGAGCGGGCGGCCTCGGCCGCACGAACGCGCGACCGCGATCACCAGCGGAACCACAAGTGCCGTCGCGAGATAGTTTGCATTGAACTCGATTCCGCCGAGGCTGACCCTGGCTCGCTCGCTGCCCCCCTCGAGTTGCCAGAAGACCACGAACGCCAGGACAAGCGCCGCAATCAGTCCGGTATCGAGAAGGCGCCCGACCTGCTCGGGTGTGCGGAGCAGGTCCCGGGTCAGCCAGTAGAGAAGGAAGAGCTGCGCGAGAGTCGCGACAGCCGCTGCAGAGATTTCGAGCCTGACTGCCCAGGGAAGAATCACCGCGGCCCATCCGAGGACCAGGGCCAGGGAGCCCACGCGGCGATCCCAGAGGGGACGACGCCGCTGCAGAACCAGTCCGGCCAGCCAGACCGCGGCAACGATTCCGCCGAGGAGTCGGGTCAACGCGAGGGCGCCACCCGGGAGGAGCCCGCTCAGCTGATCGAAGGGCACGACGGCGACAAGCAATCCCAGGCCGAGTTCGGGTGAGGTCACGGCCCAGAGCGCGGCGAGTGTCCCCGCGAAGACGAGACCGACCCGCGGGCTCACCGCGAAGAGGACGCTGCCAGCGACCGCCAGGGATGCGGCCAGCGCCGCGTCGGGCGAGAACTTCTCGCGCCCGGCTGGGCCGCTCGAGACCGTCGCGTCAGGGCTGCGCCAGGTTCGCGGGCGCGAAGCCGACGCCATAGTACGTCCCATACTCAGTTGAGTCTGGATCGACGCCGTTGAGCACGACGCCGATGATGTTGGCTCGCACTAAGCGCAGTCGTGCGAGAGCTTGGCGAACGGCCTGGCGGGCCGTCGAACGCCCGCGGACGACCAGCACCACCCCATCCACCAGGCTCGCGAGGACGGTGGCGTCGCTCACCGGGAAGATCGGGGGGGAATCGATGATCACATTGTCGTACGTCCGACCGAGAGTCTCGATCAATTCCCGCATTCGCTCCGACGCCAGCAGATTGCCCGCGTCCAGCGTCGGCATGCCGCTCTGGATGACGTCGATGGCACAGGTGGGGGGACGCGTGGTCCGCCGCAACCGGGTCCCGCGGACGCCGAGTTCGACGCGCTGCAGGGCGCTTCGCACCTCGAGCTGGCCTCGCAAGAATTCGTGCAAACCCGCCGTTGGAGCGACCCCGAGAACGTCCGCGCAGTGGGGCCGGCGCAGGTCGCCATCCACCACGGCGACCCGGTTACCCACCTGGGCGAGCGACGCTGCCACATTGAGTGCGGTCCAGGTCTTGCCCTCTCCCGCGATGCTGCTGGTGAAGAGGATCGTCCGCGGTGCGTTCGCGGGATCGCACAGGAGGATGCTGGCGCGCAGGTCCCGGAACGCCTCCGTCCCGGGGGAATCGCCGAGCACGACGTCGGTCAGCTCCGGGCTGGTCGCGGGACGCGTCGATCGCCGCCGCGGTAGGAACGCCCACTTCGAGCCGGGGGGCAGGCTCCCGTCAACGGCTCCCGGAATCTGCGGAACGACCCCGAGGATCGGTACATCGAGAGTCTCGCGCACGTCATCGGCCGAGTGGACGGTCGTATCTCGACGCTCGCGGAGCGCGGCCAGGCTGACGCCGGTGGCGAGTCCGAAGAGGAGGCCAAAGCCGAGCGTCGCCGGAATCGATGGATGTGACGGGCGGCCCGGGAATTGGGGCGGATCGACGATGGTCGCGCCGGAGAGCTGGGCACCGCGGACGACTGCCGTCTCCCGCAGGCGGGTGAGCAGCGTCTGATAGAGAGTACGGTTCGACTGGACGGCATGTTCCAGTTTGAGGAAACGTCCGGCGATGGCCTTCTGGTCGATGACCGCCTGTTCCTGGTCGGCGAGCTCGCGTTCGAGGTCCACCTCGCGGGAGCGCGCTGCAAGAAAGATCGATTCGAGTCCGGCGATCGCACGCCCGGTCTCGGCGTCGAGTCGGGTCAGCGCCTGCTTGAGCTGTACGGCGACTTCCTGAACCTGAGGGCTCTCCGGGAGAAAGAATTCACCGAGCTCGGCCATGCGTATTTCGAGGCGGTTCACCTCGGACTTCAGGCTCTGGATCAGAGAATTATCGATGACGGTCGGGATGGACCCGCTATCCCGTCCCTTGACGAGACGCCAGTCTGCCTCGGCCCCGATCCGAGCCGCCTCGGCTTCGGTGGTTCTTCGCGAGAGATCCCGCAGGCGCTCGACGGTCGCATTGTCGGCCGGGTCGAGAGAGACCACCCGGTGCTCGCGCCTGAAAGCATCGAGATCGGCTTCGTTCTGTTCGAGTTCGGCGTCGACGCGCGCGATCTCTCGATCGAGGAATTGACGGGCCTCCCCGGTCAGCTCGAATTTCTCGCGCAGAGACCGGTTGATGTACTGGCGCGGATGTTCGAGTGCGAGACGATACGAGAGCGAAGGATCTGGAGTGGTGAAATTCAGATGGATCATCCGGGTATTGGTGATCGGAATGACCTCGAGGAGCCCCAGATAGTGTGACGAGAGGCGAGAGGCCGGGTCTTCGGGATTGGTGGAGACCCTGTCGGCATCCTTGACCGGGCTGCCGAAGAGCCCGCGCAGCGTGGCCAGGCTCCGGGCCGTCCATGTCGAGCCGAGATCGACGAGACGCGACACGAACCCGGGCGATTCGTTCTCCCCGGGGTCGCCGGTGAATCCGGCGTCTTTCTCGAGGTCGAGTTCGGTGATGACCGCACTGGCGAGGGATCGGCTCTGCAGGATCTGCACCTGATCCTGAAAAAATTCCCAGCCCTCGATGAACGTCGGCGGCAGGACGACTTGCTGGAGCCCTGTGGTCACCTGAGGGGGGATGTTGGTGATGTGAAGCAGGCTGCTCGAGGTGTAGAGCGGTCGGATCACCAGACAAGCCACGATGGCCCCGCTCAGGCCAAGCGCCCCGAAGCCCGCGATCAAGCGCGGATGTCGTGAGAGGAGCTGGAGCGCCAGCTGCAGCCACGAGGCCTCATCCACGTCACGGCGGCCGGTCTCCCAGGTCGAGAGTTCGATGACAGGTGGAGCGGTCTCGAGCGTCCGGGCGGGAGCACGGGGTTCTATGGAGTTCATCGGCATGGGTGCGGCCTGTCCTTCGATCGGGCGACTTCAGAAGACCGGGAAGGACGCGCCCACCTGAATGACGTTGGTGATCAGCCAGAGGCCGGTATAGGGCACCATGCGCAGGCCCGATGCCGGCACATGGACGATGTCCCCGGCGCGGAGCGTGATGTCGTTGATCTCGCCGGAGGCGACAAGATCGAGATCGATCTGATGACGGGATTTGCTGCCGTCGGATTCGGCTCGCCACACGACCACATCGGCGAGATCGGCGGCGTAGAGTGCGCCACCGGCGGAGCTGATGGCGCCGAAGACCGTCGAGCCTGGCGCAAGAGGGAAGGCCCCTGGGTGCTGCACCCAGCCATCGACGAAGAACGCGCCGCGATTGACGACGATGGCATCACCGGCGATGGCGGGCAGGTGGAGTGGATTCTGCCAAGGGGGGACCCACTCCTCGTTCAGATCAAGAGCGATCGGCGCGGTACTGGCGGGAGCCGGTGGGCCCGCACGGAGGCCACCCGGCGAGCAGGCGCCTGATCCTTCCGCCGGATAGAACAAAATCAGTCCCCCGGCGTCGGTGCTGAGTCCACCCGCTTCGGCCAGCATGTCACGGACGGTTCGGTGGCTGCGCGAGAGGCCGATCAGACCAGGGCGATCGACCGCGCCGGTAACGGAGACCTGCTGACTCGCCCCCTCGACGAGCTTGACGGTCACGTCGGGGCGTTTCATGATCGAGGCACGCAACGGGGCAGCGAGGCCCGCCTCGACCTGATTTTCGGTGAGGCCCGAAGCCCGGACGTGCCCCACCAGGGGCACATCGACCGTGCCCGAGGGGAGGACGCGCAGGTCGACTCCCTGGATCTCGGGCAGATGATAGACCGAGACTTGCACCAGGTCGCCGGGCCCGAGGCAGCGGTCGGGCAGACTGGCGCGGGACGAGCGGGCGTTCCAGAGGCCCTCGACGCGCGCGCGCTGTTCGACTTCGCGGGGATCCGGCGCGGTCCGGGGGCCGCCGAGAGGTTGGGCGCCCATGGCCGACGGAGCCGATTTGACCGCGTCCCCGCGTGCGGCACTGCACGCCCCGAGAGCACAGGCGGCCAGGCTCGCGGCCAGTCTCAGGAGACCAGGCGCAAGGCCTGTCCGGCAAGATTCGGCGGGGAAGGAAGGGGGCGATACGGCTACCTTGGTCCGAACCAGGCCGGACGCACAGGGCGAGAGATCGCCGAGGTCTCGATTTGTCGCGATTTGCATAGCTCCGCCCATCGATCCACTTCGTGCGGCCATCCCATTTCGAGTCGCGAAGCAGGGGCACCTGCGCAGAACCCCCATGGCAATGGGGGATACCCTGATCGAGTTGTCGAGGACCCGTCTATGGTCGACGCCGGGTAGAGGCCATCAACCGAAAGTTGGATTTTATCTCGACTGTTCGACGGGGGGCCGGTGCGACAGGCCGGGTTCGAGTGTTCTCGCGACGTCGGCGGGTGAGATCAACCCGCTGCGGGTCGCGACCAACGCCAACTCGACGCGGTCGCGCACGCCGAGCTTGTGGAACACGCGGTTCAAATGGCTTTTTACTGTCTGTTCGCTGATGAAGAGTTTCGCGGCGATCTCTGTGTTGCGGAGACCGAGTGCTGCGTGGCGCGAGACTTCAGCCTCGCGGTCGGTGAGAGAGCATGTGTCGCGCGTGGCTTCCGGATGGAGCAGAACCTCGAGCGCGGGAGTGGGGAGCCAGGCACCACCGGCGGCGGCCGCACGTAGCGCGCCGATGACGTCGCCGAGCGGCGACGACCGGAAGATGGCGCCGCGCAGGCCACCGTTGCGGAGCAGGTCGACCACATCGGCTGGGCACTCTGCGCGGAAGATGCCGACGACCGGCCAACGCGAGGCAAGTGTCGCCAGGGCCGGAAGCCGAAATGGGGCGATGTCAAGCCCGATCAGCACGACAGCGGGGCTGCAACCTTCGCCGAGCTGATCGAGCGCTTCCGGCTGGACGGCCTCCATGACGATGTCGAACTCTCCGGTGTCGGCCAGCAGGCTCGCGAGACCATGTCGGTAGATGGTGTTCGCATCGATCAGCGCGAGGCGCAGGCACGACGCGACGTCGAGGCCGTCCCCGGCGCCGCCCTCCACGTCCGGTCGGTCGACGCAGACGGGGGCGGGTGTGAACCCGATCCACCGACCCTGCGTTGCTCCTCGATTGATCTGCTTCATCGCAACGTCTTCCCATCCGTGGTGAGACGCGGGCGCCAGCGTGTGCCCGGGGCATTCGCCGACTCAGACGACCGGACGAATCGAATGTTTGTTGGCAGGCTAGGAGGGGCCGCGAGTTGTTGCAAGGGAATCGGCCCTCTGGCGGGAGCGAAGACCCCGCCGCCTGGAGGGCAGCCACTGTGCGGTCCGCAGGGTCGGCGCGAGATTCCTGTGGGGACGCAGCGTATCTCCAGGCGGGGCCCGCCCTTCGCCTCACCCGAATGGGGGAGGCGCCGCCGCCAAAGGATCCCCTCGGGCACCTGTCATAAAAACTTGGTGGACTGATCCCGGCGGAAGATCATGGTGACTCCAGACGTTCGTGAGAGGAGATCGACGATGGAAGCCGAAACCGCAGAGCGGATGCTGGACGCTGGCCGGGCCTGTCTGGTCCCCGGCCGGCAGGGCGGGACACAACCCGATCCCGCGGTTGCGGCTGATGTGCGGCGCTGGTTCGCGGTCCGCACCAAAGCCCGCGCCGAGGGGGTCGCCGCCGGCCAGTTGCGCCAGCGCGGCGTCGAGGTCTTCGCACCGGAGCTCGAGCTCCGGCGCGTGCGGGTTCGTTTTGGTCAGGACCGGGCTTTCGTGGAGCCGCTCTTTCCCGGCTACCTCTTTGCGCGGCTCGACCTTGGCCGGGACTGCTTCCGGGTGAGATGGACACCGGGCGTGCGCAGCCTGGTCCAGTTCGGTGAGAACGGGCCGGCGGTACTCCCCGAGGAGGCGATCGAACTGCTCCGGACGCGGGCAGGGGGGGGCGAACGCATCACGGCCAGGGACCCCTTCCTGCAGGGCGTCCGGGTGACCGTCTCGCGCGGCCCGTTGGCCGGCCTGCTGGCCGTGGTCGAGAGGCCCATGCGTGCGTCGGGGCGGGTCCAGATTCTGCTCGAGCTGCTGCAGCGCCAGACCCGCGTCGAGCTGGATGTCTCGCTCCTGCGGTTGGCGTGAGGGCCCTCGGCCCACACGCC
>SXGT01027171.1_pt1 | contig 17309 bp, 16 predicted proteins | sample 3176221 | NCBI WGS metagenome assembly SXGT01 (sample SAMN11356862, study PRJNA531348) | freshwater metagenome | isolation source: freshwater sample F1-120 | place: China: Fuxian Lake, Yuxi | collected 2017-12-25
GATTGGCATCATGCCGGGTTACATCCACCAGCCGGGACGGATCGGGGTGGTGTCGCGCAGCGGGACGCTGACCTACGAGGCCGTCCATCAGCTCACGCAGCTCGGCATCGGGCAATCGAGCTGTGTCGGGATCGGTGGCGATCCGGTGAACGGAACGAGCTTTCTCGACGTGCTCGAGTGCTTCAACGCCGACCCCGACACCGATGGCGTGATCATGATCGGCGAGATCGGCGGCACGGCCGAGGAAGAGGCGGCGGACTACGTCCGGCGCGAGATGAAGAAGCCGGTAGCCGGTTTCATCGCGGGGCAGACCGCACCCAGCGGCAAGCGCATGGGGCACGCCGGGGCGATCATCTCGGGCGGCAAGGGTACGGCCGCGGCAAAGATCGAAGCCATGCAGGTGGCGGGGATTCGCGTCGCACCCACACCCGCCGATCTCGGCGTTACACTGAAGGCTGCACTCGGCGCCTGAAGAGGCGCTCTGGCCGCACGGAACACAGACCGAACGAGCAGGCCGCCGGCCCGAGACCTCCCCGGGGGGCAGATGGGGTCGCGGCGCAACCGCGCCCGGCAATCACGCCGGTGCTTCTGGGGAAACGAAACATGATCGAACGCACTCTCTCCATCGTGAAGCCCGATGCCGTCGCCAAGCACGGTATCGGCAAGGTTCTGGCGCGCATCGAGGAAGGTGGTCTCGAAGTGGTGGCCGGCCGCTTCCTGCGGATCACGCGCGCCGAGGCCGAGGGTTTCTACGGCGTCCATCGCGAGCGGCCGTTCTTCAACGATCTGTGTACCTTCATGACCTCGGGGCCGGTGTTCGTCTCCGTGCTCGAGGGCGAGAACGCGATCGCACGCTACCGGGAGATCCTCGGCGCGACCGATCCGGCCAAGGCGGCGCCGGGCACCGTGCGGGCGCTCTTCGCGACCGACATCGAGAAGAACGCGGCCCACGGTTCGGACGCGCCCGAGACGGCCCGTATCGAGATCGGGTTCTTTTTCCCCGGCTGCGAGCTGGTCTGATCGACTTCGCGCGAGTCGCGCCGGCCAGCGGTGGGCCTTTCGTCGCGGCTCGTGGCGAGCCAAGCTCCACCCGGGAGCAAGGCGGGTTGAGCGGTAGCGGAGAAGAGGGCAGTCCCGGGGGGACTCTGCTGGCGGCCCCGGCCTTGGCCGAGCGCGGTACGGAACCGTCGCGCTTGGCGCCCCTTGCCCTCCGTCCCGGCCTCTTGGCCGCGCCCCTTGCCGCTCTCGGCGAGCGGCCTTTCCGTGAAAGGCAGATTCTTTCATGGGTTTACGGACGCGACGTGCTCGATCCGGCGGACATGAGCGATCTGCCGCTCGGGTTGCGAACCGCACTCGGGGGGGTGCTCGCCCCTCTGGACATGCGCATCGGACACGTCTCGCGCTCGGCCGATGGTACCCGCAAACTGCTCGTCGAGCTCTCCGGCGGCCACCGCGTCGAATCTGTGCTCATTCCCGACGGTGACCGGCTCACGCTCTGCATCTCGACGCAGGTGGGCTGCGCGATGGGATGTACATTTTGCGCGACGGCGACCCTGGGGCTCAAGCGCCACCTCGGCGTCGAGGAGATCGTCGGTCAGGTGGTCCTGGCGCGCCGCGAAGTCGCCGCCGATCCGCTCGGCGCGGGGCATCTCACGAATCTGGTCTTCATGGGCATGGGCGAGCCCTTGCACAACATCGAGGCGCTGTTGCCGGCGCTCGAAATCCTCACGCAGCAGTGGGGGCTCGTCATCTCGCCGCGCCGGATCACGGTATCGACGGTCGGCGTGGTGCCACAGATGAAGCGATTGCTCGAGGAGACCCATGTCCGTCTGGCGGTTTCCCTCGGTGCGACGACCGAGGAGGAACGGCGCGCAATCATGCCTGTGACGCGGCGCTGGTCGCTCGCCGAGCTTCTCGAGACCTGCCGCACGCTGCCCATCAAGCGCCGTGATCGGATCACGTTCGAATACACCCTGCTCGCCGGTCACAACGATTCCGACGAGGCTGCCCGCCGCTTGGTGCGTCTGCTCGGGGGGATCCGGGCCAAGGTCAACCTGATCTTCTGGAATCCGTTTCCGGGCGCCGAGCATCAGCGCACCTCGCGCGAGCGCATCCAGCGATTCCAGCAGATCCTGCTGGACCACGGCGTGAATGCCACGATCCGCGAGAGCCGCGGTCCCGACATCCAGGCGGCTTGCGGCCAGCTCGCGGCGGCTGCGGACTCCGAAGAATTCACGGCGCTCGATGTTCCGGGCACCGTGCTTGGACGGACTGAGTACTGAACGGCGCGAGGAGAAGGACCAGAATGCCACGATTGATCCCGAGCCCCACCGTTGTGCCGGCCGTGGGCATGCCGCCCAAGCGGATCGAGGAGTTCGTCGGGCGCGTCAACAACGGCGAGGCGCGCCTCTCGATCGCCCGCATGTGCTCGCCGGCGGGCTGGACCGAGCCCGGCCAGCGTCCTGCCTTCGACGAGTACACCTTGGTGCTCGCCGGGGCGTTGCGGGTCGAGGGCGAACACGAGACGCTCGAGGTCGCGGCCGGGCAGGCGGTACTGGCACGGGCCGGTGAGTGGGTGCGCTACTCGTCGCCGCATCCGGGTGGTGCGGAATACGTCGCCGTCTGCCTGCCGGCGTTTTCGCCCGAAACCGTACAACGCGATCCAGTCTGACCCCGCGACGATCCGTCCGGTAGATGCCCGACGTCTGCACGCCCTTGAACCGTGCAGCGTGATCCTCTCTGACCCAGCGGCGAAGTGCCCCATAGGTGTCCGACGTTGGCTTGCCCCTGAACCTGCAGCGCGATCGGCTCCGACCCCGCAGGGCTGGTGGCGGCGTTGGATCTTCCAGGCGGGAGGGGCAAGGCCGCCCGCTCCTGCGGCGCAAGGTGGCGACGGGGTAGCCCACGGGACCGCCCGCGTTGCCCGTTCTGGCGCGCTCTGCGATGAAGGCCGCGATGTCTACACCCGTGAATCCACGGAGCGATGCCGTGTCGGCGCAAGGACGCCTCGGAGTGATCGGGGGGAGCGGTCTCTACGATCTCGAGGTTCTCGCGGATGTGCAGCGCGTCGCCATCGAGACCCCCTTCGGCGATCCCTCGGACGAAATCGTCGTGGGCCGGCTCGGCACGCTCGAAGTGGCTTTCCTGCCGCGTCACGGGCGCGGCCATCGAATCTTGCCCGGGGAGTTGAACTTCCGGGCCAATGTCCACGCCATGAAACAGCTCGGCGTGACGACCCTGATCTCGGTCGGGGCGGTCGGGAGCCTGCGCGAGGAAATCGTGCCGGGCCATCTGGTCGTTCCAGATCAGTTCATTGACCGGACCCAGGGGCGGCGCGCGACCTTCTTCGGCGAAGGTGTGGTGGCCCACGTTCAGTTCGGCGATCCCGTGTGTGGTCGGCTTGCGGCGGCACTGGTCGAGTCGGCGCGCGAGACCGGTGCGACGGTTCACGCGGGGGGCACCTACGTCTGCATGGAAGGACCGCAGTTCTCGACTCGTGCCGAGTCCCGGATCTACCGCTCGTTTGGCGCTGCAGTGATCGGCATGACCAACCTCCAGGAGGCGAAGCTCGCCCGCGAGGCCGAGATGTGTTTCGCCAGTCTTGCCCTCGCCACAGATTATGATTGCTGGCACGAGAGCGCGAGCGAGGTCGATATCACGGCGATCGTCGCGGTGATCCAGGCCAATGCCCGGCGCGCCGCCGAGACGCTGGTTGCGGTCGCGGATCGGCTTCCCCCGGGCGATTGCCGCTGCCGGCACGCGCTCGAGAGCGCGATCATCACCGACCGCGCCATGATCCCGGCAGAGACGCGCCAGCGTTTGCGCTGGATCGCCGGGCGGTACCTCGAGTGACCGGAGCTCAGGCCGGCGGCGTGCCCTCGGGAGCCCGAACGGTGCCGGAGCTGAGTGTCGTCATCCCCTTCTTCGAGGAAGAGGCCGCGGTTGAACCGCTCCTGGACGAGCTGACCTGTGTACTCGAGGGCATCGGGCGACCCTTCGAGGTGATCGCGGTTGACGACGGCTCGCGCGACCGCACCTTCGAGCGGCTGGCCCGCTCCCACGAGCGCGACGGGCGCGTGCGCGTGGTCCGGCTGCGCCGTAATTTTGGCCAGACGGCGGCATTGGCTGCGGGGTTCGCCGAGGTCCGGGGCGAAATCGTCATCACCATGGATGGCGATCTGCAGAACGATCCCGCCGTCCTCCCGGACATGCTCAAAAAGCTCGACGAGGGAGAGGGCTTCGATCTGGTCTCGGGCTGGCGCCGCGAGCGCCAGGACGCCACCCTGACCCGGGTGCTGCCTTCCCGCATCGCCAACAGCATCATCTCCCGCGTGACCGAGGTGCAGCTCCACGACTACGGCTGTGGGCTCAAGGTCTATCGCACAATGATCGTGCGCGAGCTTCGTCTCTACGGCGAGATGCACCGCTTCCTCCCGGCCATCGCGGCGGATCTCGGGGCGCGGGTCTGCGAAATGCCCGTGCCGCACCGGCCGCGTACACTGGGTCGCTCGAAGTACGGCCTTTCGCGCTCGCTGCGGGTCGTGCTCGATCTTCTCACCGTCAAGTTCATCGCCGACTTCTCGACCCGACCGATGCAGATCTTCGGCCGCTGGGGCCTGCTCATCGCCACCGCGGGCACGGCCCTCCTGGCCTGGCTCGGTTTTGAGAGGATCGTGCGCGGAGTTCCACTCGGCGGGCGCCCGATCGTTCTGCTGGCGATCGTGCTCGTGCTGAGCGGCGTCCAGTTCGTGACCTTCGGGCTTCTCGGCGAGATGCTGGCCCGGAGCTGGCACGAGTCGCAGGGCAAGCCCATCTACTCGATTCGCGAGCGCCGAGGCTAACCGTGGCGCGCATCGTCCTCGACGCACGCGAGGTGCGGGCGCTGGGCCGCGGTGAGCGCCTGCGCGCGTTGCTGCATCGCTTGCCGCGGCTCGCGCCCGAACACGTCTTCGTGGCACTGGTCGCGCCGGCGGACGTGATCGGCTTCGGGCGCTCGATCTCCGGTGTCGAGGCGGTGGCCATCGGAGCGGGCCCGGGGTCGTTGCGCGAGCGTTTCGAACTCGGGCGGGTCCTCCGCCGCGCCGGTGCGGACCTTCTTGACGCGACGCCGCTCAGCGTGGCGCGCGCCGGGGGGCTCGGCTTCGTGACCACCGCGACCGAGCCGCACGCCGCCGATCTGCGCCGATCGAAGTCCGTTCTCGAGGGAATTCGGGCAGGCCGTGGGGAGTTGCTCGTGTCATCGCGGGCAGCGGCGACCGATCTGGCGCGGGGACTCGATCTGCCCATCGAGAGGCTGCGCGTCGTTCAGCCCTCGGTCACCCTGAGCGGCGCCGACGGGGGGGCTGCCGGCGAGATCGCGAACGCGGCGTTCCTGCGGCGGGTGGGGCTGCCCGGCACGTTCGTGCTGGCTTTTGGCGAGGAGGCCGAGAACCCCGACATCGATCTAATCTGGCAGGCCATCGCGCCGCTCGCCGAACTGGCTCTCGCGGTGGTCTTTCGCGGGCGGCCCTCGGCGTTGGTCGAGACTCGCCTCGAAGGGGCGGGTGCGGTGCGGCAGCGGGTGCGACTCCTCGGCGAGGTCTCGGACCGGGAACTCGGCATGTTGCTGCGGCGAGCCGCCGGGGTGGTCGCCACCGGAGATTCGTGGTCCTGGCCCGACGGGGTGCTCCGCGCCTTGGCCACCGGCGTGCCGGTCGTTGCGGCCCGCAGCGGAGGCTTGCCCGAGCTGGTGGGCGAGGCCGGGCTGCTGGTGCCCCCAGGAGCGGTTGATCCCCTGCGTTCATCGCTCTACAGTACGGCGCTCGCGGCGGGCCCCGCCGACCGGGAGCGCATGGCCGTTCGGTCGCGGGAGCGGGCGGCGCGCTTTGGCTGGGAGCGGGGCGCGCGCGAGGTTCTGGCCTCGTATCAGGCGGTGCTCGGAGGACAGGCGTGAAAGTGGCGGAGAGGGCACAGCGCCGATGCTGAAGGAGCACCGGCAGTTCTTCGCCGCGCTCTTCGCCGTCACCGATCTGGTGGTGATCGGCCTCGCCTGGGCGCTGGCTTGGGTCCTGCGCTTCAACCTCGAGCTGGTCCCGGTGACCAAGGGTGTCCCGGCGCTCGGGCACTATCTCGTCCTGCTGCCGGTCATCTTCGGCATTTGGTGGCTCGTGCTGCGGGCGAACGGCCTCTACGAGCCGGGGCGCGGTCGGGAGATCCTGGCCGAGAGCCGGGCGCTGGTGCGGGCGTCGAGCCTGGCGATGCTGATCTTCACAGCGGTGAGCTTCCTCGGCTTCGAGAAGGCCTATTCGCTCTCGCGGCTCATGATGGTTTATTTCTGGGGCCTCGTCACTGCCGGACTCGTGGTCGAGCGCGTACTCGTGCGCGAGGTGTTGCGCGAAGTGCGGCGACGCGGCTTCAACCTGCGGCGGGTCCTGATCGTCGGCGACGGCGATCTGGGTCGCGCTGTCGCCGAGCGGCTCTCGGCCCATCCCGAACATGGCCTCAAGGTGCGGGGTTTCCTGACCGATGATGCGACGAGGGTCGGCCGGACCATTTCCGGTGCGCCGATCCTGGGGGTCTGGGACGACGTGGCGACGATGGCGGGTAGCGTGGCGGTGGATCAGGTGGTCTTCGCGCTGCCCTTCGAGGCGATGCCGCGGCTCGAGAAGCTCATCGCGTCGGTCGACGACCTTGCGCTGGACGTCCGGGTGGTGCCCGATGTCGAGCGTTTCGTCAGTCTGCGCTCGCGCATCGACGATCTCGACGGCATGGCCCTCATCACGCTGCGGGCGACACCGCTTTTGGGCTGGTCGCGTCTTATCAAGCGCGGGATGGATGTCGCCGGGGCGCTGCTGGCACTCGGGATCTTCGGGCCGGTCATGGGCCTGATCGCATTGGCCGTCAAGCTTGGTTCGCCCGGCCCGGTCTTCTACCGCCAGGAGCGGATGGGCCTCGACGGCCGGGTCTTCACGGTGTGCAAGTTCCGGACGATGCGCAGTGACGCCGAGAGCGCCACCGGTCCCGTCTGGGCCACGGCGGATGATGCCCGCACCACCGTGTTCGGGCGCCTGCTGCGGCGCTTGTCGCTCGACGAATTGCCCCAGCTCTTCAACGTCCTGCGCGGCGAGATGAGTCTGGTCGGACCCCGTCCCGAGAGGCCCGTGTTCATTCAGGAGTTCCGCACGCGCATCCCGCGCTACATGCTGCGGCACATGGTGCAGGCCGGCATGACGGGTTGGGCGCAGGTCCACGGCTGGCGCGGCAACACTTCGATCGAATCCCGCATCGAGTACGACCTTGAGTATGTCCAGAACTGGTCACTTCTGCTCGATCTGAAGATCCTCGGCCTCACGATCGTGCGAGGATTTTCGAACCGCAACGCTTATTGATCTGGCCGCCAAGGCGTTGCCCCCACCTCGTTCAGGCCCGTCGGCCCCAATTCCAGGAGAAGCAAAGACATGAAGCTCTGTGTGATCGGTACCGGCTACGTCGGTCTCGTGGCCGGCACCTGCTTTGCCGAGAGCGGCAACGACGTCATCTGCGTCGACGCCATTCCGGCCAAGGTCGAAGCACTCCGGCGCGGCGATATCCCGATCTACGAGCCCGGACTCGAAGAGCTGGTCAAGCGCAACGCCGGGGAGGGCCGGCTCTCCTTCACGACCGACCTGGCGAGTGCTGTCGCGGCGTCGGAGATCTGTGTGATTGCCGTGGGCACACCCATGGATCATTCCGGTGCGGCTGACCTCTCGGCGGTGATGGCGGTGGCGCGCGCGATCGGCACGGCCGCCAACGGCCCCAAGGTCGTCGCGATCAAGAGCACGGTACCGATCGGCACGGCCGATCGCGTACGGCGCGAGCTTCAGGAGACCTCGTCGTATCCGATCCCGGTCGTTTCCAACCCGGAGTTCATGAAGGAAGGTGCCGCGATCGAGGACTTCATGAAGCCCGACCGCGTTGTGCTGGGCAGCGACGATGCCGTCGGGCTCGCGAAGATGCAGGAGGTCTACGCCCCCTTCGTGCGTACCGACAATCCGATCCTTCTGATGGACAATCGCTCGGCCGAGATGACCAAGTACGCGGCAAACTCACTGCTTGCTACGAAGATCTCGTTCATCAACGAGGTTGCGAATCTATGCGAGAAGGTCGGCGCGGACATCACCATGGTGCGCAAGGGCATCGGGCATGACCGTCGCATCGGACATCACTTCCTCTTCCCCGGCGTCGGCTACGGCGGCAGCTGCTTCCCCAAGGACGTGCGGGCGGTCATCAGCACGGCCCAGGACAACCGTCTCGACTTCACGCTCCTGCGGGCGGTCGAGGAGGTCAACGACCGCCAGAAGCGGATCCTCGTCGGTCGCATTCTCGAGCACTTCGCGGGCGACATCCACGGGCGGCGGTTCGCGGTCTGGGGACTCGCCTTCAAGCCGCGCACCGACGACATGCGCGAGGCACCTGCGGTCATCATCATCGAGCGACTGCTCGCTGCCGGGGCGCAGATCTCGGTCCACGATCCCGAGGCCATGGACGAGGCGCGTCGGATGCTCGGCGACCGTGTGAGCTATGGCCGGACCAACTATGACACACTCGACGGTGCCGACGCTCTGATCATCGTCACCGAGTGGAACGAGTTCCGCCGTCCCGACTTCGAGCGCATGAAGGGGCTTCTGAAGGAACCGGTGGTGTTCGACGGGCGCAATCTGTACGAGCCCGAGCAGATGGCACAAGCGGGCATCACCTACTACTCGATGGGTCGGCCGACCGTGCGTTCCGGGGTCAAGTGAGCCTGCGCATCCTGATTACGGGCGGGGCGGGCTTCATCGGCTCGCACCTCGCCGATCGCCTGCTGGGCGAGGGGAACTCGGTTCTGGCGATCGACAACCTCGCCACCGGGCACGTCCGCAACATCGAGCACCTCGCGGGCCACGAGCGCTTTCGCTTCATCAAGCACGACGTGACGGAGTTCATCTACGTCGAGGACAAGATCGACGTGGTGCTTCACCTGGCTTCGCTGCCGAGTCCGGTCGACTACCTGCGCAAGCCGATCCCGACGCTCAAGGTTGGTGCTCTCGGCACGCACAAGGCGCTCGGGCTGGCACGCGACAAGGGGGCTCGCTTCATGCTGGCCTCGACGTCCGAGGTCTACGGCGATCCGCTGGTTCACCCGCAGCCCGAGACCTACTGGGGCAACGTCAATCCGGTCGGGCCACGTGGCGTCTACGATGAGTCCAAGCGCTTCGCCGAGGCGCTGACCATGGCCTATCACCGCTACCACGCTGTGGACACGCGCATCTTCCGGATCTTCAACACCTACGGCCCGAGGATGCGCGCCGACGACGGCCGGGTGGTGACCAACTTCATCGCGCAGGCGCTGCGCGGCGAGCCGATCACGGTCTACGATGATGGCCAGCGCACGCGCAGCTTCTGCTACGTCAGCGATCTGGTCGACGGCATCATCCGGCTGATGCACTCGACCGAGGTCGATCCGGTGAATCTCGGCAATGCCGCCGAGATGACCATCATGGAATTCGCAGACACGGTGCATCGCCTGACCGGCGGTCGCTCGGAGATCACTCACGTGGTCCCGACCGACGAGCGGACCAAGGACGATCCGCAGGTGCGCCAGCCCGACATCACGCGGGCGCGGAAGATTCTGGGCTGGGAACCGCAGGTGAGTCTCGACGAAGGTCTCGGCCGGACCATCGAATACTTCCGCCAGCTCTTCGCGCGCGAAGCGGCTTAGGGCCGAGACGGCCGGCGGAGCGCGACGTGAAGGTCCTCATCACCGGCGGCGCGGGCTTCATCGGCTCTCACCTCGCTGGCGGCTATCTCGCCGCCGGGCACGAGGTCGTGGTGGTGGATGACCTCTCGTCCGGACATCGGCGCAATCTTCAGGAGGGCGCGACCTTCCATCAGGTGGATATCCGCTCGCCGGAGTTGGCGCGGGTGATGGCGCACGAACGTCCCGACGTGGTGAGCCACCACGCGGCCCAGATGGATGTGCGGCGTTCCGTTGCTGATCCGGCATTTGACGCCGATGTCAACGTGATCGGGCTGATCCGGGTGCTCGAGGCGAGCCGCAGCCATGGGGTGCGGCGCGTTCTCTTCGCCTCCTCGGGTGGAGCCGGCTATGGCGAGCAGCTCGAATTCCCCGCGACCGAGGATCATCCGCTCGAGCCGATCAGCCCCTACGGCGTGAGCAAGCGGGCGGGGGAACTCTACCTCGGCTGCTTCCGCGCGATGTACGGGATCGAGACGGTCGCGATGCGCTACGCCAACGTCTACGGTCCACGCCAGGATCCGCACGGTGAGGCGGGTGTGGTGGCGATCTTCACGCGGCGGATGCTCTCGGGCGGGAAGCCCGTCATCAACGGCGACGGAGGCCAGACCCGCGACTACGTCTTCGTGGGCGATCTGGTGCGCGCTAACCTGATGCTTGCAGAGTCGTCGATCTCGGGAGCGTTCAACTTCGGCACCGGCATCGAGACCGACGTGGTCACGCTGGCCCGCCGGATCGCCGATGCCGCAGGCGTAGCCGCAGCCTTCGAGTACGGCCCCGCCAAACCCGGTGAACAGCGCCGCAGCGTGATTTCACCGGCGCGGGCTGCGGCTGTGCTCGGCTGGCGGCCCGAGGTCGATCTGAAGGCGGGACTCGCCCGCAGCGTGGACTGGTTCCGCCAGCACCCGGCGTGAGGCGTCTTCTGGCCTTGCGGGGAGCGGCGGGCGTGACGGTTTGATAGACGGCCGGGCGCCTCTCATGGACAGCTCTCGCATCCGCAACTTCTCGATCATTGCCCACATCGACCATGGCAAGTCGACACTCGCCGACCGCCTGCTCGAGGCTACCGGCACGGTCTCGAGTCGCGAGATGCAGGACCAACTGCTCGACGACATGGAACTCGAGCGTGAACGGGGCATCACGATCAAGGCACGGTCGGTCCGGATGGACTACCGCGGCCGTGACGGCAAGGACTACGTCCTCAACCTGATCGACCCGCCCGGACACGTCGACTTCTCCTACGAGGTCTCGCGCAGTCTCGCGGCCTGCGAAGGGGTCCTGCTCGTGGTCGATGCGGCCCAGGGTGTCGAGGCCCAGACGCTGGCCAACGTCTACCTCGCGATCGAGGGCAACCTCGAGATCGTGCCGGTCCTGAACAAGATCGATCTTCCCTCGGCGGATCCGGCGCGCGTGCGGGCCGAGATCGAGGATCTGATTGGCCTGCCCGCGGACGATGCGATCGAGGCGAGTGCCAAGCAGTGTATAGGCATCCCCGAGATTCTCGAGCGGATCGTCGAACGGGTGCCGCCGCCGGCGGGTAGTGCGTCGGACCGCTTGCAGGCGCTGATCTTCGACTCGTGGTTCGATCCCTACCACGGCGCCGTGGTCCTGATCCGGGTGAAGCAGGGCAAGGTTCGTCGTGGTGAGCGGATCCGCCTGATGGCGGTGGATTGCGAATATGAAGTGACGCGGCTCAGCGTGCTGGTGCCGCGCGAGCGGGAGGTCGACGAACTGGGGCCCGGCGAGGTCGGGACCCTGTGCGCGTCGATCAAGCAGATCGAGCATGCGCGGATCGGCGACACCGTGACCCATGCCGCGCGTGGTTCAACCGAGCCTCTGCCGGGCTTCCAGGCCGTGAAGCCGATGGTGTTTGCCGGCCTCTATCCTTCGGATGGCCGGCAGTACGAGGCCCTGCGCAGCGCGATCGAGAAACTCAAGCTCAACGACGCCGCGTTCTCCTACGAAGCCGAGAGTTCGGTGGCGCTGGGCTTCGGCTTCCGCTGCGGTTTCCTCGGGCTGCTTCATATGGAGATCGTGCAGGAGCGACTCGAGCGCGAGTTCGGTTTGGCGCTGATCACCACCGCACCCACCGTGGCCTACCGCGTGACCACGACCCGGGGTGAGGTGCTGATGGTCGACAGCCCCGCGAAGCTGCCGGAGCCGACGGTGATCGAGTCGATCGAGGAGCCGATCATCCTGGCCTCCATTCACGTGCCCTCCGAATACCTCGGCGCGGTGCTGGCCCTCTGCCAGGAGAAGCGCGGCACGCAGCGCGGTCTGCGCTACGTCGGTGCGAATCGGGTGATGTTGACCTACACCTTGCCGCTCAATGAGGTCGTGATCGACTTCTATGACCGACTCAAATCGGGCACCCGCGGCTATGCCTCGCTCGATTACGAGATGGAGGGTTTCCAGCCAGCCCCGTTGGTCAAGCTAGATATACGGATCAATGGCGACGTCGTGGACGCGCTCTCGTTGATCGTCCACCGGGACAGTGCCTACCCGCGCGGGCGTGACCTCGCTGCCAAGATGAAGGAGCTGATCCCGCGGCAACTCTTCGAGGTGGCGATCCAGGCCTCCATCGGGGCGAAGATCATCGCGCGGGAAACGGTCAAGGCCATGCGCAAGAACGTGACGGCGAAGTGTTACGGTGGCGACATCTCGCGCAAGCGCAAATGGCTCGAGGCGCAGAAGGAAGGCAAGAAGCGGATGAAGCAGGTCGGGCGGGTCGAGATCCCCCAGGAGGCTTTCCTGGCCGCGCTCAAGCTGGGGACTTCGTGAGCCGACCCCGGGGCGAGCGGACAGGGGCCCAAGCGGGCACGGAGGCCGCGCGGGATCCCTCGGGTCGCGGCGAGCGGACGGGGTCGGGGCGGCCGCAAGGCGAGGCCGGTGGCGGCAGGCCTGCGGGCAAGTCCGCCTTCCGGGAGTATGCCGAGGCCATCCTCAGCGCGCTGGCGCTTGCGCTGGTGATCCGGACGTTTTTTGTCCAGGCCTTCAAGATTCCCTCGGGTTCGATGCTGCCGACCCTGGAGATCGGCGACCATCTTCTGGTCAACAAGCTGCTCTATGGCCTGCGCGTGCCGCTCTCGGGTCAGCGATTCTTCGACTATTTCGAGCCCGAGCGCGGGGATATCATCGTCTTTGTCTTTCCCGAGGATCCGTCGAAGGACTTCATCAAGCGGGTGGTCGGTCTCCCCGGGGACACCATCGAAATTCGCAAGAAGCAGCTATTCCGAAACGGCGTGCCGGTCGATGTTGTTGAAGAACCCTATGCCCGATGGGTCCGTCCCCTGGAGCCCGGGCCGCGGGATCAGTTCGGGCCGGTCACCGTGCCCGAGGGCCATGTGTTCGTGATGGGGGATAACCGCGATCAAAGTTACGATTCTCGCTTCTGGGGCTTCGTCCCCTATGAGAACATCAAGGGGAAGGCGTTCGTGATCTACTGGTCCTGGGACAGCGACCACACCTGGCCCCGGTTCGGTCGGATCGGCAACGCCGTAAAATAGGTCCACAATCCGCGTTCATTCGAGGGAGGATCGGTGACCCGCTCGGGTGCCACCCCCAATTCCGGAGGTTCAGATGCAGCTCAGTGAAAAACTCAAGGCCCGCAACGCTCGCCTGGCCGTCATCGGCCTGGGATACGTCGGCTTGCCGCTCACCGTCGAAATGGCCGAGGCCGGCTTCGAGGTGATCGGATTCGACGTCGATTCCCGCAAGGTCGACGAGATCAATGCCGGGCGGTCGTACATCGCCGATGTGCCTACGTCGGTCCTCGAACCACTGGTCCGTAGCGGCAAGCTGCGTGCGACCACCGACGATTCGGTTCTCGCCGACGTCGATGCGGTCAGCATCTGTGTGCCGACACCTCTCTCGAAGACCAAGGATCCAGACGTCACCTACATTCTGGATGCGGTCGCCAAGATCAAAAAGCACCTGCACCCCGGTCAGCTCATCGTCCTCGAGAGCACGACCTATCCGGGCACCACGGACGAGCTGATCCGCGCCGAGCTCGAGACGGCCAAGCTGCAGGTCGGTCGGGAGTTCTTCCTCGCGTTCTCGCCCGAGCGCATCGATCCGGGCAACAAGACCCACGGCACCCGCAACACTCCGAAGGTGGTGGGCGGCATCACGCCGCGCTGCACCGAACTCGCGGCGTTGCTCTACTCACAGTTCATCGATCACGTGGTGCAGGTCTCGTCGGCCCGCACGGCCGAGATGGTCAAGCTGCTGGAAAACACCTTCCGCAGCGTGAACATCGCGCTGGTCAATGAGCTCGCCGCCATGAGCGACGTGCTCGGCGTGGATGCCTACGAGGTCATCGACGCGGCCGCGACCAAGCCCTTCGGCTTCATGCCCTTCTACCCCGGACCGGGTCTCGGCGGACACTGCAGTCCGATCGATCCGCACTATCTTGCCTGGAAGCTCAAGGCGCATGACTTCACGGCGCGGTTCATCGGGCTCGCGGCCGAGGTCAACCAGCACATGCCGGTGCACGTCGTCGAGAAGATCGCGGCCGGCCTGAACCATCAGGGGCGCGCGGTCAAGGGCTCGCGCATCCTGGCATTGGGCGTGGCCTACAAGAAAGATGTCAATGACATGCGCGAGTCGCCGGCGCTGACCGTGATCGAGAAGCTCGAGCAGCGCGGCGCGCGCGTGAGCTACCACGATCCCTTCGTGCCGGAGTTCGCCGGCGAGCACGGCTCGATGGCCGGTGTCCCCTTGACGGAGGAAGCGCTGCGCCTGGCCGACTGCGTCGTGATCCTGACCGATCATACCTGCTTCGATATCCCGAATATCGTCGCCAACTCGCGCCTGGTGGTGGACACCCGCAACTCGACACGCGGACTCGAGGCGCAGTACGGAGAGCGCATCATCAAGGTCGGCGCACCGGCGGCCTTCGAGCATCCGGTCGCGACGAAGCTCGCCGAGTCCGCCTGAACGCGGCGGCGGTGTGGCACAAGGCCCGGGTCGAGGGGGCGATGGCGGAAGAGCGGGCGAACGCTGAGAGCGCCGATGTGGCGGCCGTTGCGGACGTCGCAAACGTCGCGGACGTTGATCGCGTGCTTGTCGGTCGCGTTGCGGCCCGCGTGAAGGGTGGCCTCGAGGTCGAAACACTCGAGGGGCTGGCCTTCTGCTCGCTACGCCAGGCCGACGATCGTGGTGGCGAGACGGCTTCGGCGCTGATCGGCGCGGAACGCGACTTCGCCGTGATCGGGCAAAGGCCCGACGGCGTGCTGCTGCTCTCGCGACGACGCCTGCTCGACCGCGAGCGGCGAGACCGCCTCGCCGAGGCCGGTGACCGGCTGACGGAGGGGGCTCGCGTCCGGACTCGCGTGGTCCGGCTCAGTGAACACGGCGTGACCGTGGTCCTGCTGGAGGGGCCCGATGCTGGCCTGGAGGGGCACGTTCGGCGCGAGGAACTGGCCCACGGGCGACCGCCGCGCCCGAGTGATGTTCTGCGCGTCGGCGAAGAGATCGAGGCGCAGGTGCGACGTTTCGACGCCACCACCGGTGCGCTGGCGCTGAGCCGTCGCGCGGTCCTGCCCGAGCCTTGGCGCGAAGCCGAACGAGAGCTTCGTCCGGGCGCGACCATCGAGGGACGGCTGCTGCGGGCCACGGAGTTCGGGGCGTTCATCGAGATCCGGCCGGGTGTCGAGGGGCTGCTTCATCGCGACGAAGTGCCCGATGCGGCCTGGCCTCGGCTCGAGGAGGCGACCGCCGCCGGCGCCATGATGTGCCTGCTGGTGGTCAGCATCGATGCGGGACGGCGGCGCGCCGAGCTGGTGCCGGCCCCTGCCGGCCTCGAACCCGGCGAACGCTTCGTCTGGCCCGCGCTGCGGCGGGGCGACGTCCTCGAGGCACCGGTCGAGCGCAGCGGCCGCGACGGCGTCTGGCTCTGGCTCGGGCCGGGGCGGCACGGCTTCATCGATCGGCGCGAACTGGGCCGGGACGAGGTCCCCGAGGCCTTCCCTCTGGGCACACTGCTGCGGGTCGAGGTGGTTCTGCTCGAACGCGGCGGCCGCCTGGCGCAGCTCTCGCGCCGCAAGGCCCAGCGGCGGGACGAGCGCGACGCCGTGAACGACTGGCGCCGCCGGAACGCTCCCGTCGCCCTGAACACGCTCGGCGCCTTGCTCGAAAAAGCTCGCGCCGAGCGGCGGGGCTGAGCCGGGCGGGTTGGCGCCGGCCCGGGCACCGGTGGAGATTCGTCCGCTTTCCTCCACCACACCTCACTTCCGACGCCGACGGCTGAGTCGGCTGAGCCTCATGCACTCGTCCGCTGGCCTTTGTCGCGCAGCAGGCGCAGCTCCACGCGGATGGGCCGGTGTCGGCTGAGCCCCATGCGCTCGTCCGTTGGCGTGGCCCGTGAGTGGAGCGGGATCGGGTGGTTCCAGCTGCCGGCGCTCTCTTCCCCATAGAGGCCCGCTTGGCGCGTGAAGGAGGCCGTGGCCTCCCTGCCATCGGATCGTTGCGGGCGCTCCCGGCGGACCTTTGACATGCGCGGGTGGCCCAAGTACCTCCGCCCCGGACTGCACCTTTTAATCGGGCCCGGCGAGGTCCGGAAGGGTAGCGTATGGAGAACGGATCACAGGCGAAACGCGTCGTCCTTGACGCACCCGGGCTGAAGCGCGCGTTGGCGCGCATCGCGCACGAAATTCTCGAGCGCAACAAGTCCGTCGATGGGCTCGTCGTGATCGGCATCCGCTCGCGCGGCGATGTCCTGGCGCGACGGCTGGCGGCCGAGATCGGCCGCCTCGAAGGCGTCGAGGTGCCGTGCGGCGCGATGGATGTCACGCTCTACCGGGACGATATCTCACGCGGCGCCGATCAGGCGCTGGTGCAGATCACCGATATCCCGTGGGAGATTGACGGCCGGGTGGTCCTTCTGGTGGACGACGTGCTTTACACCGGCCGCACGGTGCGGGCCGCGCTCGACGCCTTGATGGATTTTGGGCGGCCACGCGCGATCCAACTGGCGGTGCTGGTCGATCGCGGCCACCGCGAATTGCCGATCCGACCCGACTACGTCGGCAAGAACCTGCCGACCCATCGCACCGAGCGCGTCACGGTCGAACTCCTTGAATCGGAGGGGCGTGACGGCGTGACGCTCGTCCAGAGCGGCGCCGGGGAAGGGGGAGGTGCGACGTGAGTACGCTCTTCGAGCGACCGCATCTGCTCGGCCTCGAGGGTCTCTCGGCCGAGGAGATCACGTTCCTGCTGGACACGGCCGAGACCTTCAAGGAAGTCTCCGATCGCGAGATCAAGAAGGTGCCGGCACTGCGCGGCCGGACCATTGTCAATCTCTTCTTCGAGGACAGCACCCGTACCCGGACCTCGTTCGAGATCGCGGCCAAGCGCCTCTCGGCCGACACGATCAACCTGAGCGTAAAGTCTTCGTCGGTCTCGAAGGGGGAGACCCTGGCCGATACCGCGCGCAACCTGGCCGCGATGCGTCCCGACGCGATCGTGGTCCGCCACCCGGCCTCGGGTGCGCCGGAACTGGTCGCCCGGCACGTGAGCTGCCCGATCATCAACGCCGGTGACGGCGCCCATGAAC
>SXGT01240001.1_pt1 | contig 17303 bp, 17 predicted proteins | sample 3176221 | NCBI WGS metagenome assembly SXGT01 (sample SAMN11356862, study PRJNA531348) | freshwater metagenome | isolation source: freshwater sample F1-120 | place: China: Fuxian Lake, Yuxi | collected 2017-12-25
ACCCTCGCCCTAGCACTGCAATCGCACAGACCACGCGAAAACTGTCAGTAGAGTTAGCGTCGCGCCCGGGTAGCTCAGTGGTAGAGCAACGCACTCGTAATGCGTAGGTCGCGGGTCCAATTCCCGCCTCGGGCTCCACTAGTGACCCATCTAAGATCCATTAATCCCTGATCTAAGATTCGTAAATGTCCAGGCTTCTACCATTGAGGGATTCGCTGACTAAACTTGGTCTTCATCTTTCACTAACAAAGTATTCATCCGGACTAATTCCATTTTTGATCAAACAAAAGTTGGTAAAAGAGATTCGCGTTGTATACGACGTTGGTGCTCACAACGGATCTTGGACAAACCAAGTAAGTCGAATACTCAAAACAGCAGATTTTTACCTATTTGAGCCAAACAAGAACCATAATTTCCAATTGGAAAAGACTGGATTCAAATATTTCAATGACGTTTTGAGCGATCAAGAAAAAACAGTCAATTGGTACGGAGTAGGTGGGCTTGGAGACTCCTATTACAAAGATTCCGGTGATACATTCACACACGTTTTACCACTCAATGTTCAAACCAACACCCTCAATAACTGCGTCCAACAACTTCATTTGCCGATTCCACAGTTGCTGAAGATTGATACCCAAGGGAGCGAACTTGACATTATCGCAGGATGCTCTGACTTCATCAGCTCGGTTAAGTATGTTCTTTTGGAATGCCCATTGATTGAATACAATTTAGGTGCTCCAAACATTCAGAAATATTTGACTACCATGTTGGACCTTGGATTCGTGCCTATAGATGTAACAGAGGTTCACTACATGAACGATAAGGCCGTTCAAATTGACATTGCCTTTATTAATTCTTCAATGAAGAATTAGTAAACTGTCGTTTGCTTTATCTATTTAACAAATTAGTATTCAATTTCAACCCTTATTCTGATCAACCTCTAAAAGGCCAATGAAATGTCAATAAATCAACTTAAACAAGGCTTCAGGTTAATAACTTCAATTTTTGGCCTGCTCCGTCGTAGGCAAAGCTATGGGACATTTATGAAGATTTATAGTGAATGCAAATTTGATGCGGGATTCATCCGGTCTTATTCTCAAATCGCTGAGGATTTAGTGTTGATGTTTTATTTGAAAGACGAAGTAAACAAGACCTACATTGACGTTGGATGTAACGATCCAAATAGATTCTCAAATACTCGACTGCTATACGAGGCTGGTTGGACCGGAATTGATATTGATGCAAATCTTGATTTTGCGATTTCATATTTAAGATCTAGGCCTAAAAATTTATTTATCAATGCACTAATTGGAACAAGCTTGCAGCCCATAGAGTTTTACCGTTTTGCTGAATCTGCACTAAACACGACAAGTGCTTCACTGGCTGGTGAATACATTCGTGATGGCTGGGAACTTTTATGCACAGAAGAGAGGACTCCGCAATCTCTTTCGTCTGTCATTATTGAGAATCTCAATGGATCTGCGCCCACACTGCTATGCCTTGATTGTGAAGGTGCGGATTTTGATGTTCTCAAATCCGCAGATTTACAAAGATTTAAATCAAAATGGATCATGTTTGAGTCCCATTATTACGCAGATGGAAAACGGGATGCCTCGGTTACTGGTTACTTGCAGAGCCTTGGCTACACAATTACTTGCACGCTTCCACAATCAATATTAATGCGATATCTAGAATGAGGAATTACCTTCTCGTACGAAATCCCGTCGAATCTTGGAGTTGATTTGCGTAAATTAGTGACAGATATATTCAATGAATAGATTGAGTCTTGCTCTAAGCCCCGAACGATAGCGGTGGTAGGAGGTGACTCAACTGAACCAGAGTTAAAGCACCTATCAGATTCAAAATCACTTTCTATGGAATTGAGAACACAAATAACGATCCTCGATTTAGAGAACTAGACCTCAACACTGATAACCCCCACAACACTTACAACGAAAAGTACGATTTAGTTTTATGCTCTCAAGTAATTGAACATCTCTATGATGTCTCCAATAGCATCAAAACCATTACAGGCTTGGTCAAACCGGGGGGGGGTACGTGTGGTTGGGCTTTCCTTCCTCAAACTTTCCACATGGAAGCCCCGAGTACTACTCAGCCGGTTACCCGTTTCACACAATCGCCAAACTTATGCCTACACAATTTGAAGTAATTATCAGCGGTCATCTTGGCTCTAGGCGAAACTACCTTTGGACACACACTTTGCGCGAGTGGCCGTCTTGAATGAATTAAACAACCCAATTCGATTCATCTGGCGTTCACCAGTATCGCTACCGAGAAAGATTATTCGTACGTCGAGACGGTTGCGTCAGGCAAATATTGTGTTCTCAAATAACAGAGTTTCTAATGAAATTGAATGGGCCACTGAAAGTTACTTACTGGCAAAAAATACTGGCGATTAGCCAAAATACCTAGATCCAGTCCTGTGCCTTGAATGAATTAGTGTTGAAAAAGCATGTTGATCAAAGTTCAGGAATTAATTGACGCTTGGTCTATAGCGCCGTCAGGGGTAATTCACATCGGTGCCCACGCCGCCGAAGAAAGCAGTGATTATCAGCGGTATGAATGGAGTCCAGTTATTTGGATTGAAGCGAACCCAATGCTAATTGATCGGCTTAAAGAGATTGTTCCTGCAGAAGATGTGGTCATCTGCGCGGCGCTCTGGGATGAAGACGAACTATCTCTTGATTTTAACATTGCAAACAATGGTGAATCATCAAGCCTTCTCCAGCCGGTCACGCACCTTATTGAGCACCCGGATATCAAATTTGAAACCCATCTAACGCTTTCTACGAAACGTCTTGATTCGATCTTGACAGAAATACCAAACTTTTTAAACCTTGACGTCCAAGGAGCAGAATTGCATGTCTTGCGAGGCTTGGGAAAACTAATTGAATCTCTTGACTACATTTACACTGAAATCAATGATGAGGAACTTTACAAAGATTGTGCAAAGTTGAAGGATTTGGATAGCTTTCTAGAATCAAAAGGGTTTTCCAGAGTTTGCTTGCGCCGAAATGGTCGATCGGGATGGGGTGATGCGTTTTATGTCCGCAATGAGTTTCATTTGCGTCAGTCCCCAAGAATTGCACTTAAAACATTTTATTTGTTCTTGAGAAATCTCATATACAGTGTCTACTCGGGTATCCGTAAATCCATTATTATAAATAAGGAATAGTTACGTGATGGCGATTAAATCTCCACTCATTGTGTATGTGCAACTAGGTCCAAATCCAAGTCCAACATTGATTCACTTTGCAACTATTTCTCAACATGATTCGCTTCACGCTAAACCAGTCCTGATTACTGATACCCCCACAAGTTGGCAAGACTTTCCAGGCGACATAATTGATTGCACTCTCTATCCAAGAAATGATTCAATTTACAGGTTGGTAAAGCGTTTCCCTGAACGAGATCAGATCTCAGGGAGCTATTGGGTGTACACGCTTGAAAGATTGTTTGCACTTGAAATTCTTAACTATTTCTATCCAGCTGATACTGCAATTCTCCACATTGAATCTGATTGTTATGCACTGGTAGATAATCAAATTTTTAGCGAGCTTCTGATTCGATGTAATAAAGTCGCTGTTCCTCGCTATTCAGATTCTCAAGGAATCGCAAGTCTTATATTCGCTCCCACTATTAGTTCATTACTATCCATGCTAATCGAATTTGAAAGAATAATTGATAACTCTAAAATTTGGCTCGGTGACATGAACCTTTTAGGGATAGGTTTAAATTCAGGTTTACTACAAGAATTGCCTACTAAATTAGCCGATGGTTGGGATCTCATGATCGAAGGCTTCGAAGACATTGAACAGAAGGTTATTTTCGATGGCCTGGCAATTGGGCAATATTTACTCGGCCAAGACCCTTATCACACAGGTGGCTACGCAATCGCAGGTCATAAAAATGAGTGCTTCATGGATCCTATTGAAAAGTGGTGCTGGAGTATTTCACCAACTCAAGCAGGTACAAAGACTTGTTTATTTGCCGAATATGAAGATATCAAATACAGGATTGCCAATATTCATATCCACTCAAAAATTCTTGTTCCACCATTGGAACAAGACGATCAGATGTGGAGGGCGATAATTGCTACTGCCAATCGGGCCCTTCAACCAGTTCCAATGCTGATGCCTGATAACCAGATTCATTCAGGGCGGATATCGATTATCAATAAATTCAGATTTGCTCGCCGCAATGGCCTAATTCATATGCTTCGTCAAATAATCACAAAGGCCCTGTTTCATAAAAAACCTAAATAATCATTTATTGGTTGTCTACTACCTTTGCTGATACCTATCAAGATCAAGTACTTCATCACACTCCTTTAACAAAATCTCATCATGGCTAGCAACCAACACAAGCACAGATTCGGTTAATCCCTTAAGCATTTGAGCCATTTCAGAAGTAGATTGAAAGTCAAGTGCGCTTGTCGGCTCGTCCATGATCAGAACTGATGGATTTCTGAACAGTGCCCTTGCAATTCCAATCCTCTGCCGTTGGCCACCCGAGAACAATTCACCGCCCTCACCAATATAGGTTTCAATACCATTTGGCAGACTAGAAATGAAATCAGACAAGCCAACCTTCTCTAAGCACTCATACACTTTTTCTATGGAATAATCATTGCTTCCAAAAACTATATTTTCCATTACGGTTCCATCTAGAAAAAATATTGATTGTGGAACGTACCCGATCTGACTACGCCAACCGGGTATGTCCTCATTAACATCAACTCCGTTAACAACGATTTGCCCACTTCTTGGGCGAAAAATCCCGAGCAACAGCCGCAAAAGCGTGCTTTTCCCCGAACCGCTTTTTCCTCTTACACCGTATAAAACTTTTTCATCTATACGGAAGGTGAGATTTTTAAATGTCGAAATGCATTGATTTGCATAGCGGAATTCAAGCTCAGATACATAAATATGTATGTGTTTTGAAATGCCAAAAGCAACATAATTGCTTTTCATAAAGGTGTTTTCGTCCGCGAACTCTGTATCAATCTTGATGTCACGTTGTATTGCTGATCTTGCTTCCCATCCATAATTTTGTTTTTGCAATTCACTGACAATTCGTCCTAGGCTGGGAATTATTCTTAGCGCACCAACAAATAGCACGCCGATAGTTGCGAGAAGAGTGAACGTACTGACGCCACCAGCTAGTTGTAAACCAAATATTAAAGAGAAAATAAATATCGCACTTATCTCAATAGCAACAGGAGCAAAAGTTGTGATCTCCTCATACTTTCGTTCTCCTGTGAGCACAGCTTCATTTGCGTCACGAAACATCTGTTGAAAATATGTTTGGTTACCAAACACCTGTATTTCGTCAATATTTCTGAGGCTTTCATTAAGAATACGATTTCGGATTTTTGTCTCTTTTGCTACGACATTTCCAAAGAGCTTTACTTTGTTGATCGTCAGCTTAAATACGATGAATGTAGCAATGCCGGATATTCCAATTAATGGCAAAATAAAAAAGGGGCTATACAAACACATTGCAACAACAAGCAACAACAACGTGAATGTTTCACTAATCAGACTAACTATTGAAAACACTCGATAATTTACATAACCAATGGCATTGATCACATTTTGACTATTTGCACTGGAATTCTCAACTGCCAAACTCTTGCTCTTTAAATAAAGGTAAGAACCATATAATGTATTTGAAACTCTCTCAGACAAAATTCTTTTGTATTTCGCATTAGTTCGAGTTTTGAGATAGAGCACTGAGAAACGCCCCAATTGTCCGAATAGAAAAATAACTAGCGAGACAACTAAAACGTGATTCTCTCCGCTGACACCAACTCGATCAAAAAAACTTCTGGCGATCGGAACCTCAGTTTTAGCAATAGATTCCATCAACGGAATTGAGCAAACAAGTGCAAATAGTTCGGCAATTGAGTTCAGAATACCCATGGAGATGGAATTACGAACACTCCGAAAATCTGTCTCTGATAAAATCTGATCGTCTTTCAGAGTCTTTATTGGACTGATCAATTGAAGACTCACAAAACGACTCTAATGTACGAGATTCATTTGCTAATTGCATTCTTCCAATACTCAAAGTACGCCTTGTCAGCTGACTTTTTGATTACAACACTGTAGAGATCTTCGAGTTGGGACCTAGACAAGGAACAAATCTCTGACCAATCACCCACAACATAAATAGGTAAATCGATGTAGATTGATTCTGCTAACTTTTTTCTTTTTACAACTGGGATCGCTCCAAAATAGATTGCTTCCCATGTTCGATGGCAGTCAATCCCATTTCCTGGGGGCGAGATGACAAAAAGAGACTTGGCCAGCATCCTTCGAAATTCATTAGGGCGAATTCGTGATTGATTAAACTCATGGCCAAACCTAATTACTGAATCAGCGGCTTCCTGCCGTTCCATTTGATTTGTTTGGATGTTAAATGATGCGAATATCCCAATTGGTCTGGTTTCAATCGAGTTAGAGAGTGACTCTCTTGCTTTTGGGAAATGCCTAACAACGCCACTTTTCTGGAAATATCTATTTTCTATTCCGAGTGGAATCGGCACTGCACCAAAATCATTGTCAAGAACATTTGGGCAGTAACACTTAATTGAAAGTCGGTCTAAAGAAGCGAAGAAGCCCCACGAGGGAACAATATCGTGATTATGAAGTATTAGAGAAAATTTTTGACATAGTGATAAGTCAAAAGTTCGCAACCAATTCAAGATCTCTTCTTGACCTTTGACTTCCAAAGTGCAATGTAAGTCAATAAAGAGGTTCACATTGCAATTTGGCACTGTGAGTAGCCGCCTCAACATCTTTCCCATTTGAGACATTGAACGGCCTGTGACTTCATCCAATTTTACATGCGCATAAGTACGAAACGTATCCCCGGAAACAAACGGGTGACTACTGGGCCGGAATCTTCTGAAGAGTTTTACTCGAACTTCAATGAAGAGGTTCTCTAATTGTAGTAATTTATTCTGACTTTGGAAAAATCGCAATGCTTTTTCTGTTAGTGCCATAATCATGAAACCCTCGTTGTTGGTATTTTTGATCGCCAACTACACGTGTCTAACTGTGGGAACCCACACCCAATCATGTCCGCCAAATAGTAATTGGCCCGCAAAATTAGAAAATTTGTTTATTTTCTTGCCGTCAAGATTAAGAACACTTCCAAATTCATTTAAATTGTTGAAGATTTTAAAGTGATCTAAAACAACAAAAATATATTTAACTCTTGATACAAAGTAATTTAAATACTTGTTTTTTAAATTCGTTGGGCGATTAAATCCAGGATGAAATGAAATAAACATCTTATGTATTAATTGACTGATTTCAGTCACAACAGATTTGTTGCGCAAAATTTTGTATTCTGCACCTTCAATATCCATTTTCACTATTATCTTTTTGCTAGTGCGAAGTCGCTGCTGGTTTACGACATAGGCGATGTTTCTTACCTTGATATCAGTATTTTCATGATTTTGCATTCCATGCATTACGATTGGAGTAAGCACATTTGAATTTGATCCGACAGCAAACTTCATTACAGATTCTTCATCTGAAATAGCATCAGGGACTGCTGAAATTAATTCCTCCAGGGCGTTAATTTCAAGGTTTCTTTTTAGAACAAACATAACTATCGGATTCGGTTCAAATGCAACAACTTCTGCACCAAGTTTTGCGGCGAACATTGAAAGTACACCAGTTGCCGCACCAACATCAATGAGCACGGTATCTCGGTCACAATTTCTTTCAAAAAAACCAATTGTCGCAGGCTCCCACGAGTCATTACCCACCAATTCGTAATACTCATTTGGATAGATATCGTTTTCACGACTAAACTTCAGTTGTACCCCTCTAAGAGTTATTTCCAGAAATTCCATGGGATGAATCTAGTACACAGAGTTTAAGACTCATTTTTTACTCAATATTTTCTTATTCCTGGCAGATGCATAGTGCGCTCGCAAAGGGTTGCGTGAGTGGCTTTGCTGTATGAGTACATATTCGTCCTCACAAAAATCAACACCTGCATAATGATGATCTTTAGGACTAGTAAGCAAATGTTTCCATACTGCCTTTGTGTATTGGTAGGTCGCCGTTAGCTCCAGGATCGCTTGCTTTGGATTTTCGAAAGCTTTCGCTTCAAACTCGTGAGAATCTCGCTCTATTGATTCAATCATGGTTTCAAATATCGGGTTGTAAGGACAACTCATCATGCACCATTGGACGATCAATTTCCTATGATCAACGAGTATTTTCGAATCAGTCTTAATTTCATAATGTGCCGGAATTTCGTTGTTCTCGTGAGCGAATACAAAGCTTGCACTCGGTGGAATAGTTTGTTTGAGTGGTTTTTTCAATCGCTTTGAAATGTCGATGTAAACACCGCCTTCAAACAGCATCAACGCCACACGCAAGATATCCGCCCGCATTGGACCGAAGGTGCTCCGTTCAAATAAATCAAGTATTTTTTCTCCACAAAATCTTGATGCTAGATAATCATGCGCCTCGTTGTCATCAAAGATGACAAACTTGTATTCCGAATTTGTGTCACGGAATTCATTGATTGCATCAAAATGCGCCCTTCTAACGGACTTTTTCCCAATTGTTGAATAAATGATTCTTGGAATTGCTTGTTCAGAAGAGGGAAAAATTCGGGCATCTTGGTCGTGAATACGCACCCTTCAACCATATGCCCTGACCGAATTCGAATCGGTGTAATCGACGAAAATCTCTACCCGCTAGAACCTAGGAACGTAGACTCTGGAATCAATGGCTGCAAAAAAGCGCGCGATCATTGTTCCACTTATGGGTGGTCTAGGTAATCAACTATTTCAGTACGCTGCTGGTATTCATGTTCGAAGATTCACCACAAAACATACGTATTTTTCTCAAAGTGGATTGCTGAATACCAAAAACACACCCCGTTCATACATGCTCGGCGATTTGCTGAATAGCTCCGATTTTGATAATCGAAGACGATTCACCTTGGCCGCCTTTAAACTTGCGTCGTTTGTTTTGCCTTCAATTTGGGTTGAGGAACGAGATCTTAACGATTTTCCTCTCGAACGTATATCAAAAACTACAAAAATTTTGCTTGGATACTTCCAGTGTTTAAATTACGTTGACTCAGTATCAGCAGAATTGATACAAGCAATGAGACATTCAAGTCTATTTGGGAAATTAACAACAACTCTTTCAACAAATGACCTTGCAGTACACATTCGATTTGGTGATTATTTGACAAGTCCTGAAACAAAAAAGTTTCATGGTTTAACTGCCATGTCCTACTACGTAGACGCGGTCAACCATCTCAGATCTGTTGACATTTTTGACAGAGTCGTTATTTACAGTGATGATCCAAGCAAGGCCTATTCGGATTTCACACAAGCGTTTGGATCAAGAGAGATTCCTGTTGTCCTCAGTGCCCGCTCGGGTGAGATTGAAGAGTTAACAAGTATGTCTTCTTCCAAAGGTCTCGTAATCAGTAACAGCACATTTTCTTGGTGGGCAGCATGGATCGGAACTCAATTACACGATTGCAATGTCGTCGCACCACGACCTTGGTTTGCTACGCCATCTGCAGCGGATGATAATTTGATATCCAATAGGTGGACTGTGTTAGATCGTGAATTACAGCCTTGAATTGGAAATAGGTAGACATTGGAAAAGCCAATCGTTTCGGTAATCATTCCGGTCTATAACAAACGCGAATATATCAATGAAACAATCAATTCTGTATTAAATCAAGATTTTGGAAGCTTTGAGATAATCGTTGTTGATGATGGATCTACAGATGATTCTTCTGAAGTTGTTAAGTCAATTAAGGATCCAAGACTTCAAATTTTCAGTCAGTCAAACTCTGGCGTAGAGCGGTCCAGAAATTTTGGTTTTTCCAAATCAGTCGGATCATTCATTGTATTTCTTGATGCAGACGATTTGATGAGCAGTAATCGATTGCGCAAACAGATTGATCTATTTAACGCAACTAAAGACTTGGTGTTGGTAGGCACTTGGGCAAGTATTATCGACCACTCCGGAAACATAATTGGCTCAATACGTCCCCCTACTTCAAATGCTGCACTTCAACTAGGCCATTTATTCCGCAACCAATTTGTCAGTTCCTCGGTAATGATCAAAAGAAGTGCTTTTGAGAAAAATGGTGTGTTTAACGAAACGCGCGGAGATCGATTTGCTGAAGATTATGACTTATGGCTTCGTTTAGCTAAAAAAGGACAGGTCTCAAATATCCCAGAAAAGCTAACTGCTTATAGAAGGCTCAATGCCAGCAGATCCCAGAGCAGCGATCGATCCCTTCTTGAAAGTGCTCGCGATATTTCAGCAGAGTGGCTTCATTTGAATACACGTCGCTTTGAATCTGTTGCATCTGCACGATCTTTCGTAATGTCAATAAATGGCTTAGACGATTTGTCTCCAAGTGTTGGATGTAACATGAAAACCTCACTTCAAACCTACAAAATCCTGATTCACGATCTACAACTGAGTAACAGACCAGAGAGCCCAAATGAGCACAGGAAGGTTATGAACCAACACAAATCTCGTATTGTGATTTGGTGCCTAGTTGGAAAATTTTCAGTTCCTCTTCAACGCAAAGTCTTTTCACTTCTGAATCGTTCCAAGTCGTCACAATTCGCTTTATGGCTTGTAGCAAGAATCACAATACGAACCTCATAAATAGTACGTACCGAACGCAAAAACACTCTTTGATTGTCTAATGATTACAGTATTTAGGTGAGAAAAATTGCTGTTATCGGGGCAGGGTATGTCGGGCTCACAACGGCTGCCTGCTTTGTAAAAATGGGCCATCAGGTCACCCTGTCTGAGATTGATCACAGCAAGGCAGATCTCATTCGCAGTGGCATTTCTCCAATCTTTGAAACAGGGTTATCCGAGTTGCTTTCAGCTGGCATCGCTTCTAGACGCCTTTCGGTTACTCAGAGCAACTCTGAGGCCGTATCAGATTCAGATTTCATATTTATTTGCGTACCAACTCCTCAGGATTCCGACGGGTCAGCAGATACGACAATTGTGTTTAAAGTGATTAGTTCGATCGCTTCGGTTCTGACTTCAAGATCGATACTCATTACAAAATCCACAATGCCAATTGGTTCTGTGAAAAAAATCCAGGTACTTGTCCAAGATACAGGAACAGTTGTTGCGACTAATCCTGAATTCTTGCGAGAAGGAACCGCGATTCAAGACACGCTTCATCCAGAGCGCATTGTTATTGGGTGCGATGACAGAGAATCTGCAGATCAAATTGCAGACTTATACCGTTCATTGAATTCTCAGATACTCATAACAGATCCTCAATCTGCTGAGTTGATCAAATATGCATCAAACGCATTTTTGGCTACGAAAGTTACATTTATCAATAGCATTGCGAGGCTTTGTGATGCTGTTGGCGCGGATATCGCAAGTGTAAGTAACGCACTTGGTTCAGACAGCAGAATTGGAATCAAATTTCTTAAACCTGGTCCAGGATGGGGTGGAAGTTGTTTTCCAAAAGACACGTCAGCGCTTTTGCATTTATCTACCGAACATGGCCATTCTTTTGGATTGCTAGATGCTGTTATCTCCTCAAATTTTGATCATCAACTTGAGATTGTTCGCCAGATCTCATCTCAGCTTTCCGAAAGTGGCGGAAATCGGATTGCTGCTCTTGGATTAACATTTAAAGCGGGCACAGATGATCTGCGTGATTCGCCAGCTTTGTTCATTCTCCAGGAGCTAGTCAAACTTGGAATTAAAGTTAATGCTTACGATCCAACTGTTCTCTCAGAATCTTCAGATTTGTTTGGAAATATCAAAATTTGTTCGTCAATCAATGATGCTGCTGAGTCAACAGATCTTTTGGTCATCCTTACTGAATGGTCCGAATTTTCCCAACTTGATCCAACTGAATTGAGTGGTCTGATGAATGTGAATCGCGTTTTCGACACTCGTGGCGTAATTGATAAAGAAACATGGATGGCAGCTGGATTCACCGCAAAAATTTTGGGTAGACCATGACAAGATCAGTAATTCTTGGAGGGGCGGGGTTTTTGGGGTCTCACTTATGCGACCTATTGGTTAGTAATGGGCACGACGTAGTTGTCATTGATGATCTAACAAGTGGGCGAGTTGAGAATCTAGAGCAACACACTGAGAACAAAGGCGTGCAAATTGTGCTTCAAAGCATCTGTCAGCCATTGCAAATCGAGGGTCAAGTTGACTTTGTTTTCAACCTTGCTAGCCCCGCATCCCCACCCCGTTACATGGAACTACAACGGCACACACTCCTGACCGGAAGCATCGGTACTAGGAATGGACTGGAGCTTGCGACTGAAAAGTCAGCCAGATTCATTCAAGCGTCAACGAGCGAAATATATGGTGACCCATTTGAGCATCCCCAAAAAGAGACATACTGGGGAAACGTAAACCCAATTGGACCACGTTCCTGCTACGACGAATCCAAAAGATTTGGCGAAGCGCTATGCGTCGCTTATATGAACGAGTTGAAGACCAATGTCGGTATTGCTCGAATTTTCAATACCTACGGACCTCGATTGAACCCAATAGACGGCCGGGTGATTTCAAACATGGTTACTCAAGCTCTATCAAATGAGCTCCTTACTATTTACGGTGACGGTAGCCAAACGCGCTCGTTCTGTTATGTCTCTGATTTAGTCAGAGGTCTGTATGCGCTGGCAACAAGCTCTCATCTAGGTCCATTTAATTTAGGAAATCCCGTAGAAACTACGATTAATCAACTTGCAACGATGGTTGTCAAAGAAACATCCTCTAGATCGGAAATCCAATTTCTCTCCCTTCCAATAGACGATCCAATTCGTCGGTGCCCGGATATCTCTAAAGCAACATCTCTTTTGAATTGGAGACCAGAAATAGATCTTGCTTCAGGAATTCGCATGACTATTCAGCATTTTGAAAAGACCGAAAGATAGTAATGCTTTTCGCTTATTGCGGCATCTAAGATCTGAAAATGGGATTGTTTTGGAAAGGCATTCCGCATTACATTCTTCCATCTGTTAAAAAAGTCCTTCAACCCTCATTCGTTGCAGTTGAGACAGGAACATATAAAGGCGAAACCACGGAGGCCCTCGCTTGCTTTTCAGATTTTGTCACCACAATTGAGGCTGACCTCGGCTACTTCCAAAGATCTACGCAAACCCTCAAGCGCCTCAACAACGTCGCTGTTTTGCATGGAGATTCCGGTGAACTATTGAAAAGTTCATTGCCAAGGAGCGAAACCAATTGCTTGATGTGGTTAGATGCGCACTATTCGGGTGGGAGTACTGCAGGCATTCATAATCACTGCCCATTGATGAGTGAACTGCAACACATACTTCAGTTAAGAAAGCCATCAAATACTGTCATTTTGATTGATGACTCACGTGGGTTGATTGGAAAATCTGGGTGGCCATTACTGAGCGATCTAATAGATTTACTGAATAGGGGCGGATTTTCTTCGATCATTCTAGATGACGTACTCATCGCATCAACCGCGGAGTCTCTCGAGACTATTGCAAAAGATTTCTCACTTAGTCGGACATTTACATTTGAGAAACTTGGTGGACGAATGTCGTTAGTAACCAAATTGGTGCAAATGCTCGGATTAGCTACAAGTACTGCATTCAGAATTAAGCACTCCAGGTTGTTCTTAAAGAAATGACGAATATACGACCTTCGGCTATAACAATTTTTGTTATAGCTACAAGCTCTTATGTCGACTACGCCCTGAATCTCATTAATAGTTCTTCAAGATGGGTTGAATCTCCGACTCAAATACAGTTCTTGTTACTAACTGACTCAGAGATTGATGTGCAGCAATTTGATCTCAATCCAAAATCAATCACGGTCAATTCATTTCAAATTCCTAGTTACGGATGGCCAGAAGCAACATTGCTTCGGTTTCACTTGATGGTGGACCACTGGCATCATGTAACAGGTGGGGTTGTAATGTACCTCGATGCAGATACCCAGATAGTTTCTCCGATTTCCTTTTCTGATCTCTTTGAATTGAGCAATAGCTCATATTCAAATGGAGTTACACCAGTGTTACATCCGGGCTATTTCAATAGATCAAGATTTATCAACCTTTTGAATCGAACCCGGTTGGGTCCATGGGAAATCAGAAAAGACTCAGCAGCTTATGTTCCATACAAGTTGCGCAAAAGTTACGTTTGTGGTGGTGTTATATGGGGATTGAATAAAACTTTCTTCCAACTTTGTATTGATCTGAAATTAAAAATCAATTTAGATTTACAGAACAGTATTGTCGCCAAGCACAATGATGAAAGCCATCTAAACAATTGGTACACACAGCATCCCACACTTGCAGCAACTCCTGAATGGGCATACGCAAAGGGATATAAAAATTTGGCTGGAATAGCACCCCGAATTGAAGTAATACATAAACCGGCTTCGTTCAAACGAGATCCTACGGAACTCTGATAATTCTTGTGGGCGGATTATTTGCAAACTCAAGAAGACTGGGTTCGTACTCAGGAGATTTAATCACCTGAAAGCGCACCCGATGGGCTTTTCGAATGATTCGAGGACTGAGCCTAAATGCAAGTCTTAAAATCAATCGAGCCCACAAAACAAAAACATTGACAGAACTTTCCGATCGAATCAGCCGATGTAATGCGAATTCCGAAGAAATGAACTTCGCTCCACCTCTCCGTCTGCTCAAACTGCTATCTACTGAGAATGCCTGCAGAATTTCTTCGGTGCATCCTACGTTTTTGCCTGCAAAAATTAAACGAAGCCAAAGATCATAATCTTCTGCCAAGTGCACATTTTTATACCCACCGACACCTATAACAACAGACTTTCTTAAAGTTACAGATGAATGGTTAACGACGTTCTGCCAAATCATTTTTCTAGATAGCTGATCACTTCTCGCCAACGATCGAACCCCGAGAATACTTTCTTGAACTGCATCAAACTCGTAAACAGGACTACCCAGAACATCTAGTCCATTCTCAAAGATTGTTTTCGCCTGGATTTGCAGGCGTTCCGGATGCATCACGTCGTCAGCGTCATGTAATGCAACAATCTCATATTCGGCTTCGCCGATACCCACATTTCGGGCATTCCAGAGACCTTTTGGACTCTGTATGTAGATGGTTCTCGCTGGAAATGTTGCTTCGTTCCTGAATCTTTGAATCTCTTCTTCAATTTCAATTGAGATCGGGCCGTCTACAACAACTACCACTTCATCTGGTCTTTGTCGCTGTGAACTGATGCTTGATAAAGAACGTCGCAGGGATGCTGGACCGTCACCTCCCCAAATATTTACAACTACTGATACACGTGGTGCTGGTAAATCATTAAAATTACTGACCAATTCATGTCTCATCTCTATTATGATTTTTGATTATGTCGTCGGGCTCACTCACTAATTTAGCTTCTGAAACTTGCTGCGTAATTCCAATGTACAACGAACAAGAAGTCATTGCGGAGGTCATTTATGGCCTAAAAGCAATCTTTAAAAACATTCTCTGTGTTGATGATGGAAGCACTGATGGGTCAGTCTCAAGGGCGCGTGAAGCTGGGGCAATTGTAATTCGCCATGCCGTCAATATTGGACAAGGAGCGGCAATTGCAACGGGGTTCATCTGGATCCAGACTCAGACGAATTTTTCACGGATAGTTACCTTTGATGCAGATGGTCAACATCTTCCAGAAGACGCAATGCGTCTTGTTGAAGAATTGTCAAGCAAGAAACTAGACGTCGTCTTCGCGTCAAGATTTCTAGACAATCAGTCGCAGGTACCAATTCTGAAAAGAATTATTTTGCGGGGCGTATCCAATGTAACCAAAGCACTAACTGATGTTGAGTTAAGTGATGCTCATAATGGCCTACGAGCACTTACCGTAGATGCTTCTCGAAAGATCCAGTTAACGCAGAACGGAATGGCACATGCAACACAATTCGTATCTCTGGTGCTTCAAGGTGACCTGAAATACTCGGAGTTGCCAGTGACGATTCTCTATACTCCATACTCCCGTTCTAAGGGTCAATCAATTCTCAATAGCGTTAACATTGTTTTAGATCTGATTTGGGGGTAAACGTGCTCGTCATGCGCTTTTTTCTTGTCTTACTTTTTATTCCGGCGTTCATCGTGCTTGCGAGATCTCTCGGATCGCGTTCACGGGCATTGCGCTCATTAATGCTCTTTACATTCCCTTCACTCGTTGGATTCTCAATCATTTTTCCGAGCATCTGGCAATCAATGGCAGACCTTATTGGTATCGAACGTGGAATCGACTTACTTCTATATGTCACTGTTTTGACATTAGTTACGTATATCGGTTACTCGTTTTCAAAATTTCGATACCTGGAAAAACGGATTGCCGCGCTGACACAGGCATTGGCTCTATTACCGGACCCAAAGATTGATAAATGATATTTGCAATTGATCACACGGCATGAATAATAAGCTCTGGAATTTTTTCGGAGATTTCAGGACACGTCAATACCTATTGCATGCTTTGTGAGTAAATGTAAGTCGCTCAATAGTGAGCGAGTACTGGATCTGACGCAGTTTCAAATTGAAATGATTTCTAAATGCCTGGGCCAAAGGAGACGAACGAGGGCAGATAGGAGTTATCTGTTTTTTCTAAGTCCTAATGGTGGAAAATCCACTACCAGAACTTTATGAATCGATACTTTTCAAAAAACGTGCAAGCAAATATGGTTGTACGGCGTTACTCTTCATGATTTGCGCCGAACTACAGCCACAGCACCCATCAATTCCGGAATGATTCAAAGAGTAGTAATGGAACACCTCGGTCACGCATCGTCTCAAATTACGCTTGACTTGTAGGCGACAGCATCTGAATCAAACTAACGACAGGCTCCCAAAATCTTGAGTACTTGTATTCAAGTCGTTACTGTTTAATTTTCACCAATGTGGATCACAAACACAAAAACACACCAAACACCACCGGAGCGCCACGGAAACCCATCAGGTATCCTAATTACGAAATTACGCGCCCGGGTAGCTCAGTGGTAGAGCAACGCACTCGTAATGCGTAGGTCGCGGGTTCAATTCCCGCCTCGGGCTCCACTAAATATTTGGGATTACCGCGGTGCCAACTATTTCAATCATTGCTAGCGGTTCGACCAGTTCAGTCACGCCGACAAGTGTCATTGCGGGATAGTGACTACCAATAATTGCACGGTAAGCAGCACCAATGTCGCGTAGTGAAGAGCGGTAAGCATCAACATCTGTGGCATACATAACGAGAGACACTAAATGTTCG
>SXGT01439340.1_pt1 | contig 17300 bp, 27 predicted proteins | sample 3176221 | NCBI WGS metagenome assembly SXGT01 (sample SAMN11356862, study PRJNA531348) | freshwater metagenome | isolation source: freshwater sample F1-120 | place: China: Fuxian Lake, Yuxi | collected 2017-12-25
AGTGGCTAAACAGCTCCGAGGGCAAGCCCTTCAGGACTACCCCGAAGGGCTCCAGCCGTTCCTCGGTTTTCATGGGTAGGAGTCACTATGCCCGGTAAACCAATCAGTTATTCGGATGCCACGGGCCTTGGCTCTGGCTGGCAGCCTCGCCTGGAGCGGGCCTATGCCGAGGGCAGGCGGGACGCGAACGGCGGCTCAGGTTCAAATATGCACCAGGCGAACAGTCCGGCTGACCTCGCACACGATCACGGTTACACCAACCGGGCTAATGCCGCCTATCGGCGCGGGTGTTCGACATGAGGCGGCCTCGATGGGTGCCTCTGATTACAGGTGGCGGCGGGGTCAGCTCTAACCGGCCTCCCGGCGTTCCGCGCCTTGTCACCAGTCCCCTTACGAACGCCGTTCCGTATTTCGAGGACTTCCACGCATTCAGCTTGGCGACCTCGGGGCATCCATCGTGGCTCCATACGGTGCTGCAAGGGGCGAGTACGGCGGGCGGGACAGGGAGCAATTTCGGTTCCGGCGTCCTGTCCCTGGTATCTGGTGCCGCCTCAGGCGACGGCAGCGTTGTTACTTCTGGCGGCAGGACGGCCACAACGGGGACAATCCTCCAGGCCAACTCAACCGTAAGGCAATTTGTCGCACAGTTCCGCGTCATTACCAGTCCGAGCAATGCGGATCTGAACTTTGCCTTTGGCCTGATCCCAGCAACTTTTGATGCCACCACCGACTGGTTCACTGATCCTGATGTGACCTTGCAGGGCTCTACTGTGAGCGCCAACTCGATAGTCTTTACCCGGCACAGCGCCAGCTATTCCGGCGACACTGCCGGGAACCTGATCGCTCGAATGTATGAAGCCTCTGATACGGATTCCACGTCTCTCGATCTCGGTACTGTCTCCACGAGCTCGGCAATCAAGGTAGAGGTCGCCTGGACTGGGACGGCCTTTAACATTTACCGGGACGGGTCACTTGTCGGCACTCTAGCCGCGCCGAGTATCTCCTCTATTCTCCTGAAGGCTTCCTTCGGGGCGCGACTCTCGGGCGGCTCCACTTCCAGGTCGTTTAATGTGGACTCCTACTACCAGGAAGTTGTCAGCACGACGGCCCGCTAATGCCAGCCCGGGGCGGGAGACGGATCAACCGGCGGAAGGACTGGGTTCCTTTGTCCCGGTTCTCGGCCAGCCACTTCTACAAGGACGGCACGACGGCCCAGATCCCGCTCTATGATGAATTCACTTTTAGCCTGTGGATTCGGGTCCCTACAACCACGGCAGCTGACGGGACAATCGTCCAGTGGGTGTGGCAGGAGGATTTTCTAAACCAGCAATACTGGGAGATATTCCGCCTGCGATGGTTTAACACAGTCCAGAAGCTCTCAGTAGAGGTGTTCGACCCTGAGGCATATGGTTACATCATGAGTTCTAACCACCGTCCCTTCAGTTTCACCCGGGGAAAGCTGGTTCACTTGCACGGGTACTGGAACCGGTATACGGGCTTTGTCGGGACGCAGAACGGCGTTTTAGAGACCACGACCTTGGGGGCGGTTGGAGACAACGATATTCAAGCCACCTACTCCAACTGGCACGCGGTCGGCGGTGGACAGGACTTTACCTCTCTTGGCTTTGGCCCTCTTAATCAACTGTCCGCAGATGTTGGCCCCACCTGGGTGGGCTTTAACCAGAATCGCCCCGTGACTGACTTCCTCCTGAATTCCCGTCCTGTACCGCTGCCGGAAGATGGCAACCTCGGCACCGGGGTGCCTGAGTTTTACTTTAACGGCACGCCAGAACACATGAACGGCAGGGCTGGCTTTAGTCGCGTGGCGAACTTCCAGCCGACCCAAAGGGCCACCCCATGAACTACACCACCTTGCAATCCACTGTGGTTGACTACCTGCATCGGTCGGATATCAGCACCGGCAGCCCGACAAAGTGCCAAGATTTCATCGAACGGGCGCGGGTCAGGATTGGCCGGGAACTTCGGAGCCTGGAGCAGGAAGTATCCGGCACGGTGTCGAGCTTTACCGCGTCAGTCGGAGCCCTGCCCACAGACTTCCTCGAAATGATCAAGGTGGAGGTCAACGGCGTGGGCCTGCGTGCCGTGAACCATCTCGAGATGCAGTATTGGGCGGACAACGCCAGCCCCGAAGTCTACGCGATCTATAACCGGAACCTGTTCTGCCCCGGTGCCACCTCGGCAACGATCCTCTATTACCGGCAGGAAGCCGCCTTGTCGTCCGGGGCCACCGAACACGCCACGATGGCGGCCCACCCCCAGCTCTGGATCTACGCTGCCGTTCGCGAGGGGGCGATCTGGACGCACGATCTGGAGCTCGCCCAGGTCATGGATCAGGCTTTTAAGGATGAAGTCTCGCAGATCAACGCTGCCGCCAAGATGGCCCGGTACGGGATCGCCCCAGCCACCATTGATTCCGGGATGAATACCTACGCGGGGCCGCCTGCCCTGTGACAAAGGTCGCCTCATTTCGCATGGATGGCGGGCTGATCACCGATGTTCCGCCCTCAATGGTTCCCCCGAACTTCTGGACGGGGATGAGCAATTTTCGGGTATCTTCCCAGTCAAATCAGGGCTTCGCCACCCGCATCCGAGGCTATGCTGCCTACGGCGCGGCCTGCAACCATGATGTGGCTCCTCAATTTGGTCTCAATATCAACCTCTTGGGGGCCGCCTCCCGCACTGCTACAAATTACCTCTGGTACGGGGGCATTGAATACGTCACCGGCTATTCCCGCATCGGGCAGCAGACCGGCGGGGTGGACTCGGACGTAACCCCCGCAGGCTGGACGGGGGCGGGCGATGCAGCCCCGGGCCGCTGGACGGGCGGCCTCCTGAATAACTTTGTCCCAGTCCTGAATGACCAGACTCACGTGCCGGTTTACTGGGACTATCTTGTACCGGGCTGGCAGAACCTTCCCAACTACAATCCGACCGGGGCAGGCACGGGCAGTTGGACGGCGCTCCGTCCCTACCGGGAGTTCTTGGTCGGCATGGGCCTTCTGATCTCGGGGGGCTTCTACCGCTCCGATACGGTCTATTGGTCGAATGCCTCTGTCTACAATATGCCACCCGATACCTGGGTTGCTGCCGCCACGAACCAGGCGGGCGATGCGGTAGCCCCGGGCGGTGGTGAGATCGTGGACGGTGCGGTTCTAGGCGAGGACTTCATCTTTTACAAGAAGTTCGCCAGCTACCGGATGCGGTATGTCGGCGGGAACTATGTGATGGATGTACGCCCCTTGTGGAAGGGCTGGGGCCTGCACAGCCAAAACTGCGTGCAGGAGTACGCGGGCAAGCACTACGTTTTCACGGGCGATGACCTGATCGTGCATGACGGCCAGCGGTGGGAGTCCCTGCTCTATGGCAAGTGGCGGGCGAATATTACCAATCCGAGCCCCAGCTCATTTTTGTGGATTGACCGTCTTAACCGTGAAATGTGGCTTTGTCTCGGCACCGGCTCTGGTCTGCCCTCGGTCGCCATTGTGGTTGATATGGATACAGGCAAGATTGCCAGGCGAAATCTTCCGAGCATCAGCGGCATGATTCAGGAAGATCAGAAGGGCCTGTCCAGCCCCATCGGATGTTACGCGGGCAATGCGGTGGCAAATTCCGGGTCATTTTATGATTTCGCAAGCGGCAACACCAACAACGGGACGGACATAACCGCCAGCATTTTCCGGGAGGCCCTCGACTTTGGCGACCCGTCAAAGGTTAAGCTCGTGAAGTGGGTCAGGCCAATCATTACTGCCGGTTCCTCCCAGGTCATCACCGTGGAGGCGGGCGGGACAAAGAACGTGGATGACTCGGTGAGTTATAGCACTGCCGTCACCTTTACGGCCTCGACCGATGACAAGGCGGATATTTTCGCGGAGGGTCGCTGGCTTAACTTCCGCTTTGGGTCAACGGGGGCCGTGGACTCCTGGGGGATTGCTGGTTTCGACGTAGGCTACGAACTCAGGGGCGACTACTGATGCCCGTCTCACGTTTTCCGCTGGGTTACGCCAGACAGTCCACTAATTCACTGGAGGATGTGGGCCGGGAATTCGAGAAGATCGAGCGGGTGCTGACCGACCCACCCGTGCGGCTGATGAGCTTTGTAAAGCTCTATGCAGCCCCGGCGAAGCCCTACGATGGGCTGACAGTGTACGCGGATGGGACGACCTGGAATCCGGGGGCTGGGCAGGGTGTGTATACCTACTATGGCGCGGCATGGAACAGGTTAGGCTAGAGCTCCAGCCCTGGCTCTGGATGGATCAGATCGAACGGGCCTGTCAGCACGCCCTGGACGACCTGACACCGCTGGCGGTGATCGAGGAGTGCAAGACGGGCCGGTTCCTTGCCTTTGTCATCGGGGGGTGCCTCCTCCTGATCCTGGAGGTAGCAGAGCAGGCCGAGCAGCGGGTGCTGAACGTGAGGCTCCTGGCCGGAAAAGGCTGGGATGAATTCGGGGAGTTGGCGATGGACTTCACCGACCGGATGGCTAGAGAGCAGGGCTGTGCCGTGACCCGCGTACAGGGCAGGCCCGGGTGGCTCAGGGTATTGGCAGGGAACGGCTACAAACAGAAGGCCGTCCTCATGGAGAGGCAAAATGATTAGTTTTGGCAGCAGTAAATCCACCTCCCAGCCCGGCTATGTCTGGGGCGGGCAGGCACCTTACCTCCAGTCCCTGTACGGCAACGCCCAGGCACTGGGAGCCCAGCAGATGGGCGGCCAGTACCGCACCGCTTACTCGGGCGGAGGGTACGGTGGACAGTCGCAGAACCCGTCAGGGCCGGGTGGGGCACAGACTGCTAACCAGTCCCCCGGTACTGCCAGCCAGTCCTTCACTGACCCCTACACGAACAAGGGCGGGAGCTGGCAGGAGCGGATCAGGGGACGGCAGGTTTACCCACCTATGGGCCTGCAACGACCCGAGCAGATCGGCCCCTCGATCCAGGACTATGCGGGCGACCTTGCAGGCGGCCTGATGCAGGGCGCAGGCGGCTGGATGAGCCCGGGGTCTAATCCCGCTATCCAGAACCTGATGGCTCGCAGCCAGATGACTAACCCGTTCCTGGAGAACCAGATCCAGAGCTACGGGCAGGATCTCGGCAGCTTCTTCCAGAATCAGATCCTGCCCGGCATCACTTCGCAGGCAGGACTGTCCGGGCAATTTGGCGGCTCCCGTCACGGCATTGGGGCGGGGCTTGCCGGGCAGGGCATCATGGATCAGTTTGCCCGAGGGGCGAGCCAGATGCGCTATGACAACTACAACTCGGGTCAGCAGGCGGCGAACTTCGCGGGCAACCTCGCGAACTCAGGCATTGGCCAGATGGGCGACCTCTACAACTTGGGCATGAGTCCCTGGTCTGCGGCCTGGGCACCGCTCCAGAACATGGGGGCACTGATGGGCACCCCGACCGTCCTCGGCGGCGGATCGAGTGGACGCTCGACCAGTTTCGGGCTCTTTAACTTCGGCGGCAGCAACTCAGCGGGCAGCTCAGGCGGCGGGGGAGGTGACTAATGCCACTGGATAGGGAAGAAGTCCGGCAGTGGATCCTGGAGCAGCAAGGGCTCCAGGGCCGGAAGCTCAACCCGGATCAGTCCACGGGGGTTAATAATGCCCTCGGTATGCTGATGAGCAACCAAGGCCTGCTTTCGAGGATAGGCCCGGAGGCGGCGATGCAGTATGCCCAGGGCATCGGCAGCCCGATGGGCGAGGTCAGGCGGGAAGCTCAGGGGCTGATGGGTCAGCTCCGGGAAGCCCAGATGAACCGGAACGCCCCCGTTGATACGACCATGACGGCCTATCAGAAGGCGCAGGTGGCGAACTGGCAGGCAGAGGCTGTCCGGGCCCAGGAGATGATGGAGCTCCAGCGTAGACAGATGCAACTCCGCGAAAGGGAGCTTTCCATCTCCTCCGAGTTCCGCCAGAAGAACTTTGAGCAGGCAGCCGAACGCCTCGGCCTCCAAATCCGACCCACCCCGCAACAGGGCGCGGGGCTGGCGCAGGCTGAGTTTGGGCAGGACGTTCTGGATACCATTATCGGAACCGCCAAGCCGCAGTATTTCGGTTTTGTGTCCGAGAATGTCGGAGAGGCGGCGATGGAGTTCAAGGAGCGTTTCGGCTCCGATGTTGAGTTCTCCACGTTCTGGAACCTGCTCGACAATGCCCGGATCGAGATCAATTCGGGCCGCCTGGCGGGCGTCCTGACGGATCAGGACATGAAACTCCTCAATCAGACCTGGCCCACCCGGAAGACTGACCCGCAGGTTGCCATGCGCTTCCTCGGCAATCTCCGCACCCTCATGCAGGACAAGGCCGAGGTACAGCGGCAGGGGATCGGGTTCTCCGGGCGTCAGCTTCCCGGCCAGCCCCTCCAGCCGGTCTACCCGCAGGTTCAACGCCCGAGCCTGGATGAGCTGGCGCAGTAACCATGCCGTTAGACCGTACATTTCGGGAGCGGGCCAAGGCGGCGGGGTATCTCGATTCAGAGATCGAGGACTACATTTCCACCCGCATCCAGGGCCAGCAGATGGGTTCGCCCCAGCCGATCATGGGCGGGCCGGGTGTCGCCTTTCTGTCAGCAGGGGCCGATGCACTGGGGAGGGCCGCCGCCCGCATTGGCAACGCTTTCGGGGCCAGATCCGGCATGATCCCGGAGCCCGCCCCTAACCCCGAGCTGGCAGCCCAGCATCCTACCGCTGTTGCGCTGGGGCAAGCGTCGCCCTACTTGGCCCCGATCCCTGGCGGGTTCGTGCCGCAGGTACTGGGCGGGGCTGTCATTGGCGGCCTCACCGATGAAGACCCCCGCCGGGGGGCGCTTACTGGCGCAGCCGGGTCAGCGGTAGGCTACGGCATCGGGCAGATGGCGGGCAGGGTTGTGGAGGGCATCCGGCAAGCCTCCAAGCCCTTCAAGCGGGCCCTTCCCTCGGGCGTTCTCCAGACTACGGGCGAGGCCCTGAACAATCCCACCCTGATGGGGATGGAGCAGTCAGCGGCCCGGAACCCGATCACGGGCAGACCCTATGCCCGGATGGCTGACAAGAACCGGGCATTGCTCGCCCGGAAGACCTTGGCCGTACTGGGGCAGCAGGGCGACACCCTGACGGAGGCGAGTGTGGGCGAAGCCTACCGGGGCAGTGTGGAAAAGATCCGCTCTGCCGTGCCGGATGAAGCCATTATCCCGCTCCCCGAGGAGGTGACGGGGGCGTTCAAACGGTTTAACTCCCTGGCCGATGAAATCGTGGAACTGCCCCAGGGTGCCGTCCTCCGGGGGAAGGACTTCCGCAACGCCCGCTCCGATCTGCTCGCCCTGTCCCGCAGTTCCAAGGCCACTGTACGGGATAAGGCCGTCGAGACCCTGAAGCTGCTGGACGATGCTGCCGAGCAGTCAGGTTCCATTGATGTGGATCTCTACCGGCAGGGCCGGAAGGAGTACCGCATCTGGAAGACCCTGACCAAGCCCGGGGTGACCAAGCCCGGACAGGAAGCGGGGTCGCTCGACATTAACGAGGCGGCGCTAGACCGATCCCTTGGGCGATCCTTTGGGCAGCAGACGACCCAGGGGGCCGAGACTACCGGCTACGCTGAGATTGACGATCTCATTCAGACTGCCCGGGATATGCGCCGGACGCGGGACTTTACCCAGGGCTCGATCACGACCCAGGGGCTGACCCTGCCAGTCCTCGCCACCGACCTTGCGACTACCGGGGGACTTGGCACGGCCTCGGCCTGGGCGGCCTCCGAACTGGCCCAATCCGCCCCCATGTCGGCGTTCATCCTGGGGGCAGGACTGCCCAAGGTTGAGACCGGGAAGGCGGGAGCGGCATTAACCCGTTCGCTGCTGAAGATGCTTGAGGAGCGGGAGAATGGCGAATGAGACTGACCAGCGTATCAGCGAACTCGAAAGCGCTTTCGCTTCCTCCGCGGCTGAAATTGAAGGCCTTAAAGAGGCAGTCCGAGATGCGCGAGAAGCTGGCCGCGTATCCCCCCTCGCCCTCTGGGGCCCGGCACTCGCCTCCGGTCTCGCGCTGGCATCGTTGGCGGTTTTTGTTCTTGATGAGCGAATAAACCCGATCAGTGTGGATGTGAAGCAGCAAGGCCGGGACATACGCGAAATCTCTGGGTTGCTGGGCGAGGTAAAGCGGCAGAACACTTCCCAGGAGGAGCGGCTTGCCTTCTACGATCGCTGGCTGACCGCGCTGCAAGATGGCATGACAGAGAACCGGGAAAAGCTGAATGAGCTTAAGGACTGAGCGGGTAGCCTTCACCCGGGATGTGGCCCGGTTAGTGGATCGGGCCTTCTACCTCGGGTATGAGGTCGCTATCGGGGAAGTAACCCGAGATCAGCGGGTGGCCGTCCTCAATGCCAAGGCGGGCAAGGGTATTTCTAATACCCTGCATCTGGTGGGGCTCGCTGTAGATCTCCACCTGTATCGCGACGGGGTATACCTTGCTCGGACTGAAGACCACAGCGAGCTTGGCTCCTGGTGGAAGGGCCTCCATCAACTCAACCGTTGGGGCGGAGATTTCAAGACAAATCCTGATGGGAACCATTACTCGCGCTCCTGGGAGGGAAGGGCATGACTCATAAGTCTCTCGGGCCTTTTGCCCGCTCAGTGACGGGGCGAGGGGACAGGGTAGCTCTACACTTGCGCCAAGCATCCCGCTTTTCCGGTGATCCCTGGGCGGCCTCTACAGCCGCTTTTCTGGCGGCCACCTGCTCCGCCCTGATACGCCCCTTTTTTGAAAGGTAGTAGGCCATGATCACAGATATTATTGAAGCGGGTCTGAAGATCCTGGATCGAGTTTTGCCTGATCCAGTAGAGCGCGATAAAGCCAAAGCGAAGCTTTTAGAGCTCGAAGCAAATGCAGAGCTTGAGGAACTGAAAGCCGCAACATCACTTGCTGTTCAGCAGATCCAAGTGAACGCGGTAGAGGCGGCATCACTTGATCCGTTTGTGCGACGGTGGCGGCCTGCTTTCGGCTGGCTCGGGGTGTTCGCTTTTGGTTACGCATATATCGGTCAACCCCTGCTTACTTGGCTTTCCCCGGCCCTGGGTATTCCAGATCCCCCAGCCATTCAGACGGACGATCTGATGGTACTGGCGGGCGGACTGCTGGGATTTGGCGGTTATCGGACGGTGGAGAAGATACGGAAGCCCCGGGCCTGACCTGCTCCAGGTTCACCCGGGCCTGCTCCAGCCTCTCCTCCCAGTAGGAGACCCATTCCTCGGACTTGCCCCGATAGTCCCGATAGGGCCTGAGCCTCACTAGTGGTTCACTCACCGCCCACCTCCTGCCGCGGCAGGGCGAGGATACGTTGCCACTCGATCAAGCGGAGAATCGCAGGTGGTTCGTGTCCGGGGGTGATAGTTCGCCCACGCCACTCATGTGCGATTCGTTCAGCTTCGTTCAGCAACGCCCGCTCCATCGCCTCGGTTCTGGTGGTCATTGTCTTGCGCTCCTGCTACTCATGATTGCCCTGCCGATTTCCGCGACGACCTGCGGGACGACTGCGTTTCCAAGTCCCCTAAGTCTGTCCACCCGGCGGGGTATCCCATGAGCCACTCGACCCACGCTGGGTTCAGGGAGCCACTGCCTGAGTTCCTGACCTCGGGGTGATTCCCCAGCATCTTCTGCATTTTCCCCTGCGGGGTGCCCGCTGCATCCTCGTTGGCTGATGGAGTGGGCCAGAGTCGGTTGCCGGGATACCTCTGCATCGACGGGCAGCTCTGGTTCATCGTGACGGTGGGAGTGGCCAATAATCCAGACCCTTGATCTGCGGTGCGGGGCTTGGACGGCACAAGCCGGTAGATCAAACGCCTGGACTTCGTAGCCGAGGCTTTCCAGATCAGAAATACTGCGGTCGAGTCCCATCGGGATGAAGCCAGCAACGTTCTCGCCAATGACCCAAGCGGGCCTGACAGTTTCAATGACTCGAGCCATTTCAGGCCAGAGGTCACGGTCATCTGCCGTGCCTCGCTGCTTCCCGGCGTGACTGAATGGCTGGCAGGGGAACCCGCCGCAAACAACGTCTGCTGGTACTCCCCCGAAGGTCTTGATGTCGTCATGGACTGGGACGCCCGGAAAGTTCTTTGCCAATACCTGCCTGCACCAAGGATCAATCTCCACGAACTGCACGGTCTCGAATCCGCCCGCCATTTGCAGGCCCAGTGAGAAGCCACCGATCCCTGAGAACAGATCCAGCACCCTCACCAGCAGCCCCTGCTACCCCAGAGGGTGTCTGCCCGGGCAGCCCTGTCGCAATGATCCGGGTCGCGGGTGATCCAGTTGATCACTCTGCACACTCGGGAGCCGCGCTCGTGCATAACCGCACTGAATGGGCGGATCGGGTGGCCGAGGAGCGTGCTGATCAAATAGCTAGACAGGTAAACGGGCAGGAAGCGCCACGGCCCCCAGCCCTTGCGGTACTCGATTCCGAGATGCGGCCGCTCAGTCGAAGCAGCTTTGTATTTACCACGGAGTCGATACAGGCGAGGAAGCCTATCTGTATCAAGCTCGCGGTATTCTCGCGTCCACAGCCACCTGATCCCGCGCCAGTAGAGCGACTGATTCGTGCGCCATTGCTGCCAGTTCATTGGGTCACCTGATTGACGATGGGGAGGATATCGTCCCCGTTCCAGACCACATAGACAGGCCACTCATTGGCCCAGGCATCCTGGTGGAAGTTGGTCTGATCCTTGGTGAGCGGACTGTTCGCGGCCTTCTTGACCTCGACCAGAAAGCAACGGCTCCGCCCACGCTTGCCCTTTGGGCTGAAACAGAGCAGATCCGGGATGCCGCGCTGGCTGATCCGAAACACCGTGCAGCCACACTCTTCCAAGGCCCGGACTACCCGCTCCTCGGAGTAGTCCCGGCGCGGGTTATGCCTTCGGAGGGACATAGCCGACCTTCAGTGACGCAGTACCGGCCAATGCCAGGTCCCGGCGCAATGCCCGGACATGAGCGGTTTCCAGCTCGCGGTTCTTGAGCTTCCTCAAGGTCTGAATCTGGAAGTCCGCAAGCAGCGCGAGCAGGAGGCTCCGCTCACTATTTTCGAGATCCATAGCCTTCATCGAATGGGTACTCCTTGGGTGGTTTCTCGGGCAGGTAGCGGCCCGTTCGCTCGACAACATCCCGGCAGGGGTCGCAGACCCATTGCCAGTCCCGATCCAGCTCCCCTTTGCACCGCAGGCAGCGGCCTCGGGGGAGCGGAGCGGGCTCCGGGAACTCAATCACTGAGGCTCCCCGTCATCAGGGCCAGCAGGAAGTATGCGATCCAGAAAGCCTGTATCCACCGGTCGGGTAACCGGCTTGGGAACCTCGAACGGATGCCGGTCCAGTCGAGCCGCAGTAAGGTATTCATCGATCGCCTCCCGGCAAGCCGCCTCACAACGGGCATTGCAGTACGCCCGGCCATCGCTCCATTCCTCGCCACAGGTGCGGCACTCAGGACGGTATGTCGTCATTAGGACCGTCCTCCACGGTGATCTGTGGCTGGGCACCCTTCGGCAGGGCGAGCTTCAAGCCGCCGACCAGTTCCCCACCGAGTTCCACGCTGGGGTCGTGCCAGACGATCACCTTGCGTCCGGAATAGTCCCGCTCCTCGGGGCCGAACTGGCTCAGGATGAACCTCAGGTTGGTCTTGTTCAGGCCCATCGGCGGGCGGTCTTCGACCCAGTTCAGCTTGAGCTTCTTCTCGTCCTGCCCATCCTTGCCCCGGAAGACGAACTCCGTGAGCTTGTCGATGGTCAGCGTTTCGCCCTTCCTCGGCTCGTACATGGCTTTCGTCATGTTCTTCTTCTTGCCGGTGGCGTAGTCATTCAGGTTAATAGCCAAGCTCTGATTCTCCTTGTGTGATGAGATGAAAGGTCTCCCAGGTCACGTTTTTGTGTTCCTCGAAGTACCGGTGCGGGTGAAACTTGATCGGGTGGCTCGGCCGGTTGAGGCTCCTGGGACCGTACTCGAGGAGGTCTGACACCTTCCCCTCCGGCACGACTTCCTCCCAGGCAGGCATGACGAAAGGGTGGCTCAGGAACACCACCTGCCCGCAGATCGGGCACTGGTCGTACCAGCGGGTCCACATGGGCAGGTAATGACCTGAGACGGCCTCACCCCTTGCCAGGGCGTGTTTGGCCCACTGGGGCCAGTGTGGAGCCTTCTCCGGGGCGTGGAGGGTGTTCTTGTCTACCGGACGCTGGGCCCATGCCGACTGTGCTTGTTTGGCTTTCCTGTCCACGGAGCTATTACTACTCCTAGGGCTTGGGACAGGCAACAGCTTCCCGACGAACGGTAGTTATCCACAGACAGGCGGCTAGAGCGTCAGTTGGAGAGCCTGCTGGTTGGGATTGACCCGGCGCGGCTTGGGTGGAAGTACAGGATCAACCCCCGTGCTGAAGGCCTCAAACAGCTCCGCGGCACTGGCGGGGATGATCAAGCCATGCGCCCGATCAATCCAGCCTGTCCGCAAGGGCCGCTCCTGGCAGATGAGGCGGATTTGCCGCCGCTTGAAGTGTCCGCCCGGAGTACGGTGGGCGTTTATCCATTCGCGGGTGACACGGAAAAAAGATTCGGGAGGAGTGACGGAAGTCATTTACTAATCCGGAAATCTGTGCTATAACAGGATTCAGGAAAGGCCGAGGTTCTAATTACAGTTAGCTTGCTCTGGAACTGTTACTTGAAGACCTCTATCCCCAGCCTACCCGTCATCCCCAGAACAGTTATTAGTATTAACAACTAGTACTAGGGATGAGATGACGGATGAGTGTGGTGACCTAGGAGAGTTTCCGCTCCAACATCGTGTAAGTGGATTTTGTACCCCCTTTCACGGTAACTTGCAACCTTCCAATGAGGAATTGTTGTTGCGACGATCTTCCCTTCCCCTGTTTGTCGCAATTCTGGCCGGGCTCGGTTTAATGTCCGTTGGGCCGAGTCCGGCCTTTTCTCAAGCCCCCCTTTTTCCGCCCTGGCTCTGGAACAGTCCCGCCCAGTGGGCCTTTTCCCCCGATCAGTTGAAGCTCGACTATCAGTTAAACGGCTATCGGGTCTGGTGCTGGCAGCAATGGCAGGACCCGAGCCTGCTATTCGGCGTCTACACGAAAGCTGACACCACGATCGGAGCCATGAACTTCGGCAATCTCCGGCCACTAAATGCCGAGTCTTGTCAGGCACTTATCCGGGCATACGGGCGGTAGAAATGGCCGAAAGATCAAAACCATTGCCCAGTTTGACGCGGGATAGGCTCAAAGCGGCTCATGCCCTGCGCCGGATCGAGCTGATCGAAGAGACGCTCTGCCGCGATTACCTGAAGCTCGGGCCTGAGGAAACCAAGGCGCTTGAGGCTGCAGCCCGAATCTGCATGTGGAAGGTGAACAAGGTCCTGCCCGAGCTAAAGGCCGTGGAACACTCGGGCGCGGTCCAGATCACCGCTTTCCAGTTGAAGGCGAACCCGTGAACGGCAGCGTTGAGGTAACCCTACCGGGTGACTGGCGCGGCTGGCAGGCCGAACAATGGAGCAACCTAAAACGGTTCAACGTCCTGGTCGTGCATCGTCGCGCCGGGAAGACCGTGCTCTGCATCATGTGGCTGATAGCCCGGCTGCTCGAGCGCTCGAACGGGGTTGGCGCCTATGTCGGCCCGCTGCTCAAACAGGTGCGCATGAACATCTGGCCGCTCTGGAAGCGGCTAGCTGGGCAGGTGCCTGGTGTGAGCTTTAATGAGACCGAACTCCGAACCGATTTCCCCAATGGTAGCCGCTGCCATATCCTGGGCACTGAGAACGCTCATGCTATTCGCGGTGCTGGCCTGGATGCTGCGGTTCTCGATGAGGTGGCTCAGATTGGTCCTATGGCCTGGGGTGAAGTCATCCGCCCAGCCCTTGCCGACCGACAAGGCGCAGCCATCATGATCGGTACGCCCTTGGGCACCGGCAACCTGTTCTATCAGCTCTATGAGCGGGCCGAGAGCCTGCCTGACTGGCATCGGTGCCTCCTGACGGTGGACGATACCCAAGTCCTGCCCCTGACCGAGATCGAGAGCCTGAAGCGGGAGCAGAGCGAGGAGGAGTTCGCCCAGGAGTTTATGTGTGACTGGTCTGCGGCAGTCCGGGGCGCGTACTTCGGGAAGGCCATGAACGAGGCCGAGCGGGCTGGGCGGATAACCAATGTACCGCATGACCCGTTGCTCAAGGTGCACACCTCATGGGATCTCGGCATCAACGACACCCTGGTCATCTGGATGTGGCAGCAGATCGGCAGCGAGGTGCGGGCCATAGATCTGCTTGCCTTCACTAACACTGGCCTGCCGGACATCATCCGCACGCTCAGGATGAAGCCCTATACCTGGGGCGAGCATTACGTCCCGCACGATGCCAAGGTCAGGGAGCTGGGCAGTGGCAAGAGCCGGGTTGAGATCGCAGCAGGCCTCGGGCTGAACTGGACCGTAGTTCCCGAGGTCGGCCTCATGTCCGGCATTGATGCCGCGAGGGCCCTGATCCCGCGGGTCTGGTTCGATCGGGAGAAGTGTCGGGACGGCGTGGAGGCCCTGAAAACCTACCGCACCGAGTATGACGACATTCACCGGGTTTACAGCCTGAAGCCACTGCATAGCTGGGAAAGCCACTATGCCGATGCCTTCCGCTACTTCGCGGTCAGCCAGCAGGGCAAGACTGCCGATTGGGGACCGATTGATTATTCACGCTACGACAAGGCGGTGATCTGACATGGAAGCCTCTGAAACTGTTGCCATGCTCCGCCGCCAGATCACGGCCGCCCAGGACTCAGGCCCGGACGCGCGGCACTTCGCCCAGGCGCTGAATTACTACTACGGACGCGCCCGAGGCGATGAGGTGCCGGGCCGAAGCCAAATCCAGAGCCTTGATGTGGCCGATATGACCCATGCCGTCATGGCCCAGATCCTGCCGACCTTCGTGGGGGACAACGTCTGCGCCTTCGAGCCTGACAGCCCGAACGATGAGCAGGTGGCACGGCTTGAGACCGACGCCACGAACAAGGTCATGATGGAGTCCTCGCGGGGCTTCGTCGTCTTCTATGAGGCCCTGAAGGATGCCCTGCTGCAGAAGTGTGGCATCGTCAAAGCGTACCTCGAGGAAGAGAACGGCAGGCGCTATGTCCGCCTCTCTGCCGTAGACCCTGCCAACTTCGTCGTTGGGGCGGAGACTGACTGCATCCTGCTCCAGTACGCCCGTTTCGTGGCCGAGCGGAAGGAATACAGCCGGGCGGAGCTGCTCGAGATGGGCTTCGAGCGGGCCAAGGTGGAACTGATCCCGGGCGAGGATGAGATTGATTCCACCGCCACCAATGCCCGTCATCGGCAGGCGGTAAGTCTGACCTTCCCCGATGCAGGCTGGGCCAATGAGCGGGTGACAGTCTGGGAGTGCTATACCCACCTGCCGAAGGATCAGGACTCAGGCAGCACTCGCCTGTACCGCTGCATCGTTGGCGGGCATGAACTACTGCTCCAGGAAGAGGCGGAGCTGATCCCTTACGCAGCAGGAACGGGCTTCCTCGAACCGCACAAGTTTTGGGGCCTGAGCCTGTATGACCGCCTCAAGACCGTGCAGGACGCCAAGACCGCGATCATGCGGCAGTGGCTGGATAACTTGGCCAACTGCAACAACAGCCGGACGCTGGTAAACGAGACGGTCAATATTGACGATTACCTGACGGGCCGGGCCGGTGGCGCGATCCGGGTAAAGGGCATCGGGCCGGTCGGGGAATCAGCCCTGCCCTTGCCCATTATCGACGCAGGCCCTGCTGCCCAGTCCTATCTTGCTTACATGGATCAGGTGCGGGCCGATCGGGGTGGCGCAGCCCTGCAGATGGCCAGTGCCGAGGCCCAGCTCATGGGCGAGCAGGTCGGCAGCATGGGCGTGGACCGGATCATGTCGGTGCAGGAGAGCTTGGCTGGTCTCATTGCCCGGACCTTTGCGGAGACGCTATTCCGCTCTGCCTTCCTCCTGGTGCATACCTTGCTCCGCACCGAACTCAAAGAGCCGATGATGCTCCGCATGGCTGACCAGTGGGTGGAAGTGAATACCGCCCAGTTCAGGCCCCGGGTCCGGGTGAACATCAAGGCAGGACTGTCCCCGGGTGAACGGGCACGGAAGGCGGCCAATCTCGGCCTGATCTTCCAGCAGCAGATGGCGCTCCTCCAGGGTGGCATGGATGGCGTCTTGGTGTCCCTGCCGAACCTCTACAACGCATTTGTCGATTGGGCAGCCGCTCAGGACATCGACGGGCCCGAGAAGTACCTGACCGATCCACAGTCCCAGATGAGCCAGCAGGCAGGCCAGTCCAAGGCGGAGCAGGGCCAGCAGATGCAGCAGGCCATCCAGGCACTGGAGCAGGCGAAAGTACAGATCGAGTCCCAGAAGGTGGAACTCGACAAGTGGAAGCATGAAACCGAACTGCAATTCAAATACTGGGAGGCTCGCCTAGATGCCGAGACCGAAGAAGCAAAACTCGTTGGAAGTGCCACCGCCAGCCTCGAACTCGAATCCGTCCGAGGCCGCAATGCTGCCCAGCTTGAACGCGACCGAGCCAGTACGGGCGCTACTCAAGGAGGCGGAGGCGGAGTTAAACGAAAGGCATCGTAAAAGCTGGCTCCGGGCGCGTCAGAATCCTGACGTCTACATTGGCCGCCAGGAGGCCGTGCAAGAGCTGATTGCTTATCTTGAGCGGAGGCTTGACGAATGGGCGAAGTAGGCGCAGAGTCTGAGCTATTAGGCGACGGGATGACGGAAACGCTGGAGACAGCGAAGCCTCATCGCTCCTTGGAAGAGGACGTAGCCGATATCCTGCGGGAGGCTGCCTCCCCACCCGCAGCAGAGCCTGAGAAGGCTATCCCCGAGGCGCAAAAGCCACCTGAGAAGGTGACTGTTAAGGCCGTAGCCGAGAGGCTGGGCGTCGATCCGAGCGAGGTTTACGCGACCCTGAAGGTTGCGCTGGCAGACGGTGAAGAACTGTCGATCAGTGAACTGAAGGACCGGGTTAAACCGCAGGCCGAGATTGAGACCCTTAAGGCGAATCTGACCAAGGCGCGCGGCGAGTTCGAGGCTGACCAGATCCGGCAGCAACGTGAACTCCAGGCGATCCTGAACGCGATTCCCCAGCAGGCGGTCAATCCCCAGCTCCTGGAACTGCACCAGAGCCAGCGTGCCGAGCGGCTATCCCGAGAGCGTGAAGCCCTGCTTCGTGCAATCCCCGAGTGGGCCGATACCGGCGTGATAACGGCAGAGCGCAAGCAACTGTCCGACTATCTGGCCGAGACCGGC
>SXGT01475732.1_pt1 | contig 17297 bp, 13 predicted proteins | sample 3176221 | NCBI WGS metagenome assembly SXGT01 (sample SAMN11356862, study PRJNA531348) | freshwater metagenome | isolation source: freshwater sample F1-120 | place: China: Fuxian Lake, Yuxi | collected 2017-12-25
GCTGGGTTTAGACCGTCGTGAGACAGGTCGGTCCCTATCTGTCGTGGGCGCAGGAAACGTGAGCGGTTTTTCTCCTAGTACGAGAGGATTGGAGAGGACGCACCTCTGGTGTTCGAGTTGTCGCGCTAGCGGCATTGCTCGGTAGCCACGTGCGGCCAGGATAAACGCTGAAGGCATATAAGCGTGAAACCCTCCGCAAGATGACGTTTCCAGTACTTTGTACGTAGGCTCCCGGAAGACTACCGGGTCGATAGGCCGGATGTGTAAGTGCAGCAATGCACTCAGCTTACCGGTACTAACAGCCAAACGCTTGACCGCATTGATCCTCTCCTTGCAAAATCAGTGGCCAGTGGTCAGTGACCAGTGGTCAGTGAAATGCGCATGCCCGCATGAATTGACAAGGAGCGCATCCAGAGACGACTCCTCCGCTGCCTTTTTGATATTCCCGGTGGTAGGTGACGGTGTGTTCTGTGGTCTTCACTGGCCACTAACCACTGACTACTGACCACTGCCTCGACTTGCCGGTGACCATACCCAAGTGGCCACACCCGTTCCCATTCCGAACACGGCCGTTAAGCACTTGGGGCCCATGATAGTGTGAACAACGCGAAAGTAGGTCATCGCCGGCTTTATCAAAACCCTCGCGGGAAACCGCGGGGGTTTTGTGTTTTGCGACGCATCATTTCCTGTGAATCTGCTTGACCATTCGGGTGCCGCCGTCGATAATCCAATCATCCTGCCTGCTTTCTCTCCTTTCCTGGAGAATCACGGAATGTCGATCCTGGCTCGATTGGCGCGGCGCAATTTCCTGAAGCTCGGCCTTGGGGGCCTGGGGCTGTCGTTTCCAAGCCTGGTTGGTTTACGCGCGCAGGCGCCGAATCGGCGGCAGCGCACCTGCATCGTCCTTTACTGCTGGGGCGGCATGAGTCATCATGAGACGTGGGATACCAAGCCCGACGCCCCGCCTGAATACCGCGGCGAGTTTGCTCCGATCGAGACGGCCGTGCCGGGCATCCGCATCGGCGAGCACCTTCCCCATCTCGCGCGGCACACCGACAAGCTCGCGATTGTGCGTTCGATGCACCATCGGTCGTCGGCGCACGGCAAAGGAATGTACTGGAACATCACCGGGCATCCGCCGATGGCCGCGGAGGTCGCGGTCAATCAACCGCCGTCGCGTCAGGATTGGCCGAACATCGGCGCGATGGTGTCGAAGTTTCATCGCGCTCCCGCCGGCTTCCCGAATGCCGTGCAGTTGCCGTATCCCCTGGTTGACAACAACACGCTCCAGGCCGGCGACAACGCGGGCTTCTTGGGCGCGGCGGCGGACCCGATCATCATTCGGCCCGATCGCGGCCGGCCGTGGGGCGGCGTCTCGCGCGATCTGGGCGCCATGGTGCTGCAACGCGCCGAAGGAGTCGATTCGCCGCGTCTCATCACCCGGCAAAACCTCATGCAAACGATCGATCAACGCTTCACCGGCTCGGCACGTTCGCACGATTACTTCCGGCAGATGGCGTCCGATATTTTGCTGAGCTCGACGGTGCAGGCCGCGTTCAATCTCGATCGGGAGCCGCACTACTTGCGCAACCGCTATGGCGATCATCTGTGCGGGCAAAGCTTGCTGTTGGCGCGGCGGTTGACGGAAGCGGGCGTGCCGATCGTCACCGCCATCTGCGCCGCGGGCGACCTCAACGGCTCGGCCGGGGATCACTGGGACACACACGGCAACAACTTCAATCGACTCAAACGCGATCTCTTGCCGCCGTTCGATCAAGGCGTCAGCGCGCTCCTCGACGATTTGCACAACCGTGGCCGTTTGGATGAGACGCTGGTAGTGATGCTGACCGATTTCGGCCGTACGCCGCGCGTCAACGGCGGGGCAGGGCGGGACCACTATCCGAGTGCGTACTCGATCTTCCTGGCTGGCGGCGGCATCCGCGGCGGCCAGGTGTATGGTAGTTCCGATCGCCTAGGGGCGTTCCCGCGCGACAATGCGACCGGCCCCGCCGACGTGCACGCGACCGTTTTCCAGGCGCTCGACATCCCGCTCGACGCACATTTCGAAGACAATAGCGGGCGCACCTACCCGATCACCGATGGTCGGCCGCTGCCTCTTTTCTGATTGGCTCTCTCATCGCCTAGTTCTTGCCGTCCAGGCACATCACGCGCGTCAGCGTGCGAAGGAACATGCGGCCGTCGGCGAGCGCGGGGGTTGCGTGGGTTCCCTCGCCAAGAGGGATGCGGCCGAGTTGCTCGAATTTCTTGCTCGCCGACAGGACGATCATGTCGCCTTCGCGCGAGGGGCAATAAACGTGCTGCCCGGCGATGATCGGCGATGCGTAGAACGAACCGTCCACGCGCTCACGCCAGTAATTTTCGCCCGTCTTGGCACTACAGCAGCTGACGACGCCACGGTCGTTCCAAAGAAAAAGCAGATCATCCTTGGCGACCGGCGTCGGCACCAGGGGCGCATCGCGATCGATTTTGAACGCGGTTTCAGGCTTGCCCTTGGCGCCGGCGGGTCGGATCGCGATGGATTCGTAACGCACGCTCAGCCAGCTTGCCGTGCCCACGACGAGATCGCCATGAACGAATGGCGAGGCGATCGCTCCCTCGACGTGGCGTTTGTCGAAAGCGTCCACGTCCCAGTTGGGCCGGCCGGTTGCGGGATCATGGCTGGTGATGCCGTCTTCGTAGCTGACCGCGATCAACTCCGCTGGTCGGCCCGGCAACTGGAAGATGCACGGCGTCGCGTAAGTATTACGGCTCTTGCGCGCAATGCGCCAGCGCTCCTGACCCGTGGCGGCATCGACGGCGGCGAGGCTGTCCTTGCCGTCTTGCTCACAGGGGAAGATGACCAATTTTTCGTAAACGATTGGCGAGCTGCCGAAACCATGCCCGGCGCGATAGGGGCCGAAATCGCGCCGCCAGACCTCTTTGCCTTCGTGAGTCAGAGCCAGCAACACGACTTCCTTGGGCGTGCCCCAGGCGAGATAGACACGCTCGGCATCGACCGCCGGCGTTGCCGATGCGAGATTGTTGTCCTTATGGCCGCGCGGTGGACCGGCGGCAAATTCACGATTCCAGAGAACACGGCCCGACTTGGCGTCCAGACACTGGGCGTGCAATTTTCCTGCAGCGTCGGCGCTCGTAACGAAGAGACGTTCGCCCCAGAGGACCGGCGAGGAATGTCCCGGTCCGGGGAGTTGCGTCTGCCAGCGATAGTCCTTGTCGGTCCAGCGCGTGGGAATGGTGGTCCCGCTGACGCCGCCGCCGTTTCGTCCACGAAAGCGAGGCCATTCCTGGGCGCCACTGGACGAGATAAACAGGAGACTGAGGACGATGGCGAGGAACAAACGCACGCGCATGAGGAACTCCGACGGCCAGCAGGTTTTTGATTGCATCCAATCCGCACGTGAGATAGATCATACCATGACTAACGAAGAATAGAGATCCGAAAAATAGTCTCTCGTTTCCACAGGAGTCAGCCATGAAGAATAGCCGTTTATTGCGATCCTTGATCCTTATCGCAGCTGGCGCGATGTTCAGCATTGTCGTTCCGAGGTCGAACGCGGAAGAGCGGCTCGTGTTCATCTCTTCCTTCGCGGCAGGCGAAAAAGGGGCCATTCATGCGTACTCATTGGATCTTGATACCGGCAAGCTGAAGTTGGTGCAGCGAACGACCGATGCTCCCAATCCGTTCTACCTGGCCTTGTCGCCCAGTCAGAAGTTCTTGTACGCAATTCACGCGAAATCATTCGGCGGCAAGGAGCACGAGCAGGTCGCCGCCTATGAACTCGTGGGGCGCACGGGTCAGTTGAAGCTGCTGAATCGGCAATCGGCCCTGGGCTCCGCCGCGTGCTATCTGGATGTTGACGCGACGGGAAAAACCGTACTCGTCGCCAACTACACGACGGGGAGCGTGGCGGCCCTTCCCGTGAAGGACGACGGCTCGCTCGGCGAATCGGCATCGTTCATGCAACACGTCGGCGGCAGCGTCGATCCCGCCCGGCAGAAAGAGCCGCACGCCCACTGCATCGTCGTCAGCCCCGACAACCGCTTTGTCTTCGCGGCTGATCTCGGACTCGACCAAGTGCTTGGCTATCGACTCGACGCGACCAAGGCCAAGCTCGTACCGGCCCGACAGCCGTTTGCACGAACGCCGCCGGGAGCGGGGCCGCGGCATTTGACGTTTCATCCTAACGGCAAACAGGTCTACGTCATCAACGAACTCAGCAATTCGGTCACGTTCTTCGCTTACGACGTGGACTCCGGCATCCTCATCCAGAAACAGACGATTTCGACGCTGCCCAAGGACTACGCGGGCAAGACCTATTGCGCGGACCTGAAGATCACGCCGGATGGCCGCTTCCTCTACGGCACGAATCGCGGCCACGACAGCATCGCCGCGTATCGCATCGGCGACGACGGCACGCTCACGCTGTTGGGCATCGAACCGAGCCTCGGCAAAGGGCCGCAGAACCTCGCGATCACGCCCGACGGCAAGTTGCTTCTCTGCGCAAACATGCCGGGGAACAACGTGGTGGTTTTTCGTATCGATCAGAAGACAGGGGCGTTGAAGTCCGTCGATGCGCCGATCGTGATACCGAGCCCGTCGTGCATTCGCATCGTGACGAAATAAGGCGATCTGCGCGTCGAACAGGGCCGAGTTTCACAAGGGCTCCGACCGCTTCATTGCGAGGAGCGCAGCCTAATCATACGGCTTGGGGCCGAAACCAGGTCTCGCACCACGCCAGGCATGCGGTCGTGCACGGTTTCCCGGCGCGATCCAGACGCCACGGATCTCCCTCGGCTTTGCGGCCATTCAGAGCGAGCGCGGCCGTGTTCGCTGGGAAAAAAGTGGTCTGGCAACCGATCGGTCGGCTGTCGAATCCGGGAGGCGCCTCGAAGTTGAACGGCGTGAGAAAATCGCTCCAGCTCAGACGGATCTCGTCCTTGTCGGTGCGGAGGACTTCGCCGCAAACGCCGGGAGGCGTTCCTTCACGCGTGAATGTCGCCGCCGTGACCGCGACGCCGACATCGCCGAACGGCTTGTAGAGCAGATATTCGATTTCTTTTTGCAGAAAGCGTGCCAGGGGAACGCTGTCGGCATATATGCCCACGCCGCCGACGAGGCTGCTGTCGACAAACAGGGCATGGCCGGGGCCGGCGGGCGACCACAGGACGCGCCAGTGACTGCAGCGCGTCGACGCGGACTTGCCGCCGTCCTTGCTCAGACGAACAAACGAGTTTTCACCGATCAGGATCAACTGGTGCGGATTGATTTGCAATTCCATGACGATTCTCCTTGGTCCTTGATTTACTTCGCAGGCTTCAAGACTTGAAACTTGGAGATGTCCTTCCCGTCGCCGGCATCGATCCACTCGATCTGAACGCGGGCGCCGATGGCCACGGTCCGGATGGCGGCGAGGATCTCGCGATCGGGCCCGCCGATTTTTCGGTCGGCGGCGGGCCAGTACTTGCGGCCTTTTTCCTCGCCGTCTGCTTTGACTTCGACCCAGGCATTGTTCATCGTTTTGCTGTTGCCTTTGTCCGTCACCAAGCCGACGATCGTGCCGGTCCGGCGTTTGTCCTGGGCAGTTGTGTCTGCGGAAAGAAGCGAAAAGAGAAGCGTTAGCGCGCAGAATCCAAGCATCATGGGTGGGTGCATGGTGATTCTCCTTTCGTTGCCAGTAACGTGCGCTGGGGATGGAACTTATTCCAAGGGATAACGTAGAATGTCACTCATGGCAATTCTACCCCTGTCTTTTCCGCGGAGGCAACCATGAAATGGATGTTGATGCTCGCGATTGTGACGGCCGTGTTTGGCGCCGCGGTATGGTTGGGGCCCGCATTTTCCCAGGACGTCAAGCAACCAACGAAGGACAGCCAGATCGAACGCGACAAGCTGTTTCTCGCGGGCTGGGACCCCGATGAACCCGTGCCCGTTTACGCATATTACAAGAAGGGCAACAAGGCGATGCCCGTGGTCATTTTCATGCACGGACTTGGCGGCAGCAAGGAACAATACGTCTCGCGCATGCAGGAGCTGGCCGCGAAGGGCTTGTTCGTCGTGGTGATCGACGCGCACTTGCATGGCGAAAGGAAAGTGCCCGGCATCTTCCCCCAGGGCAAGAACCTCGGCGGCCTGGGCGACGATTACAGCATCTGGGTGCATCAATCCGCGATTGCCCACACGGCCCGCGACGTGCCCAAGATCATCGACGCGCTTTCAGCCCGTTCGGACGTTGACCTTTCACGCATCGGCGTTGCCGGGGTGTCGATGGGCAGCAGCACGTGCATGGTCCTTGCCTGGAGAGAGCCGCGGATTTCGGTGGTCGTCGGCCTGATCGGCGCCGTGGATTTCTGGTATGACGTCACCAAAACGCCGCCGGGAGCGGACCAGGTCCTCAAACGCAACGCGCTGAGCCTGCGCGTTCGCCAACTGGTCAATTCCCTGGATCCACTGGACCGGAAAGCGGCCATTGCTCCAAAAGCTCTGTTTCTGGCCAACGGCGCCCGTGACGCCATCGACATTGAATCGATCAAGAAGTTCGTCAAGGAGCTCCGGCCGAGTTACGAGGCGAATCCCGACCGCTTGCATTTGCTGGAGGAGCCGAAGACGGGGCACTCGGTGACGGAGCGCATGTGGAGCGAGGGGACGCAATGGCTCGTGCGTCATCTGGTGGAAAACCCCATTCGGGCAGCACGCTAATTTGAGTAGGCAGCTTGTTTGTGGTAAAGCAGATGTTCATCCCTGAGCGCAGCGCGACCAGAACAGGTTCCATTGCGATGGTTCGCTACGGAGGATCGCGCGTAAGTGACACATCTTGTCCGTGCCGCCCTCGCCCCAGCGCATGCCTGCCAACTTGAGGCGTTGATTCACCACGGTTTTGCAGGTCGACTCCACCGATTTGGAACCGATGCGCCAGCCATTCGCCACGTAGGTCGGATCGTCCATGCGGTGCACGTTTTCCCGAAGATGGTTCAGCGTCGTTTCTTATTGCGACCTCACGCCCGTCTTGCGCGGCGGCAACGACAGCTCTACGAGCTCGGCCACGATGCCGGCGCCGCCTTGCGCTTTCATGGTGTGACACCAGGACGCCAACAGCGGCTCACACTTTCCCTCATCGCACGGTGTCGTCCCGCCGCGCACTTTCTTCTTCTTCAGCAATTCGCCAAGCCGTTATTCCGGCACCGACAATAATCGCAACCAAGCACAAATAAACACGATTCATTAATTGATTAACCATGGACCGCACAGCAATCGCGCTCCAAATCGGGCCGCTTGCCTTGCTGCGGTCGCCCCATCGGTTCCGAAAAAACCGCTTGACTTGCGCATTTTTTCCAAAAATTCACTTGTAATTGGGGGGAACCTGGCCCACACTCATAAGTATCTCATCAATTCTTATTCCGTTGGACAAAAGTTGGACGTAAGTGGGGAATTTCTCCGTAGGTTTTTTTCTTTTCTTTCTTTTTTAGGAGATCGGTCATGAGTCTGAAACTCCTGAAGGGTCGCCAGGCGTTCACGCTGATCGAATTGCTGGTGGTTATCTCCATCCTCGCGATTCTCATCTCGTTGCTTGTGCCGGCGACTCAGAAAGTGCGTGAAGCGGCAGCGCGCACGCAATCCGCCAACAACCTGAAAAACATCGGTCTCGCTTTCCACGGCTATCACGACATCGTCTTGTTCCTCCCGTGGCAAGGAGCCGCTGCCCCAGCTAAAGAAAACCCAGAAAACGGCGGTTGGGGATACCAGATCACGCCATATATCGATCAACAACCTGTTTTCATATCATCAGCTCCCACCGCCCCGGCCACCATAGGTGTTGCTGCCTATATGTGCCCTGGACGGGGACGGAGTCCTTTGGGTTTTAATTCCGATTTTGGCTACAACACGGGGCTCCAGGGTACTGGCACTGCGATCACGGCAGCCCCCACTACCAATCCCAGAACGACCATGTCGAGCATTACGGACGGCACTTCCAACACACTTTTTGTCGGCCACAAGGGCCTCGCAACCGGTTCCTATGGTAACCCTACGCCTAACTATACTGCAGGCACCGGACTGGTGATCTCCGACACCCACGGCAAAGATGACGCTGGATCCGCCTTCGCATGGGGTTCTTCCTACCCGGGTGGTTCGTTGCAATGCATGGGTGATGCAACGGTTCGTTCTTTCCCGTACAATTATTCGGGTGCGGGTGGTACTGGCACTGGTGCTGGCGCCAAGCTGACTAACTTGATGACCAAACAAGGTAATGATACCGTGAATATGCCGAATTAACGGTTGCTGATTGGCTTGATGTCCCGAGGACAGCATTCTCCACCGAGTGCTGTCCTTTTTTCGTTTTCTGTGTGTCTTGAACATGGCCGTATTTATCCCGGCGGCCAGGCAAAACTACGTCCGCAAAGTAAATGGAAATGCAAGTGCGGCACGACCTGCCGCCCGCCGTCCTTGTAGTTGATGACGATGCGATACCGGTCCTCCAGCTTCAGCTGTTGCGCCAGTTTGACCGCAACCACATGCAGATAACCGATGAGTTCGCTATCCGCAGCCGTGATGTCGGCATGCGTCGAAATGACTTTGCGAGGGATGAGGAGCACATGGGTCGGCGCCTGCGGCTTGATGTCGCGGATCGCCAGACAGAGTTCGTCCTGTACGCTAAATTGGGTGTGCATCTTTTACTTGGGTAACTTCCCCCGGGCTTGGTATTCAAGCTCGGACCGCTTATTGAGATGAAAACCTTTCCTTCCCAACGGGTAGTCTGGCGTTGGTTTGGCATGGGCGGGCTCTCGTCCACACATGAGGGGCAAATTTCCCACCCAAGTACCAGCTGTACACCCCGCCAAATTGCCCTGGCCTTATTTATTTGCAATTTTACGGCCCATCGATTAGGATGCCCTTCCCCCCAAAGGTTCCGAACGAACCATGGACCGCCGTGTTGAATTCCCTTTTGCCATGAGGAGAAGCAGCATGCTTCGTGCTTTCCCATTGATTCTGCTGGCCGTGGTTGCCTCGCCTCTTTGTGGGCAGGAACGCAAGCCCCTCTACAAGGGAGATCTCAGCATCGATCCCCCGCACGTGGCGACGGATAAGACGGTGAAATACGACTATGACATCGTCTATGTGCGGGCGCCGCGCCGCGACAACGGCAAAGCGCGTTGGGCGGAAGTCGGCGATCCGCGCACCATGGAGCCGGGCGCCGATCTCATGCTGCTGCATCCCGACGGCAAGGAGGAAGTCCTCGTTCCCGTCAAAGAACACGAAGCGATAGCCGATCCGTTCGTCTCGTTTGACGCGGCCTGGGTCTACTATGCCAAGATGCACGACGCTCTGAAGCACAAGGGCGCCGACCTTTACAAGATCCACGTGCCGACGCGGAAAATCGTGCAGCTCACCCAGCAGGTTTTCACGCCCAACACCGGCGCGGCCGATTGGTCCAAGACGCCGCTGCCATCCTGGGGCGTCTACAATCTCGGCCCCTGTCCGCTGCCCGGCGGCAGGCTGGTCTTCGTCAGCGATCGCAACGCCTTCAAGGCTTCCAATCCCGGTTACGCGCCGAACGCTCTCGCCTTACAGCTTTTTGTCATGGATGATGACGGGCAAAACGTGGAGTGCATCGGCGACCTGAACCTGGGCATGGCCTTGCACCCGGTCGTTCTGAAAGATGGCCGCATCATGTTCAGCTCGCTCGAATCGCAGGGACTGCGCAGCCATCACCTGTGGGGCCTCTGGTCGATCAATCCCGACGGCACCAACTGGGGCCCGCTCTTCAGTGCCTTTGAAATCGGCAACGGCACCTCGGATTCAACCCACTTCCAGACGCAGCTCTCCGACGAGAGCATCATTGCCGAATCGTATTACAACCTCAATAATGCGGGCTTTGGCTCCTACTACAAAATACCTATCCAGCAGCCGAAGGGGTACGCGCCGTTCGGTCCGGGCTACAAGCAAGACCCGCGCAACACGCCGCTGCGCCACGGCCGGCATGAGGATGGCCGAGGCATCTACATCAGCTTTCCTTTTAGCCCCTATGGCATCGAGGCCTTCACGCCATTCGTGCGCAAGGGAGATTGGCCTTCGTTGCCGGCCATCCTGGGCAAGAAAGATTCGCCGCGGCTGGGGCTCTTCACGCATCCGTCCGGCGCTCCGGACAATCACATGCTAACGGTCTGGTCGGCCGGGTCCATCAACAATCACACCAAGTACACGCCAGGGTTCGACAGCGGCATCTATCTCATCAAATCCGGCAAGCCCATCGATAGTCCGGGCGAGATGCGGCTCCTCAAGAACGATCCCAAGTATCACGAACAATGGCCGCGCGCCCTGGTTCCCTACAAGCGCATCTACGGCGTCGATGAGCCCCGCCGCCTGTCGGCGCTCGTGAACGACGGCAAGCGTTCGCGGCACCTGCCCGAAGGAACGCCGTACGGCCTGGTCGGCACCTCGAGCTTGTACAAGCGCGAAAGTTATCCTTACGGCGTGGTTCCTCCGGGCAGCGTCACGGCGACCTTCGCCGGCGCCAAAGATCCGACCGGCTACAAGGGCTTCGACAGTTCGTTCAACTGGACCGTGCAGGGCTCCGACGCGGGCGTCTACAGCAACGACGACATCCATGCCGTGCGCATTCTTCTTTTGGAACCCACGAGCGAAATCCAGCGCGGCCGCACCTACTACAATCATGGCCGGGAACGCTACCGCATCCTTGGCGAGATGCCCGTGCGCCATTTCGTGAAGAAGGATGAAGGCGGAAGGAGAAAGGATGCAAAGGTTCATTTCTCCGGCCAATTCCTCGACCCGGACGAGAACCCCGATACCAGTTTCCTCGCGAAAATCCCCGCCAACGTGGCCTGGACATTTCAAACGCTGGACAAGAATGGCATGGTCTTGAACATGGCCCAGACGTGGCACCAGCTCAGGCCGGGCGAGATCCGCAACGACTGCGGCGGTTGCCACGCCCACAGTCAAAAGCCGACCCCATTCGAGTTGACCGCCGCCGCCAGGCCGGATTACGCGATCTTCGATCTCACCGGGCAGACGCCGCTCGTGACCACCAAAAAGCTTGATCAGTCGGGCAAGAAGTGGGACGCCAAGGACCAGACCGGTTTGCGCTTTGAGGCCGACGTGAAGACGGTCGAATACTACAAGGATGTCAAACCCATCTTCGAACGCAGTTGCGTCGCCTGTCATTCGCAAAAGTTGGACAAGCCAGCGGCCAATCTGGTCCTGGATGACGAACGCATGGTCAGCACGCAAAATCCCGCCGGCCTCGGCTTCGGCATCACCGTGCCGGGAACGTACGCTCGTCTGGCCGCCGACACCAAGGGGGAGTACGGAATCAAGCCGCTGCACCGGCATGGCTGGACCGATCTGTCCGCCTCCCGCTACGTTCGGCTCATGCAGGCGCGGCGCAGTCTGTTGATCTGGAAGATCTATGGGCAGCGGCTCGACGGCTTCGACAACGAAGACCGCCCCTATGAAGCGATCCCTGGCGATCCGAGCTCACTCCACCAGCACGGCAAGCCCATAGCTGACACGCCCAAGAATCGGGAGATCTCTCACATCGCCTACACCGGCGGGATCATGCCGCCTCCGGAAGCGGTGAAGAGCGGCAAGGTAAAGCCACTCACGGACGAAGACCGCCTGACGCTGGTGCGCTGGATCGATCTGGGTTGCCCCATCGATCTCTCGAAGGATTCCTCCCGCCCCGGTTGGTCGCTGGACGATCAACGGCCGACGTTGACGCTCACCTACCCGCGTGCCGGGAGTAACGACGCCGTGCAGCGGATTCTGATTGGCATGCACGATTACCAGACGGGGTTGGACTTGAAGACCTTCCACGTATCGGCCGACTTCGCGGTCAACGGTTTGGCGGCCGGGAAGAATCTTGCCGAGCAATTCCGCGTCAAGAGCCCGGGTGTCTGGGAACTGGTGCTCGACAGGCCGCTCGCGAACTTGGCGAAGGGGAGCCTGACGGTTTCGGTGAAGGATCGCCAGGGGAATGTCTCGCGCATCGAACGGGTGTTTTCGGTCAAATGATCGTCGTCTTTCGTTCCGCGAAGGAACGCTCTTGCGCGGAACGAAAGGCGACAATTTTCGTTTTCAGCTCGTTGCGGAAATGCGTGTCTCTCAGGGCTGGCTGGGCGGCGCGGCGAACATCTTCAGCATCTGCTGGGCGACGAACTGATTGCCGGTATCGTTGAAATGGTTGCCGTCGTAGGTCAGGATTCCCTTGTCTTTGTTGTCCGGGTTGTTCTTGTTCCAGTATTCCTGGAAGGCTTTGCGCAGGTCGTTGAGCGGAACCTTCTTGTCGCGAGCAACTTGTCGGGCGACCTCGGCGAACTCGTCGAGCTTCTTGTCGATACGATTGGAGCCGTCTTTCTTTTCGCCCAGGCTGGTGCAGGAGCACACGACGACGCGCACATCCGCCTTGCGCAGGCGCTCGATCATCGTCTCCAAGGCCGATTTGAACTCGTCGTTGCTGAAGCCGCGCAGGGCATCCGGCACGCCCCCCTGAATGACCACGACTGTCGGCTTTTTGGCGAGCACTTCGTCGTCCAGTTTCTTCAAGCGCTGGACAATCGGATAGCCGCCGACGGCGAACGTCGTCACCTCAATGCCAAGGTCCGGGTGGTTTTTCTTGAAGTGCTCGCGCAGCAACGTGACCCAACCCTTGGGCGTCAGAGCCTGAGCGGTCAGGGAATCGCCATAGAAGTGGATGCGGTCTCCTTTCTTGAGGGAGACTTGGTTCACGGCGGGAGGCCCCTGCGCCGCCGCACAGGTTGAAGCCAGCATCAGAAAGAAAAACGCGGCATGTTTCATGTCAATTTCCTTGAGAGAGGGCTGTTCATCGCTCCGGCTCATAGAGCAGTAGATCGTCGATGATAAGCTCGGCGTTGCCGGGCAAGAACTGGATCGCATCGACCCGATCCAGCTTGACAGCATTTGGTGAGCTGCCAGCCCCTGGATAATCTAGCACCAACTCCGACCAGCGGTCGCTGGTCAGGCCCTTGGCCCACGCGACGGAGATTTTCTTGCTCTTGCCGTGGACAAGGGCGACGCGCATCGCATCTGCGCCGGTGAGGCGGTAACGGACGAGTAGTTGCGTTTTGGCGCCGATCTCCCGTTCGCCGCGCAGATTCAATTCGATCCAGGAAGCTTTGAGGGACGGGATCTCCACCGATTTGGCGCCGTGCCAGAAGTAACCCTGCTTGGGTATGATCTCAAAACTGCCAGGCCATTCCTTGCCTTGCTTGCCGGAATCGAACCCGCCAGTGAACAGAAAACGCTTCGGAAAGGGCCGTTTCTCGTCGGCATTGGCCTCGTCATAGAGCACGATGTCGTCGATGAGCAGTTCGGCGCGTGGATCGGCGTAAAACTGGATGTCGTCGATGCGTTCGCCTTCCGCGAGCGGGCCGCCGCTGCCGTCGGGTCGGCGCGCGTCCGTCATGTCCACGGTAGCGTCTTGCCACGAACCCTGGGGCAGGCCGGTCAATGTCAAAAAGCGATGATAGCCCTTGCTCAAGCTGTAGATCTGCACCTTTAGAACATCGGTGCCTTTGAGAAAGTAGCGGAAGCTCAAACGCGGATTCTTGCCCATCGGCGGGCCGGGCACGGGGTTGAAGATGACCGCGCTGTACATCCTTTTCTGGTCGCCCATTTGACCGTCGAAATCCTGAGTCAACACGGCGCGGTTGGCGCGCTTGCTCCCGGTCGGCACATTGGCCGACTCCGCCTTGCCGCTCAGCCACCAGCGTTTCTCGATGTCGGTTTCGTAGTCCTCGAAGACGTGAACGCGATTCGGCATGCCCTTGCGCGCAATCGTCTTCGCGATGTTGAGCGGCGCTGCTTCCGGCGCCCCTTCCTTGGCGGGGGCGAAACGATCGACAAACCACTTCAGATATTCGTCGCTCTGAATCGAGGTCGCCACGCGGGCGTTGGGCTTGCCGGCGCCGATGCGAGTGAAGCCCTTGTCGTCGACTTCCAGGTGCAGCTCCTCCATCTTGCAAAAACGCTCCGTGTAGCAAAGCGTGACCGCGACCGGATCGAACAGAATGGGCGCCGACTTCTGGTCCCAGAGCTGATAGAGGGCCTGCACGTGATAATTGAAGTGCGTGCCGGCCCCGAAGATGCGCCGCAGGCCTGGCTCTTCCAGCTTCAACATGGTGGTGGCATCGAGCGGCGCGACCACGAATGGCAGTCCGGCATTGAAGACGATCTGGGCCGCCTTGGCGTCGGCGCGGATATTGAACTCGGCGCTGACCGGCGGCTTGTTGTTGTAACCGACGCGCACCGAGCCGCCCATGATGACCAGGCGCTTGATCCACGGCTTGCAGTCGGGATGTTCGGTCACGAGCTGGGCGATGTTGCTGAGCGGCCCAACGGCGACCAGCGTGATCTGGCCGGGGTTGGCCTTGAGCTGTTTGTAAATGAATTCGACCGCCGGCTCCTTGATCGGCTTGGAGGCGCGAAACGCCGGGGGTTGGCGGATGTACTGCTCCTGCACACCGCGCAGGGCCTGCGGCGGCTGATTGGCCTTCCCGACCGCGACCGGAACATCCCGCCGCCCCGCCGCCGTCAACAGCCGGCACACCATGAGGGCCCGCGCCTGCGTGTCGCCGCTGACCGTGGTGACGCCGCGCAGGTCCAACTCCGGGCTGAGGGCGGCCAGAGCGACGGCGAAGGTGTCATCGATGTCGGTGCCAATGTCGCAATCGAGGATGATCGGCACTTTCGCGGCAGGTTGGCGCGCGGCGCCAAGGTGTTCGGACGCCTCTGGCTGCACCCGTGCCATGAGCAACGGCACAAACAACGAAGCCATCGCACACGCAGAAGCCAGGAGAGCTTTCATGTCAATTCCCATTGGTTGAATCGGTCTAGCGTGGGAGCACAATTCGGTTTGCAAGGATTCGTGCGGTAGGTACGCGCCGAAGGGGATCATCCAGCCGCTCGTATTCACTTGTCGGTTTATCCGAATACAACGGCACGGCAACACCAAATACGACGATCGCGAATCAGGATTATTCAACGACCCGCGGAGAGGATGGAAAGGAACTCGCCCGGTATCGCCACGGCCATGCATCTCATGGTCCTGCAACTGGTCCACACGCCGTCGCCATTTCTCGCCAGATTGGGCATGCATGGAATGCGTCATCAAAAACGACAATCTCAACGCCGTGGAGTATAACGGACTATGATTCGCCTCGCCTCACCAAATTTTGATCGCCGATGGAGAAGCTGAGATGGCCGTTCGCATGAGTCTGATACTTGGATGCCTGCTCGTCATTCCGGTCATGCCGGCGTGCGCTGACGGACCGGCGCGGAACGGCCGCGCAAATCCGTTTTACGCCATGGACACCGCCTTTCAGCGCACGGGTCTTTCGGCCGACCAGCAATTCGATTTGGTCAAGGAGCTTGGCTACGCGGGCATCGCCTGGACCGAGACTTCGCCCGCACAGGCCGTGGCCGCCGCCGACCGGGCCGAGAAGCGTGGGCTCAAGATGTTCGCCATCTACTGCCAGGCCAAGGTGACACCCGACGGCAAATTGGCGCACGCGCCCGACCTGACCAAACTCATGGAGGCGCTCAAGGGACGCGGCACGATCGTTTGGCTGCACATCGGGGGCAAAGGCCCGGCCTTCGACGCGTTGACTGACAAGGAACCGCTCGTCAAGACGCTCCGCGATCTCGCGGACACGGCGGCCGCCAACGATTTGCGCGTTGCCGTTTATCCTCACGTCGGCGAATGGACCGCCCACTTCGGCGACGCGACGAAGCTGGCCAAGGTCGTCAATCACAAGCGTTTCGGCGTCACATTCAACCTTTGCCATTGCCTGGCGATGGGCGATGAAGAAAAAATCCCGGCGCTGCTGGATGACGCCAAGTCGTTGTTATTCACGACGACCATCAACGGCGCCGATTCAGGCGTGAAGGGCGGGCAATGGAATCGTCTGATCCAGACGCTCGACAAGGGGAGCTACGACACGCGCATCGTGCTGCGCAAGCTGAAGCAGATCGCGTTCGACGGCCCCATCGGCTTTCAGGGCTACGGTATCAACGGGGATTCGCGCTCGATCCTCAGGCCGACCATGGACGCCTGGCGCAAGTTGACTGCTGCCGAAGTTGGTGATGCGCGGACGCCGACGGGGAAGGACGACGCGCGTTCGCCCAAGCAGGTGGCGGAACAACTGGCGGCCGTCTATGGCAAGAAGCTCGATCAGGTCGCGTACATCCCGGCGTTGCCCTTGGTCGCGAAACTGCGCTTGAGCGAATTGACGCGGCAGCCGAAGTACGCCGAGGAAGTGGCCAGGATCGTGACGCCGTTCTTGCGCGGCGACAAATCGCCGATCCCCAAGTCCGGCAGCGAACAGGCGGGGCATCTGATCTTCGCGGAACTGGCGACGCGGGCGAATGGCAAAGACCGCGAACGCTGGACGCTCTTGTGCCGAAACGCCGCCGACCAGATTTTCGGCAAGGACGGCAAACCGCTGCCAATCATGCCCTATCATAACGAGATGAGCGACGCCGTCTTCATGGCCGGGCCGATCCTGACGGCGACCGGCAAGCTGACTGGCGAACGCAAGTACTTCGACGCGGCCGTCACGCACTTCGCCTCGATGCGCAAGCTGTGTCTGCGGCGTGACGGCATCTATCGGCATTCGCCGCTGTGCGAGGCCGCCTGGGGACGAGGCAACGGCTTCCCGGCTCTCGGCCTCGCGCTGGCCCTGAGCGACTGGCCCGACGACCAGCCCGCGCGGCAGGATTTGCTCGTCGAATTTCAAAAGCACATGGCGGCCCTCAAGCCGCACCAGGACGCCAAGACCGGCTGCTGGCATCAAGTGATCGACCATCCGGAAAGTTACGACGAATACTCCTGCACCTGCATGATCGGCTTCGCCATGCAGCGAGGCATTCGCCGAGGCTGGCTGGCCAAGGACGATTATCAGCCGTGCGTTGATCGCGCCTGGCGCGCCGTCAAGGAACGGACCAGCGCGGACGGCAAGCTGGTCAACGTCTGCGCGGGCACGGGCAAGCAGAAAACGTTGCGCGATTACTTCGAGCGCCCAGCGATCAATGGCCGCGACGACCGCGGCGGCGCGATGGGCCTGCTCTTCGCGACCGAACTGCTGGCGGCGGAATAACAGTTGGAGTAACTCTTTAGCCGTATGAAGTACATCTTTGCTCGAACCGCCTGTTTGGGTATCCTCTGTGAGACACACGGAGGGTTTTACCATCACGGCACTGGATGTCTCTCTGGGGCCGAGCCTCACAGAAGCGGAGGCTCGGGCCA